>LSQX01140135.1_pt1 | contig 13197 bp, 10 predicted proteins | sample 654561 | NCBI WGS metagenome assembly LSQX01 (sample SAMN04489861, study PRJNA283612) | anaerobic digester metagenome | isolation source: 4 biogas reactors fed with cattle manure at either 37C or 55C with and... | place: Denmark: Kongens Lyngby | collected 2014 | reverse complement strand
AACCACTCCGTCACCTCTCCACGCCCTCAATCCCTGCTTCGCAATTCCCGGAAAAACCTTTGGATAACGGCCCGGCATTCTTCTTCCAGAACACCGCTGGTGACGTCCACCCTGTGGTTGAGCTCTTTCCGCCGGACCAAGTCGAAGACTGAATCGACTGCTCCTGCTTTGGGGTCTTTAGCACCATATACGAGCCGGGGTATCCGTGCCAATACTATAGCGCCGGCACACATGGCGCAGGGCTCTATTGTAACATAGAGAGTGCTCTCCGTCAACCGCCAGCCCCCAAGCCTTCGGCAGGCCTCCTGAATCGCCAGTATTTCGGCGTGGGCTGTGGGATCCTTCCACGTTTCCCGACGGTTGTGGCCCCTGCCTATAATCTCACCCCGATGAACTACCACTGCTCCGATGGGAACCTCTCCGACAGCATATGCCTTGGATGCTTCCTCCAGTGCAGCTTGCATGTAGGTTCTATCGGTCTCATCCATCCTGATTGTCCTTCTAGTCCCAGCAGTACGGGCTCCACAGAGAGTACCTTCCCTAAGAGCCTTGCTCTGAAATATCATACCACACCCACGGGCAGACTGCAACAGTTACCAGGCAACGGGATAGCGTCAAGATACTGTAGGTCTGGAACAAAAACTTGGCCCCTTGTACCAGTGCGAGATTGACTGCTAGAATATCGAACTAGTGGTGCGTTCCGCCCTAAGATTACTCAACCAAAGCTATATTCACAGTCTCAACTAAAGATTGATCATATACAACCATCGTCGCAGGACACTTCAATTTGGGCGGCGAGCAATGGTATGAATTAACCGCCGGTGTGTATTCTGGAGCAGTACAATAACAGTCGCCACGGCAGATCAATAATCGCCGTTGGATAGTGACAAAGAAAACTAAGAGCCTATGCTATTTGATTTGGACCTCACTCTTTGGAGTGAGGTCTGTTTATGTCGAATATTGGTGGTACATTTTGCTAGCCTTAATCGCAGCTGAACCTGCACTTAGGAAAAGCGGCATAAGAATGTTTGGGGAAATCTATAGGATCTATCTAAGATTTGCCTGTTAGTTTAGAGACAAGATTTGGCCAAAAACGCGTGTGAGAGTTCGATTCGAAGGGAGGCGGATGATCACATACAGCTGAGTAATATACCGCTGGATGCATTGTGACTGCAAGCTAGAAATGGTGTATTTTTTAAGTTTGGCACTATTGTTGACTCTGGCCTGCACGGTCTTGACCCATGCAGAAAACCCGCTTGATTCTGCTAAGTTCGGCGTCGGAATCACCAATCCTCTTTACGCTGTAATAACAGGACTAGAAGAACAGCCGTTTTTCCTCGGCGAACTTGAGCGTCAAGGTCTAAATTACAATGCGCTAAAAGGCAAAATATACTTTAACGTTATTGCTAACGGCAGCATTTCACTAACGGCCAATATAGGGGGACCCTTCATGCAGGCTGGTCCCATCGCAAGTGGACAGTACTATATTCCGCTGGAAGCTAGGGTTCGGAGAGAAAGTGACAACTCAGTCGTGATCGGAAAAATGGGTTGTGAGAAACCTGGTGACCAGGCAACAGGGACTGGAACTCTTGTCGGCCCGATGAACTTAGGGCTCTACTTCGACATAGAGGCACATGCTCAAGAAGTCGGTGGTATAGAGAATTTGGTTCAAGGTGAATACGAAACCACTTTCTCGATTACTGTTGCTGCGCCGTAAAGGCAGAATAGCCGGCTGACACCGGCGTTAGAGTTTTATAGGCGTTATACAAGGGACCTTATTGGAATCTGAGCAGGGAAAAGGCGAGCATATCTCCAAGGAATTGGCCGGAAATATGCTCGCCTTTGTCTATTGGCCTAGGAAGACTGTCATGTCGAGCCTTTGAACTCTCCGCGGTATTAAGTTGACTCAACACCACAGCATTTCCTAGCCTCAGCGGTCCGAATAGTCACTATAGCAATTATTGGGCATGGACATATCCGTAGAACCAGATGTCACCATCAGCAGCTATGTAAGTGACTTTCAGCTGCTGGCCACTGACCACTTCCTCGTTCAGCTCGAATATGATCTCGGCAGGAACCGGGTCGGTGACTGTAAACTGGCCAATTTCACCATCTGCCATAGTGGCGATGCTGATCTGATCACCACTACCTTCAACAAAAGCTGTGCTGGCGGTGACCAGCTTAACCTTCCCCGGTGCAGTAACCAATACTCCTGGAGCTTCTGGGTAGGCCGAGGCTGGAATCATGGCCTTGCCTTCGTATGGCGGCAGACTTTCCATACGAGCTTCAAACTCAGCCTTTACCTCGGCCAAGGCCTCAGGGTTCAGCAGCAGTTCCAGTCCCCAATTGGCTAACACCTTGGAGGCAGTCACCGCGCCTTTAAACCCGTATATGGACCCTGACTGAAGTGCCGATTCCTCCGAGTGGCCAGCTGTACCCGGCACCCAAGTAGCTATACTGACCGTCGCAGTGGGGGTATTCCAGGTAACATCACCAATTGGATTGGAACCAAAACTCTGTTCGCCGGTCGGTTCTTTAATTGCCTGGGTGGGAACACCCTTGATACCAAGGCCTTCCATGGCCGCAATTTCTTCGGCAGTGAACTCCGTTGGTCCGATTGCCTCAATAGCTTCCACCCCAAGCAGTGCCAACGCCTTGTTGGGTATCTTGTTATAAATAGCCGAACTAAACCCTATCTCCAGCTCTGCTCCGGTTGCGAGGGCAGCAGCCTGAGCACAGTCGTCGATGCGTTTCCGGGCATAGGCTACATCGGGATATTCTGGACCCCGGATAAAGTAGCGGCTGGCAGCTGTTGCAGGGACTATGTTGGGAGCCTCGCCACCATCGGTAATTACGTAGTGGATGCGCATTTCTTGAATCAAGTGCTCTCTGAGGTAATTCACCGCTATGTTCATCAATTCTACCGCATCTAGAGCACTTACTCCCTGTTCAGGAGCAGCGGAAGCGTGAGCAGCCTTACCCTTAAACTTATACTCTACGTGGTCCATGGCCATTGTACTGCCAAACTCGGAAGTATTCTCGCTGTCGGCATGGAAGCTAATCAACACATCAACATCGGCGTAATAGCCAGCGGCTGCCACCAAAGGAGCCACGTCCCAGATTTCCTCCGCAGGATTGATAAATACCTTGATCGTCCCCGGTATAGAATGGGTTTCCATGGCGTGCTTAATGGACATTGCTGCTACGATCCCGGCTGCAGTGTTGAGGTTATGGCCGCAGCCGTGTCCGACACCTGGAAGGGCATCTAAGTCAGAGTAAATACCGAGAACTGGTTCGCCAGAACCCCAGGTAGCAACCAAACATGTGGGGATACCCGCAGCCGACTGGATAACCGTAAACCCTGCATCTTTAAGAACATCTCTGACCAACACGTACGACTGGTACTCATTCAGACCTACCTCTGCATAATTCCACAATGTTTGTGCCAATTCCACAGTCAAATCCGCATGGTCGGAAGCAAACTCAATGGCGGTTGCCTTGATTGCATCTAACTGGGATCCAGCGGCAGCCGCTCCCGAAACACAGGACAACAACAGCACTACCATCAGCGACACTACTTGAAACCTAGTCACCATCTCACCACAGCTCCTTTCGGTATTAATTGTTTATGAGCAGAATTATACACTGCAAGTTTATGCATTGCAAGCTCAAATTTATGCATACGCGTTAAAAATCCACGGGTACATAAAATACCGCAGTTTGCTGCAGTAGACGGAATCGATAACTACACAATGATCTTTAGGGGGATCTCTGAAATCCTTAGCAGGGCTGGGTTTTACCGTATTAACCGACATCCAAGGGGAAGTAAACCATTCTGAAAAGCTCAGGTGCAAGGGTAGAGTTAAAATATGCAAAATAGGGACCTTACTCCAGGAATAGTGAGAAGTTCACCAGACTGTTTTCCTCCCTACTCCCTGGCTAAGTATCCCTATTAACAGCAAGCTAAAAGAGTATTATAAGGGAATCTGCCGCGAATTGGTTTGCAACCAACCTGGCTATTGAGCTCTATCCGTTAATCTCGCTGCTCCCAACTTATGTTGGGAAACACTCTGCTTACTTGACCGGTCTCCACATACAACTGAACCGCGGCCATGGTTCTCTTATACACAGCCGCTGCCTGCTCAGCTTTCGCAGCCCGCAGCTCGTTAAGCGCTTTCATCATTTCCAGTTCTGTAGTCATCCGCAGCCCGTACCGGCGGCGGGTCATTTCCAGCATTTCCATTGCCCTGGCCACTTCCAGCTCTGCCAGCTGCAGCCTTTCGCCGCCGTCGAGATACTCATAGTACAAGCGTAAGGCATCTAGTCTAGCTGCCTCTGCAGCCGCTTCTAGATCTGCAGCAGCCCGCTGAAGTCTGGCGGTGGCCGCCTCCAGCCGTTTGGCAGCTTCCGCTCCATCCCAAAAATACCAAGCTGCCTCCACTCCGACCCTCCATTCACCGGACTGGTTAATGGAAAAACTGCTGTTAACTTGGGGCCGAGTTTCTTGCTGCGCTTTTCGCCAAGCCCTTCTGGCAGCATCCATGTCAATTTCTAAAGCCTTAAGACCAAGATTAGCCTCCAGAACCTTGGCAATGGTCACCTCCATGGTGGCATCCCAGGTAATTGGCGGGGGCGGCACCAAACGGCTCATCCTGCTCAGACTTAGACCAGTGGCCTGCATCAACTGCCGCCTAGCTAAGTCCACTCGGCGGCGGCTTTGGGACACCCCATAGAGGGCAGCAGCCAACTCAATCTCCGCTGTCCGCAAATCCAGGGGGCCTCCCATGCCCCGACTCACCCGTTCCTGGATCAGACGATTTTGCTCCTGCACAGATTCTAGTATCTCAAGGGCCACATCTAGGTTTTCCTGGGCCTTTACCGCCTCGAAAAACAGCTCCGTTACCCGCAGAATCACCTGACGGCCTGCCGCATCCCTAGCCAGCTTGGCCTTGGCGTATGCATCTTCTGCCGCCTGAATACTCCACCATGGTTCCATGGTCCTGGGGTCGCGCCCCAGAGGCTGGTCCCAGGTCATCCTACTAATGAGGTCAGTCGTGTAGGTATCCTCTCCTAGAGTCGGGCTGCTGAGACCCTGCACAGCTCCCCAATCCAACTCCAAGGCAAAACGGCCCCCTGAAGGAACCGCCTTGCTAAATCCCAACTGCACACCGCCCTCCCAAGCATTGTCACCGACAGCTTCATCACGTTTCTCCTGAGAGACAGCCCTTTCCGCGAGTTCCAAACGGCTCAGGGAACCGGCACCGAGCACAGGCCGCAAGAACCCCTTTAATTCGGCAGTCCCCCGCTCAGCTAACAGCCGGGCATAGGCCTGCTCCACATCCATCTCAGCCTGCCGCAGACCGCTGTTTTGCTTGAGGGCAGCCATAACAGTATCTTCTAGGGAGTATGTGTGCAGCGTTCCCCTCGCCTGCTCCTCCATTTCCTCCAGGGGCAGAACCGTCTCCGCCCTTGCTGCAGCGGCGGCCATAGCTATACACAAACCGATGAGCAAGACCAATCTGCCACACCGCCGCACCTTAGCCCCTGCTTCTCTGGTGTTAGGAACAATCATCATAGCACTTCCCCTATCGTTATTCTCCCATTAAGTTAAGCAATCGGATCCGGGCTAGGTTGTATTCGAATGTGGCGGTAACAAGGGCGTGTTCAGCAGATGTTAGATCAATCTGGGCCCGCAGTAGGTTATTGGGTATCTCTAAGCCGCCGTCAAACCGGTTCTTAGTAATCCGGTAGTTTTCTTGGGCAGCTTCCAATTCCTTTTCTGCTAACTTCACCCGGTTTTGGGCCTGGTTTAGGTTGTTCCATGCCCGTTTGGCATCTAAATACGCCCTGCGGGTAGCCTGCTTCAGGTCAAGTTCTGCTTTCATGCGGCGGTTGGTATATATATCTTTCAGCAAGGGGGCTGTATATTCGTTTCTTGCGCTCTCCTCCTGGAGCTGGCTGATCTCCAGGGCCCACTGCAAACGCAGTAATTCCAAATTGTTGGCTAGAACCTTCTCCACCGCCTCTTGAGGGGAAAGATCGATGGGTTCCGGCTTTATCTCAGAAGGTTCGACGCTGATCGGATCCGAATAAGCCAATCCGATCACCCGCTTGAGTTCCAATACAGCCAGTTCCTCTTCAGCTATAGCTGCCTCCAAACCCGCCTGAGCCTGGATCAGGTTCTTTTCAGCATTGACAAGATCCAATTTAGTTGCTAGACCTTCCTTAGCCTTAGTATTGATGATCTCCAGATGCTCTCGCGCCTGGGCAAGGTTCTTCTCAGCTATGGTCTTCTTCTGCATCTGGCTGAGCACGGTGTAGTATGCGCTACGCGCCTCGAGATCCACTTGACTTCTAGTCTGCTCCAGCAAAAGTCTTTGAGCTTCCACTGCCACTTCCGCTTGCCGCAGTGCCACTGGCGATGGCGTAACTGCCGCATCAGCTTGGGCTTTGATTAGCTGTTTTTCGGCATGCTGCAGTTCCAATCTCGCCGCCTGTAGAGTTAGATTTCTATCAGCAGCCAACTCTGCGGCTTTTTCCACAGTTATGATATAAGTCTCTGTCCCGGGGGAATCCTCGGCAGACACACAGGCTGTTCCGAACCATAATACCAGAGCCAAACAAACTAAAACAACGGCAGCATTCCGCACATCCATAGTCTTCAACCTGCCTTTCCCCTGTAATAAAATCTGGGGCTGTTGCAACAGTCGGAATCGATGCTTTCGCCAACAAAGGTCACGGATTTAGTCAAATAGTTCAGTCCTAGCCCCACCTTCTGGAAACTTCTGCAAAGGACAGCGACTTCCTCCTTATTTCACGGCCCCCGGGCATCGGCCGACATCAGAGCCTTCCTGAAATCCTAAAATCTCATCTTGGCAAAGGCCTGCAAGAGGGGCCAAGCCAAGACAGCGCTGCCCAAACCCTGGACCAAGTTACCCGGCACACTAGCTAAGGCCGCATCAAAGCCGACCATCAGCCCCCCTGCTAGATAATAGCCGGCCACCATCCACAAGGCAGAGATCTCTAAGACAGCCACAACCCTAACGCTGGCCCGCCCCTCTTGTTGATAAGTAGCATGGCCTAACACTCCGGCAATTAGCCCTTCAACCCCTTTAATCACCAAGGTCCAAGGCGCCCAATGGGCATACCCCAGCAGAAGATCTGCCAGAGCTGATCCCAATCCCCCGGCTATAAATCCGGCTTTGGGACCCATCAGCAAGGCACTGAGGAAAACAACAGTGTCGCCAACATTAATAAAGCCTTGGGTAGCCGCCATCGGGATATTAATCACCATAGTGGCGATGGCAACCAAGGCAACGAATAGAGCACCCAAAACCAGACGATGTAGATTCACATTTTTCAACATACTACACCTCTTCTGGGAAATGATTTTACAGAATTCAGCCATAAACTAGGGTTACTCGAATGGTCAGCGGTTCGACAAACAGCCTGCTAGTTCCTGCCTCTCCCTGTCGCCGAGTGGGAAAGCCCCATAGGAGACCTGTGTTTCAGAGCTCTTTTCTGTTATGATTAACCTGAACGAATATGAGGGAGCGAGTAGATTGGCTGCACAGAAACGCCGGCAAAACATCCTGCCCTATAAGTATAGGGGACTGGTTCTGGATGAATTCCAAAGGGAAGCCATCTGGTACCTGGATAAGAGGATATCCACTTTGGTGTCGGCAGCTACCGGTACCGGCAAAACCCTCATCGCCGATTTTCTGGTGGAAAAGACTCTGGAAGCCGATCAACGCTTGATCTATACTGCCCCTATCAAGGCGCTGGTGAACCAGAAGTACCGGGAGTTTCACCGCCGCTATGGAGGGAACATCGGTATTGTTACTGGAGACATTAGTTACCAGCAGGCGGCGCCCATCGTTGTAATGACCACCGAAATTCTCCGCAACATGCTAATTCGGGGCGACAGCCGTGCCGCTGATGCACATTGGGTTGTTTTCGATGAGATCCACTACCTTAATCATCCCGAGCGGGGTACTGTTTGGGAGGAAGCTATTCTATTTATTCCCAAAGAGACCATGATCCTGGGACTTTCGGCCACTATTCCCAACGCCAAACAGCTGGCCCAGTGGATGGAATCCATCGGCCGAGATGTGGCCGTTGTCGAACACGGAGAAAGGGCTGTCCCCCTCAAGCACATGTATTTTACAAGACACAGCCAAGCTGTGGAAAGAGAGGAGCTCTTGCAGGCGGTGGCAGAGTCTCCCTCCATAGATGCCGATACCAAAGGAGGCACTTTAGGCTGGCAAGAACTACCTATCACTCCCCGGTATCAGCGAAGAAGCTCCGAGGCAGCAGCAACCCACTTGGACTTAATCCATTATGCTTCTAAGAACCACCTCTTTCCCTGCCTTTACTTTGTCTTCAGCCGCGAGGGTTGTGAAGAAAAAGCCAAGGAACTGGCAGGCAGCCGCGATTACCTTTCCCCAAAGGAAAAGGAAGCCGTTAGGGTCAATATCCGGCGGAAACTACAGAGGGCCGAACTCACTCCTCAAGATATTCCCAAGTATGATACGTGGTATAACCAGTGGCTCAGGGGAATAGGAGTACATCATGCCGGACTGCTGCCAGTAGTGCGGGAGATAACGGAGCAGCTGTTGGAACGACGCCTTCTAAAAGTGATATATGCCACTGAGACCTTTGCAGTAGGCGTAAATATGCCGGTTAGAACAGTCTGTTTTGATACCCTAGTGAAGTACGATGGAGAAGAAGTCCGCTACCTGACCCAACACGAATACTTTCAGATGGCTGGGAGGGCCGGCCGCCGGGGCTGGGACAAACTGGGCACAGTGATATCCCGGGTCCATGAGACCTTGCCCACTTCTCTCCCTGTCTGGGATGAAGCCAGCGTAGAGCCAATTCGCAGCCGCCTCAATATCTCTTTCAATATGGTGGTCAACTTACTAGCTCGCTTTCGTCCCCAGGAGATAGAGGAGTTTCTCTCCAAGACCCTCTCTAGCTTTCAGCATCAGCAGGGTGTAGTCGAGGCCCGCAGTGCGGCTGAGCTGATGGATGATTTTCAAAGCAAATGGGCACTATTACAGGAGTTGGAGTATCTAGACGGGACCCACCTCCTTGCCAAGGGAGAAATATGCCGGAATATCTACGTCCAAGAGATCTTGGTCACCGAACTCATCGCCGCGGGAGTAATCCAGGACTTTGAGCCCGTGGAATTGGCGGGCTTGGCAGGGGCCTTGGTGTATTCACCTAAAGCTGGCGATCCCGACTTTACCCTTGACCCTCCCCGCTGGACACCAATGGTGGACTTAATCTGCGACAGACTGGACAAGATCGATAACCAGCATTTGATAGGCGGCTTCAAGGTTTATCCTGTGATCTCGCCGGTGATCGCGGGGTGGGCTCAAGGTTCAGACTTACAGGATGTCCTCAAAAAGCATCCATTGGACCCCGGTGACCTGGTGGCAGTATGTCGACAATCCATAGACTTGCTGCGCCAGATCCTAACGACAGTTACCCAAACCTCCCTTAGGGAAAAGGTCATTGAAGCCATCAACAGGCTGGATCGGGGGGTTGTACGGGTGACAGCGGAGTAATAAGATCCAGAGGGTTCCTGCGTAGCCGATGGGACTTTTGCTCTGTAGGCCGCCAGTTTTCCGGTGCAGGAATTACCATAACAACTAAGAATTACTCTACCCAAGGCCTTTTTTATCTGCCGCAACAAAGATAATACCTGTTGATAGCAATACACTGACACTGACGGGGAGGATTTTCCATGGATGCTGGAATGCGGTTATTGACCATAGATGACGTCCTCAACTTCACCCAGCAGGATGTCCGGGATCTTTACAAAGAGTACATCAATCCAGGTCTAGCCCAAATGCTGGGACTTTTGAATTTCGATAAGCGGTTTGTGAGAGCCTCCGGCATGGAGGTCTGGGATGAGGACGGCAACGTGTACTTGGACTTCTTGGGGGCATATGGCGCACTGAATTTGGGACATAACCCACCGGCGGTACAGCAGGGCTTGAACAAGGCCCAGGAGCTGCCCAATCTTCTGCAAGCTAGCCTCAACGCCATGGCTGCCGCTTTAGCCCACAACTTGGCCCAAGTTACTCCCGGAAACCTGCAGCGAACTTTCTTCTGCAACAGCGGCGCAGAAGCCGTTGAGGGCGCTCTAAAAATGGCTAGAATTGCCACTGGCAGGCAGAGGATTATTTACTGCGAAGGAGCCTTCCACGGCAAGACCTTAGGCGCTTTATCGGTAACTGGACGCAGTAAGTATCAGCAGCCCTTTGCTCCCCTGATCCCGGGCTGTAAAGCGGTCCCCTACGGCGATGCTGTAGCTTTGGAAAACGAACTGGTCCAAGGGGATGTGGCAGCGTTTATCGTGGAACCCATCCAGGGGGAAGGAGGAGTCATCGTTCCGCCGGAAGGTTACTTGGCGAAGGCCAGAGAAATATGTTCCCGCTACGGCACATTGCTGATTGTGGATGAAATCCAGACAGGCTTCGGCCGTACCGGTAAGCTCTTTGCCTGTGAACATGAAGATGTAACCCCCGATATCCTCTGTTTAGCCAAATCCCTAGGCGGAGGCATGATGCCCATTGGCGCCACCGTTACCACCCCCGAGGTTTGGGACAAGGCCTACGGATCCATGGACAAAGCTCTGCTGCACACATCCACCTTCGGAGGCAACACCCGGGCCATGGCGGCCGGTATCGCGGCCATCACTGCCATTGTGGAGCAAGATCTCCCTCGACAAGCTCAAGAAAAAGGCCAATACTTTATCGAAAGGCTGAAGGAGCTTCAGGAAAAGCACAACCTAATCACCGAAGTAAGGGGAAGGGGACTCCTGATTGGCCTGGAATTTGCCAAACCTAAGGGCTTGATGGACCGGCTCACCCGGGGGGCAGTCAGCAAGTTCTCCCAAGAATACCTCGGCGCCATGGTGGCAGGTGAGCTTTTAAACCGCTACCGCATTATTACCGCGTATACTCTGAACAATCCCAACGTAATTCGCCTGGAGCCGCCTCTCATCGTCACTAAGGAGCAGATAGACCAGGTTTTGGAAGCTTTAGATGATATCTTTACCCGCAACCGAAGCCACATCCAGATGGCACTAAGTAGCACCAAGACTGTAGTCAGCAGCCTATTTGGCAAGAAATAGGCCAACCCAGGCCATATCCATATCATTGTCTGTGCATTGGGCGCTAGGTAGTATCTTCACCCCAGGCAAGGATAAAGTCAACAAAAGCTCACAGCCAGTTATCTGGATAACGGCTGTGAGCTTTGTCTTTTTCCCGGTGCTTTCCCCGGGGTTTTCCCGGATTAAGCCCAGGATATCAGTTGCCCCCAATTCACTGCCGCCGGCAGATCTCGGGGTTTGAGGCAAGACAGCGGCCTAGAAATCCTGACCCACATTTTCAGACCACAGGTTGAGAAACTCAATCAACTCATTGAACTTCGGACTCCGCATATTCCTTACGTAGAAGCCTGAAGTACCTGTTCCGGTAACCAGGCACTGCTGGGGAGACAGACCGAGGAGCTGCCCCAGGCAAAAGCCGGCATTGAAGTTGTCTCCCGCTCCAGTGGTGAGCCTGGGATTGGATGTATAGGGACCATCCACATGGTAATACTGACCACCGACCACAGTACCCGCTTCACTTACTGGGTGTACAACCACACAGTAAATATCCAGTTTCTCTGCTATAGCAGTGGTGATCTCTTCCAGGCCGACATTTTCCGGTTTATCGCTGAGGGACAGCTCCAGCACATCGGCGATTTCCGAAGCTTCCTTCCGATTCAAGCCCAGAATCACCCGGCAGTACTTCTCAAACCGCTGAATTAGTTCCATGGCTTTAGCAATGTCTTCCTTGTTGCGCTTTGCAGGATCGCACAAATCAAAAAAGGCCAGTGGCTTCGCGTCAGTCTCCAGCCTTGGAAGCACTTCAGTCAGCACTTTCTCCCAGATATCGCTCATATACGGGATCATTGTCCAGTTTAGTAAGCCCATCAGCTGGCTGCGGGACAGGATCTCCACCATCTTCTCCAAGGGAAGTTTGGCGAGGATGTTATCCCAGGTGATCTCCTTGAGGATCTCGATCTTACCCAACATGAGCTTGCCGTCGGTAAACTCTAAAGCATCGGTATGCCCCGGTTCGCAAATGGAATAAGTCTCACATGCATCGGCCATTTCCTTAAATACCGGGTGGATGTCTGGATCACCAAGACAGCCGACATAGGTTACCTGGGCTCCAAAGCTGAGCAAGGCGTTGGCCATGATGGGGCCGTTGCCGCCCAACTTAACTTGTCTTTGAATCAATTCAATATTGGTGCTGAGTCCCGCTGCCCGCCCAATTCGGTCTGCCAGCTGTGCAATGGTCTCCAGCCTAGTATAGGACTCAAAATCCATCCTCTTGTCGACAACATGGATGATCTCATCGACAAAACCATCAAGCCCCACGAAGCAGCGAAGTTCCTCCGGCTTTGTCTCAGTTGTTTTGAGTGCCTGCAAAGTCTCTTGAATTAGTTCTTTGGCTTTCTGAGCCATGTATCTAACCCCCCGCATCTTTCTGTAGTCCTTCTTAATCTGATTGCCGCTGCCCTCAAAGGCGCGACATTGACATTCCCTGATCATACTCAGATTATGCGCAAACCCCGTCGGAAAAAGGCTCTAAAATCAGCAGCATGGGTCATAGCTGCCTGCATCTCCAGCCGGGCTTTGCCCCTGGTCCGCAGCCGCAGCCTAACCTCGTGATCATCGAATTCTACCCTCACGCCTTCCACCGCCCCGCTCTTTCCCAGGTCGAGGCTTTTGGCTAAACGCAGCACCAAAGACAAAAGCATAATTCGTCGGAAATCCTCCTGCTCCAGGGGCCCCGTGGGTGCTGTGTACTCCCTTACCCCCTGCAGAAAATACCGTTCATGGGAGGCTGCCACAAAGGCGCAGGTTACCAGCTCCCTGTGGGTTAGCCCATTTAGCCGGGCATTGAGCATCATGTAAAAGGTGTGTATATAGCGGTTTTCGTGGTCTACGGCTATACCAATATCGTGGAGAAGAGCAGCTACAATCAGCAGTCGGCGCTCATAGGTGTCCATCCCGTGCAGCGGCCGCAGTTGATCGTACAAGGATAAGGCCAGATTGTTCACATGTCGATAGTGGGCACTTTCGATATTGTAATACTGAATCAGGTTTTCAACGGAATGCATCAAGGGGCT
>LSQX01359188.1_pt1 | contig 13200 bp, 12 predicted proteins | sample 654561 | NCBI WGS metagenome assembly LSQX01 (sample SAMN04489861, study PRJNA283612) | anaerobic digester metagenome | isolation source: 4 biogas reactors fed with cattle manure at either 37C or 55C with and... | place: Denmark: Kongens Lyngby | collected 2014 | reverse complement strand
CCGTGATTTTCTTGATTGAGGGATTGCTTGATTTTTCAGATGGACTACAGAAATCCCCCCGACCCCCTTTTTCAAAGGGGGATTTTTTCTCTGCTTCTCATTCCCCGCAGATCTGCCACACTTTCCCAAGTGTGGCAGATCTTTTCTCTGTCCTTTCCTTCCCAAGTTCAAATGTGAATACTACTTCAAGTCATTGGATAAGCATAAAACGGATCAGCATTGCAAAGCCTTTTTTGTATTGAAAATTTAAGGAAAAATTTGTATATTTGAAAAAAATAAGTAAAGATTTTATGAAAAAATTATTTTTATCTTTAATACTGCTTCTTGTATTTTCATCGGATTGGCTTTTTTCACAATCGGGAATGGATTATCCTGAGTTTGAAAAAAAATTACTCCCCTTTTTTCCAGAAGAGCTTATTTCTGACATTCCTAAGCAATTGCCGATGGGTAGCCGTTTTGCAGTCTGGGGCTGGGATGTCGACGATTTTTCTGGCGATGGAATAAACGATTTAGCTTTCACTGTTAAACTTGCACAGGAGAAAAAACGCATTGTCCAGGTCTATTTGTTTGTGGATATAGATGGTTTTCTTGAAAAAGTTGCACAATTCAATTATGAATATTTTGAGCTGCCCTTGGAAATTGGGATTGTGATTAGAGATAACAGTTGCTTTGTTACTCAAAAAAATAAAGAGTTCGATTGGAAAATAGACGGATACCGCTATGAAACAGGCTCAATATTTTTAATTGATAGTTTTTCTGCCTTCCGCTTTAATAATTATACAAGAGAAAGTTATAGAAATTACAATAGCTTGCTCAACACAGATAAAATATTTTTAACCCGGAATGGCGATCTTTCTTTTAAAACAAATTATTTGACAATTCCTTCTTATTCGCGTGGAAAATTGCTTTACCATCCATATAATACAGACGCCACTGCCAATTCTGTTGAGTATGTTTTTAAGGGGGCATATTATTGGACTGGCGAAGATGATGCCTCTTTTTCCGTAAAATCTGCTTACTGCGATGAATATATTTATTTTACGGTCGATGTTCGGGACGATAGATTGGTTTTCCCTGAATGCGATACTTGCATTGGGGATTATTTAGAAGTATGGCTCGATATAAACCCATTGGATTCGACTGGAGGACGCTTTTTTAAGTTGAAAGATAAAGAGATTGAGCTTAAAAATAAAATACAAAAAGGGATTTACTGCGTAAAGATTTATCCTGGAAATTTTTACGATAAACGTGCTTTCGTAAAGGAAATTAGCTCCACAGACGACATTGAAAGCTACCAACAAGAAGCGACAAACAACATCAAAGTAGCTTCGAGCTTGAAGGAAAAGGGTTTCGAGCTTAAATTCAAAATTCCTTTTAGCTTTCTTGGTTTTAATTCCTTGCCTTTAGATGGCAAAAAACCTTATGATATTGGCTGCAGCTTCGTTTATTGCGATATTGACAGCCCTTGGCGGCCAGAGGAAGAAAAAAGAATAGCATCTTCAGCTTTTTCGCAAAATAACCCTTCAAGTTTTGGCTCGCTTATAATTATTCCATTTGACAAATGGTATGGCTACGCTCAAAATATTTATGTAAACGATATCCAAAAGCATTTAATTGACTACGGATTTTAAAATTAGAAGCCCGCTTTTTATTAGTTTTGAAGGGATTGATGGCTGCGGAAAAACTACCCAGATTAACCTTTTAAAAGAGTTTCTTATTCAAAATAAGTGCGAAGTCATTGTTGCCAGGGAGCCTGGCGGAACGGAAATTTCTGAACAAATAAGAAATATACTTTTACATTCAAAGCATAAGATTTCTCCAGTATCTGAACTATTGTTGTTTAGTGCGGCGCGCTCTGTTTTAGTTCAAGATCTTATCAAACCCGCTTTGGAGAGCGGAAAAATCGTTATTTGCGATAGATTTTTCGATTCTACTCTTGCTTATCAAGCTTATGGGCGTGGCTTGGATCTTGAAGATGTAAAACAATGTAATCAATTAGCAAGCAATGGATTGGTGCCTGATTTAACCTTTTTTCTTTCTGTGTCATTGGAATTATCAAAACGAAGAATGGAAAACAAAGCGCAGTTCGATCGCTTTGAGCGCGCTGGAGATGCCTTTTTCAACAAGGTGATCAATGGTTTTGAGCAAATAGCAAAAGAAGAACCGAATCGCGTTTTCAAAATTTCTTCAGAAAATCCAATTCAAGACGTTGCCCAGCAAATAATTGAAAAAATAGTTAGTATTTAACGTTGCGCGAAACATATTGACATTAGCAGTAAAAATGAGTCCAAATTGTCAACCAGATTCTTAACCAGATTGTCAAATAGCAATTAATTAGCAATCCCCTTAAATTTTAAAAAAAATTAATAAAATAAAGAAATAAATGTTTTTAATTTCATAAAAATTTGCGTAACTTTGATATTCTATTTGGAGTAATTTATAAATTTTATAAGAATTATGATAACAAAAGAAACAAAAAAAGAATTAGTTGAACGCTTTACAAATGGTTCAACAAATACTGGCAAGCCAGAGGTGCAAATTGCAATATTCACTACAAGAATAAACGAGCTAACCAAGCATTTGGAATCGCACAAGAAAGACAATCACACCCGCCGCGGCTTAATCCAGTTAGTAAACAAAAGAAGAAAGCTATTAGATTATTTAATCAAGAAAGATATAACCCGCTATCGTAAAGTGATATCCGACTTGTCATTAAGAAAATAAACCAAGGAAAAAATGCACAAAGCTTCAATCGATTTCGAGGGACGCGAGTATTCCATCGAAACAGGCAGATTTGCCAAATTTGCAAACGGTAGTGTTATGGTTCGCGCAGGCGACACAATGGTCCTCGTAACTACAGTTGCATCAAACAAAGCGAATGATGAGTTAGATTATCTACCACTTCAAGTGGAGTATAGAGAAAAATCAGCCGCCGCAGGGAAATTTCCCGGCGGTTTTCTTAAAAGAGAAGGACGGCCAAGCGAGCACGAAATATTGAATGCCCGTCTGATTGATAGACCAATCCGCCCGCTTATCCCAAGTTCCTGGCGTTTTGAAACGCAAATTATAGCGACAGTGTTTTCAGCCGATCCTGAGGTCGAGCCAGATACTCTTGCTGCCTTGGGTGCCTCTGCTGCCCTAATGCTTTCCGATATCCCTTTCAATGGTCCTATTTCAGAAGTTAAAATCGCAAGAATTGATGGCGAATTTGTTGTCAATCCTTCTTTTGAGCAGTTAAAAATTTCCGATGTTGATATAACAGTCGCTGGCACCGACAGCTCTATCGTTATGGTGGAAGGTGAATGCAAAGAAATATCAGAGGAAACCTTTGTTGAGATCTTGCTTTTTGCCCATAGTAAAATAAAAGAGCTTAATGCTTTGCAAATGAAACTTTACGAGCAATATCATCTCGAAAAAAGGGAATTTGAAGAATACGCTCCTCCGGAAGATTTTTGCAATTTTATTAAAGAGATTGCTTACGACGATATGAAAAGCTATGTCCATACCGTTACAACTAAAGAAGAACGCGGGCAGAGTAGAACTGAAATTTATGAAAAAACCCTTGAAAAAGTAATAGAAAAATTTGAGGAAAAAGAAGAATACATAGATTTCGATTTTGAAAAAAATACTGAAAATATTTTGCAAGAGCTTGAAAAAGAGCAAATGCGAAATATGATTTTAGATGAAAAACGCCGCCTCGATGGAAGAGGACTCGAAGATATTAGGAAAATCACTTGCGATGCAGGAGTTTTGCCAAGAGCGCACGGCTCTGCACTTTTTACAAGAGGTGAAACGCAAAGCCTTACAACGACTACACTTGGAACAAAACACGACGAGCAGATGATTGACGGCTTGAAACCCGTTTATACTAATAAGTTTTTACTTCACTATAATTTCCCACCCTTTTCTACTGGTGAAGTTGGTAGATTGACCGGCGTTGGACGCCGTGAAATTGGACACGGAAACCTCGCTGAGCGCGCTTTAAAGTCCGTTTTACCAGACCCGAATGAATTTCCATACACAATTAGAGTGGTGTCGGATATTTTGGAATCAAATGGCTCCTCATCAATGGCAACTGTTTGCGCGGGCTGCCTTTCCCTTTTAGACGCTGGCGTTCCGATAGAAAAGTCTGTTGCTGGCATTGCAATGGGACTTATTAAAGAGGAGGACCGTGTGGCTGTGCTTTCCGATATACTTGGGGACGAAGATCACCTCGGTGATATGGATTTCAAAGTTACTGGAACCAGCGATGGCATTACTGCCTGCCAAATGGATATAAAAATTGAAGGGCTTTCAGTAGAAATTATGCAGCGAGCACTCGAGCAAGCAAAAGCGGGACGTATGCACATTCTTTCTATAATGAACGAAACACTTCACGCGCCACGCGAAGAACTTTCTAAATACGCACCACGTTTCACGATTATTACAATTCCGCAAGACCAAATTGGCGCTGTGATTGGCACGGGTGGTGAAACAATTCGTAGCATTGTAAAAGAATCTGGCGCTGATGTAGATATTTCCGAAGATGGCACTGTTACGATTGCAGCAACAAGTCAGGATTCCAGCGATGAAGCTGTTCGATTGATTGAGAACACAATAAGAAAGCCCGAAGAAGGAGTTATTTATCCCGGGACTGTGAAAGAAATAAAAGAAGGAATTGGCGCAATAGTTGAGTTTCTACCTAAAAAACAAGGACTGCTGCACATTTCTCAAATCGCACACACAAGAACAGAAAACGTCTCTGATGAGCTAAGCGTAGGCGAAAAAATAGAAGTAAAACTGATTGAAATCACAAGAGATGGAAAATTCAGATTGAGTAGAAAAGCTTTAATCCCACGTCCAGATGGAGTAAGCGAAGAGGAAAGCGATTCAAGACGCCGTTCTCCTTCAGCTCGTTATGGAAAAGGCTCGGATTCCAAATATCCACGGCAAAGAAAATAATTTTCACAGAATAAAAGAAAAAGCCATTTTATTAACAGAAAATAAAATGGCTTTTTTTATTGTAAAAATTGAATTAAAAAATTCAAATGAAATTAGAAAATTAAATTAAAGTTATTACAAATCGAAAAGCGTGTTTCGAGAAAGAAGCATTTTCGGATCGAAGATTCTTTTTATATCAATCATTTGGTTTATTGTTTTCAGTCCGTAAAGAAGTTTTAAATAGTCTTTTTTCAATTTTCCTACGCCATGCTCAGCTGAAATCGTTCCACCGAGGTTTATAGCCTCTTGTATGCAAATGTCCATAAATTGCTTTGCATTAATTAACTCATCATCGCTGTGGACGAAGACATTTGAGTGCAAATGTGAGTTTCCTATATGCCCAAAAATCACGTGGTCTAATTTCAATTCATTCACTTTTTCTTTAACGAAATTGTAATAAGTTCTAATGTTCTTATCTGGGACAGCGGTATCGAGATACATTTTCTTTTGCTTGCGGTTTGTTATTATTTCTTGCACTTTCAATGGCAAAGTGTGGCGAAACTCCTTGAAATTCTGATGCTCCTTGTCGTTTAAAGCAATCCAAGTGTTGTCGCCAAGATTGGAATATTCACTTATAGTTTCGCTCCAAATACCAAGAATTGCGTCCTCGTTATCATCAGAATACTCTTGCTCAATCCAAACGGCGCCCGCGCAATTATCTGGCAGTTGCGGATATTCTTCTTTTAAAAGAGAAATGGAATTGCTGTCAAAATACTCAATTAAACGAGCCGAGATACCTGTTTCCTTTTCATATTCGTAAAGATTATTCTTTTTGGAAGTATCTCGAACAAAATCCACAAAATCAAATAAATTGTTTTCATTATCGAAGAAAATGATGGCGCCCATCACTTTTTCTGGCTTTTCGAGTAAATTTAAAGTAATCTGCTTATTTAAGCCCAAAGTTCCTTCACTTCCGATAAAGAGATCCATCGCATCCATAAATGGATTAAGGTAATAGCCAGCGGAGTGCTTAACGTTTGGCATTTTTATTGATGGTATTTTGAAAGCATAGCGATTGCCCTGCCTGGATTTAATTCTTATTCCTTTTTTTGGAATAATTTCAACGTTTCTCCTTAATTTAAGCTCGTCTCCATTGATTAAATATAGCTGCAAGCCGGCGCACCAATCACGGGTTTGACCATATTTAAAGGTTCGGGAACCAGAAGCATTTGTTGCAATATTGCCACCGATTGTGCTGTTTTTTTCCGTTGGGTTTGTTGGATTCATCAAATTCAGTTGATTTAAGGCATCTTCCAACTCAAAAACCTTTACTCCAGGCTCAACAATGGCAATTCTCTTTTTTTCATCAATGTCTATAATTTTATTCAGGCGCTCATAAGAAATCACTGCACCTTCAAAAGGAACGCTTGCTCCAGCGAGTCCGGTTTTGCTGCCCACCGGCGTTAAAGGATAGTTGTTTTCCCAGCAATCCAGGGCGGCGTCTCGAATTTCTTCAGTGCTTTCTGGAATATAAACTTTTTCTAAATCTCCGTGTAAATTAGAGGCATCTACTTTAAAATCCTCTAAATAGTCTTTATCTGTTTTGATTATCATAAATCACCATTACATTCTTTTAATGAACTCAAAATGAATATTTCTCGTGATATTCGATGAGTTTTTAAAGTGGATAAGTAAATCTTTAAATTGGAACTCAAAGGTTAAACCGCCAGTGATTGGGATTCTAATTGAGGAATTTAATAGTCCTTTTTTTGAGTAAAAAAGATTATCTTTTTCGTTAAGCGTTGCGTTGTATTCAAGATTCAGCGATGCAAAACTGTGGATAGATTGCTCAAAACCTAAGTAAAAGTTAAGGGACTCGCCCCCTGGCTCGAAAGAATAATTTAAGCCGCCGTGAAGAGCTGAATTTCCCAAAAACCACTTATAGCTTTTGCTAAGAGCAAGAAAAGCGCCGGGCGAGTGGATTTGATAACGCTTTTCATTTTTATCATAATCGCCAACGCCCTGGGTGTTTATCCCAATAGCAATGGCTGGGAAAGCAATTTGCTCGTCAACAAATCTCCACTTGATTTGAATGCCCGGATAATTTTGAAAAACAATTTTATCGTTTGAAATCAAATTAGTTACTGAATAGCTGATTCCAACCATAAATCTATCGAATGGAGAAAAAAGCAGCTCGGCAAGAAAACCGCCACCGCTATAAACCGAGGAGTTAACATCGAAAAAACCTTTAGGAATAACACCTGCTGTTGGCATATCCACTAAGTAAAGCGTTTCGTATTCAGCATTTGCGCCAGCCGTGCTTTGTGCCATTGTTTTTTCTTTTGTTATTTGAGAAAAAATGATTAAAATTATAATTAAGTAAAGCGTTTTATTCATTTTTTAAAATCCTTTTTACAATGCAATTTACAAAAACATTATCGAATAGTATAAAAAAAAATATAATGAAGTTGCTAACTAAGCCCGGAAGGTATAAAAGCAGGGAATTTCTTGCTGAGGGCTTTCTTATTAATCAAGAGCTTTTTAATTCCAAAAAGTATAAGCCAGAATTTGTTGTGATTTCTAAAGAATCAAATCAAGAAATTATTAGCTTATCAAAAAAATTTTTCAGCAAAGGAATTGAGGTTTTTCTTACCGAGAAAAGCGATTTCTTAAAGCTTTGTGATGCCCAAACGCCACAACCTATTATTTCTATTGTTAAAATGATTGAAGGCTCTGTCGAAAAGAATGAACCTTTCATTGCTCTCGATGGAGTTGCCGACCCTGGCAATATGGGTGCTATTATAAGAACAGCAGATTGGTTTGGCTTTCGCAATATCTTGCTTGGGAAAAATTGCGTTGACCAATATAGCCCAAAAGTCATTCGCTCCGCAATGGGTTCTTTTTTTCATTGCAATATTATATTCGATAACAATTTGCCAGAGTTCATTCAAAATAATTATATTGAATTTGAATGCTATGGCGCTACTCTTGAAGCAAAGAAAGATATTGAGGATTGCAAGCCAAGTCGCAAATTTGGGATAGTGATCGGAAGCGAGACGATGGGAATTTCAAAAAATTTAAGAAAAATCCTAAGCTATGAATATAAAATTTTTGGGAAAGGGCAAGCTGAATCGCTAAACGCCTCCATTGCAGCAGGCATAAGTATGTATCATTTTTCTAAGTATATTGAATAGAGTTAGTCTTTTATATCATCCCATATTTTTTTCTCAAAAACCACTCTATCGAAAATAGCAAAATCACTGCTGCAAGAACATAAGGCAAATTCCAAAGCGCAGATTCTCGCCTATCGGTATAAGAAACTGGCTTAAAATTGGGATTGCTCATTAAATCGTCAAGAAAAGTGCTTGCGTTTTCTGGTGTATAGAACTTGCCACCAGTCCTGCTTGCAAGGTTCCGGAGCAAAGGGGCGTTCATTTGCAAATTCATATACTCGAGAGCAATATCGCCAATATTAAAGCGTCCGGAAGCTGAACCAAGCCGAGCCGCATTGACCTCCACGTTCCCTTGATAAAAGAAATCTCCATCTGGCAAACCTTCAACTTTTGTGTAATATCTGCCGTTTCCCAAGCTGTTAAGTGAAAGGTCGCGGCTTGCTGCTCCACTTGAAATTTTTATATTAACGTTTGCATTGTCAATCGGAGTAAAGGCAGCATCGTAAATTTGAGCAATAAATTCAACTGGCTCATTTTTCACGTATTGCTGCTTTGTTGTTCTAATTCTAATATTTTTTTCATCTTGCTCGACAGAAAGCCATTTAAGAGCATTGTTTATAAGTGCTGAATAAATATCTATTGCTTCTGGATTGTTTTTTGCAAGGTCAGCAGCGTATCCAAGCAATTTCCAGCGATAAAGTCCATAGCCCATTATTGCAAGTGATTTTTTATTTTGGAAAGAACGCGAGATAATTAGTGGCTCTTTCATTGGAACATTATTTACTTTAAAAGTAGAGATGACCTCGCTTTCGGGCTTTGCTTTAACAAAGGTCTCAGTTTTAAAAATTGGAGGAAGGCTGTTCCAAAGTTCCAAATCTTTTTCCGTTCCATACACTCTAATTAATGGATTGGCGAGCGCTTCGCGGCTTAGATCGGCAATAACGTTAAATTCATTTGCCCTTGAGCTGAGCAATGTAAAAGGCAAAAACTCTTGCAACTGATTCAATTTACTGTAATCAGTTTGCTGAGAAGCGATGAAAAACAAGGGTTTTTCTTTTTGCAAAGCTTCCTTGATCATATTTAAAACGTTTGCTGGGGTAGAGCTAACGGGAAAACCAACGAAGACAATCATTTCAGATTCAAGAATGTCTTGTTTAGTTGGCTGAGGATTATAAAATTCAGCTCCTTTTTTTTGTATAAAAGATTTTACCTCAAGCCCCTTTTCATAAGAAACTGTGTTCAGGATAAAAGACAAATCTGGGCTTGGACTTCCAGAAAAAATGCTGATACGTCTTTTATTTTTCAGCACTTTAATAAAGCCAGATTTGATATTGTTTTTATCTGTAATTTCACCTTCAAGCGTAGAGATTTTTGCAGTAATTTTTGAAACTCCTTCTTTTTTTGGAGTGAAATTAAATGTAGCTGATAAACTTGATGTTTGCGGAGTGATTTGCAGATCTTTTTGCTCAATCACAAAATCATTTTCTATTAAAGTGCAAGTGATATTGCCAGAGCTATAGCCGCTTGCTTTAATTTGAACGCTAACGGGAACGGGATTATCGACATAAGCTATTTCATTAGTAATGATCGAGGAAATTGAAAGATCTTTTGCTTCGTTTGAATCGCCAATCCCAATAGTGTAATAGCTGCGTGCAGATTTTTCAGCATAGTAAATTGGATTTACGCCTTCATTAAACTCGCCATCGCTTATAAGCAAAACGGAGCTAATATTTTCCTCGCTAAATTTATTAGATAAATGGCTTATTGCATTTGAAATATTGGTTGTCTGCCCTTGGAAATTTAGAGAATCAAAGTGAAATTTCTCGTAAGGCTTTATATCGCTATCGAATGTATAAAAAAGAATTTGATCGTCGTTTAAGCTGTGGATTTTGGAATCTTCTATTGCCTTGCGAACTGCTTGCTGCCGGTTGCCAAGGGCATCGTGAAAGCCATTTGAAAGGGAATTGTCGACAAGCACAGCAAGCTTTGGCGCCTTTTCACCCGATTGAATAAAGGAAAGAATAGGCTCAAAAATCACTAAAACAAGCAAGATAATTGCCAATCCTCTAATTCCAGCTAAAAGATATTTTATAGCGGGTGGAACAGGGGGAATGGTTCTTAAATAATAAAAGACAGTAAAAGCAAGTGCAATAATTATAAGGAATGAGATAAACCAAGCGGAGCCACTAAATCCCAATGTAAACGTATCCATTCTTTGCAATCCAAATTTTCCAGTTTAAAAATATAATAACGAATAAAAGGGCTTTTTGTTTGAAAAGGGCGCAAAGTTCTTTAGCTGCAAACTTTTTGATTTTCTGATAAAATACAATAGAAAAAATAAATATTTTAAAAATATGCAAGAAATTTCGTATTTTTGTAAAAATCGGGGTGTAGCTCAGCCAGGCAAGAGCACTGTGTTCGGGACGCAGGGGCCGGAGGTTCAAATCCTCTCACCCCGACTGCTTAAAGGCTTTCGAGTGTGTGAAGATCATTGAGTTTTTTATATACAAGGGTAGCTCCTCTGTTAAGTAGTTGTAGTTCAATACAGTTAAGTATCTTTGCGATAATTAAATTTATAATCAAAGATTTTACGCAAGCAACAATAATTTCCAAAAATAATATTTAATACGCAGCATAGTCTATTTTTTTAAAATGATAAAAATAGAAAAGGCACATAAGAAATTCAATCCCGGCACTGTTAATGAAGTTTATGCTTTGCAAGGAGCTAATGTCCACATTAAAGATGGCGATTTTGTTACAATAATCGGCACTAATGGAAGTGGAAAAACAACTTTGCTTAACTCAATCGCCGGCACTTTCTTACTCGATTCTGGCAAGGTCTTTATTAATGGTGTTGACCTTAGCTCCAAGCCCGATTATAAAAGAGCAAAGCTAATTGCACGTGTTTTTCAAAACCCCTTTACAGGCACTTCTGCAAAGATGTCTATTGCAGAAAACCTTCATATTGCATATTTGCGCGACAGACGCAAAGCGCCAAAATTTGGTTTAAACAAGCGGCATCTTGCATTCTTGAAAGAAGAAGTGAAGCATTTAGAAATGCAGCTCGAAGATCGCTTATTCGACACTATTGGCACCCTTTCCGGTGGACAAAGGCAAGCGCTAACCTTACTTATGGCTGTGATTAACAAACCAAAAGTGCTTCTGCTCGATGAGCACACGGCAGCACTTGACCCAAAATCTGCGGATAAAGTTTTAAAATTGACAAAGCATTATGTCGAAAAATATAAGTTAAGCACTGTTATGATCACCCATTCTATGCAGCAGGCTCTCGACTATGGGAATAGAACTATTATGATGCACAAAGGAAAAATTATCGAAGACATTCCCTTTGAAGAAAAAAAATGGCTTACTAGCGATGATTTATTAGAAAAATTTAATAATATTCGCAAAAATGAAATGCTAAACAAGGAAATGCTTTCAGATCTGACAGCTGCTTACGCTTAATCTCTTTTAATTGAAATTTTTAGCAAAAAATCAAGCAAGGATGCTTGATCTACTGTTTTTGTAGGGCAGGCGCCCTTTCCTGTTTGAAAATCATGCTGCTTTTGTGCAAATTCCAATAAATAAGCAAAGGTAATTTGCACAAACAGCAACAATATTAGAACCAATAATAGCTTATCTGCGCGAAAATTCCTTTTTTATTGTGATAGCCGGCTCCCAGCCCAACATTCTCCCAAATCAAATATTGAATACCCGCTCCGAAAGAAACACCAGTAGAAGAGTCAGTATTTAAAAAATATAAGTCTTCGCTTGCCACAGATTCAGAGCTCTTTTTCCTCGCTAAGACAGAATCGCCTTGGGTGAAAAGTCCTATATTCCCAAACAAAGTAAAATAATCGTCAATATCATAAAATAAGTATCCATCAAGGCTTAAAATAATTGTTGGATAATTCTCTTTAGAATACACATCTTCGGGTCTTAACCTTTCGTAAGTTATATAATTTGGAATGCTTTTCGCAAAGCCGGATAAATTCAGTCCAAATCCAAAAAATGAATAGCGGAAGCCGACGCCCGCGCCAGTTCCATTAGGACCAAAGCCTAGATCGAGGAATAATTGCTTCATTGGCGGCAGTTCTTCGTAATCCCCATAATAATCATCTTGAGAAAAGCCAGTCTGAGAAAATGCCAGCATAAAGAAAAGAATTAGCAAAATATTAAATGTTTTTTTCATAAAACTATCCTTTTGATTTTAAAATATTATATTTGAATTCGCTTTTTAATTTAAGCTCTCGCTTAAAAATTCTTTTAACGATTGAAGAGAAATTGTGTTTATATTTTTTTCGTTGCAATGCTCTTTAAAGCTATTGAGTAAAGTTGTTAACTCTTTATCATACAAAAAGATGTCAATAATATCAATTGGAATTTCTTTTCCTTCTAGTCCCGTTCCATTTGTTTGAAAAAACTCAAAAAAATGTTTGACCAAATCGCAAAAAGAATCTGAGTCCAAGCTCGCTATATATTCGCTATCTATTTTGGCAAGGGTTTCTTGAAAACTATAAATTGAAATGCTTTTTTCATTTTTGCTTTCTAATTCTTCTTTAAGTGCTTTTATTAAATAAGGATAATCAGAAAAGTAAAGTAGCAATCTTTGTATCTCCTTATATTGCTTGCTTTTCTCGTTGTTAAAAATAAAATTTTGGATTGTTGCTCTTGGTTTAAGCAAATAGTTGATTTTAAGTTTAACAGCTTTTTCAGCAAGCTCGTAAAATATAGCAACCGGGAGACGGGAGCTAAAAATATATTCCGTATCAAGATTAGAAAGCAGGGCTTGGATTTTTTCATTATTAATATTAAAAAACTGATTTGCCGCCCTGGCCAGCCCTTCTTGATATATCCACCATGCGACTTCAGCAAGGAAAAAAGATTTATAGCTTTTGTCTAAATTTTTATTTTGCAAAATATCGCTAAGATAGATATAGCTTGCGATAGTCGAAAACTCTTTTTTGATTCTACTTGTTTCCAGCTCAATGATTTCTTTAAACATTTCTTTAAAATTTTAAAACGATTTTTAGTTTTTCAAGAAAATATTATTAATAACAATCAAAAACGTGAAAAATTCATTTTTAAAGTAAATCAATAGTTTTAT
>LSQX01087758.1_pt1 | contig 13200 bp, 13 predicted proteins | sample 654561 | NCBI WGS metagenome assembly LSQX01 (sample SAMN04489861, study PRJNA283612) | anaerobic digester metagenome | isolation source: 4 biogas reactors fed with cattle manure at either 37C or 55C with and... | place: Denmark: Kongens Lyngby | collected 2014 | reverse complement strand
CCGATGCGGTCACCGTCGACGCGGTGGCCGGGGCCACGGTGACGGTAATGGTGATCAACGAGATCGTCATGCGCGCGGCCCACGAGGTAGGCGCATCCCTGGGGCTGGTGCAGAGCAACGTTACCGCCCGCGCCCGTCCATCCACGGTGCGCGACGATGTCTACCGCGAGGCGGGCTGGAACGAGCTGCTGGGCGAGGGCTCGATCCGCCGCCTGCACCTGACCAACGCCGACACCAACCGGGCCTTCGAAGGTACCGCTGCAGAAGGTGTCGACGAGGCGCCGCCGGAGCAGGCCGACGAAACCTTCATCGACCTGTATACCGCCTACCTCAACGTACCCACCGTGGGCCGCAGCCTGCTGGGCGATAATCAGTACCGCTTCCTGATGGAAGACCTCAAGCCCGGCGAGCATGCCTTTGCCGTGCTCGGCAGCGGCCAGTACTCGTTCAAGGGCTCGGGTTATGTGCGCGGCGGTATTTTCGACCGGGTGCAGATCCGCCAGTTCGGCAATATCCACAGCTTCCGCGACCTGGATCATATCCGCCTGTACGACGTCATGTCCGAAGGCGCGCCGCGCTTCCAGGAAATGGCCATCTTCATCCTGCGCGAAGACGCCCAGTTCGACCCGGGCACCCCCTGGACCATGGAGCTGCTGGTGCGCCGCCAGACCGGTCCGGTGGACAGCATCTTCGTCAGCTTCGAGCTGCCCTATGAAACCCTCGAGGAGTATATCGAGCGCCCCGAGCTGACCCCCGAGGAGCTGCGCGCCATCGAGGAGGCCAACCGGCCGATGTGGGTCAACATCTGGTACCAGAAGAGCTTTCAGGTCGGCGTGATCCTGGTCGCCCTGCTGTTGCTGACCATCATCCTGTTCTTCCAGGACAGCTTCGCCAGGCACCCCACCTTCCTGCGCTGGCTGCGCCACGGCTAGTCAACGTGCTGACCTTCGTGCATGCCCTGGTAACCGAGTTCCGCTGGGAACTGTTCCTCAGCGATCCGGTGATCTTCATCCTCTGGACCTTCACCGCCGCCAGCATCCTGCTCTGGGGCCGCGGCGTGTTCTGCGGCTGGCTGTGCCCCTTCGGTGCGCTGCAGGAGCTGATCAACGAGGTCGCGCGCAAGCTGAGAATTCCCCAGTACGAGCTGCCCTTCGCGGTGCACGAGCGGCTGTGGGCCATCAAGTACATCATCCTGCTGGTGCTGTTCGGCATCTCCCTGGAATCGATGATGCTGGCCGAGAAGGCCGCCGAGGTGGAGCCGTTCAAGACCGCCATCATGCTCAAGTTCGACCGCCAGTGGTGGTTCGTGCTCTACGCGGTGATCCTGCTGGTGGTCAATATCTTCACCCGCAAGGTGTTCTGCCGTTACCTCTGCCCGCTGGGCGCCGCCCTGTCCGTCTCCAGCCGGGTGCGCCTGTTCGACTGGCTCAAGCGCCGCAAGGAATGCGGCAACCCCTGCCAGCTGTGCGCCAAGGAATGCGAGATCCAGGCCATCCACCCGGACGGCCATATCAACCACAACGAGTGCCATTACTGCCTCGATTGCCAGATGACCTACCACAACGAGAACAAGTGTCCGCCGCTGATCCTGAAGAACAAGCGCAAGACACGTGGCAAGAAAGCGCCGGATGAGCAGCTGATTCCGGTAGTGCAAGTAGTAGAACCCTGACCAACGTCAACCAAGTGTGCCAACAAGGAGCTTCAACATGAGCGACAAGATCAACAATCCTCCGGCCAGTCCGGAAGCCAGGGGCCTGAGCCGGCGTGGTTTCCTCGGCGCCAGCGCGGCCACCGGTGCGGCAGTGGCCGCTACTGCCTTCGGCGGCGCGGTGATGAGCCGTGAGGCCTGGGCCCAGGCCGTCAGCGACGCCCAGAAGAAGGCGATGGACAAGATCCATGTCGGCCCCGGCGAGCTGGATACCTACTACGGCTTCTGGTCCGGCGGCCACCAGGGCGAAGTCCGCGTGCTGGGCATTCCGTCCATGCGCGAGCTGATGCGCATCCCGGTGTTCAACCATGACTCCGCCACCGGCTGGGGCATGACCAACGAAAGCAAGCGGATCATGGGGGACAGTGCCAGGTTCACCAACGGCGACTGCCACCACCCGCACCTGTCGATGACCGATGGCAAGTACGACGGCAAGTACCTGTTCATCAACGACAAGGCCAACAGCCGCATTGCGCGTATCCGTCTGGACATCATGAAGACGGACAAGATGGTCACCATCCCCAACGTCCAGGCCATCCACGGTCTGCGCCTGCAGAAGGTGCCCCATACCAAGTACGTGTTCGGTAACGCCGAGTTCATCATCCCCCATCCCAACGATGGCAAGATCTTCGCCATGGATGATGAGAACAGCTACACCATGTACAACGCGGTGGACGCGGAAACCATGGAAGTGGCCTGGCAGGTGATCGTCGACGGCAACCTCGACAACACCGACATGGACTACACCGGCCGCTTCTGCGCCTCCACCTGCTATAACTCGGAAAAGGCCCTGGACCTGGGCGGCACCATGCGCAACGAACGCGACTGGGTGGTGGTGTTCGACGTCCACGCCATCGAGGCCGAGGTCAAGGCCGGCAACTTCATCACTCTGGGTGATTCCAAGGTACCGGTGGTCGACGGTCGCAAGAAGGACGGCAAGGACAGCAAGGTCACCCGCTACATCCCGGTGCCCAAGAACCCCCACGGCCTGAACACCTCGCCGGACGGCAAGTACTTCATTGCCGCCGGCAAGCTGTCGCCGACCGTCTCCATCATCGCCATCGACAAGCTGCCTGATCTGTTCGACGGCAAGATCAGCGACCCCCGTGACGTGGTCGTGGCCGAGCCGGAACTGGGCCTGGGGCCGCTGCATACCACCTTCGACGGCCGCGGCAACGGCTACACCACCCTGTTCATCGACAGCCAGGTGGTCAAGTGGAACATCGAGGAGGCGATCCGCGCCCACAACGGCGAGAACGTCAACTACATCAAGCAGAAGCTGGACGTGCACTACCAGCCCGGTCACACCCACGCCTCGCTGACCGAAACCAGCGAAGCCGACGGCCAGTGGCTGGTGGTGCTGTCCAAGTTCTCCAAGGACCGCTTCCTGCCCACCGGCCCGCTGCACCCGGAGAACGACCAGCTGATCGACATCTCCGGCGACGAAATGGTGCTGGTGCACGACGGCCCGACCTACGCCGAGCCGCATGACTGCATCATGTGCCGCCGCGACCAGATCCGCACCAAGAAGATCTGGGATCGGGACGACCCCTTCTTCGCCGAAACCGTGAAGATGGCCGAGGCCGACGGCATCAACCTGACCACCGACAACAAGATCATCCGTGATGGGAACAAGGTCCGGGTGTACATGGTATCCATGGCGCCGTCCTTCGGCATCAACGAGTTCACCGTCAAGCAGGGCGATGAAGTCACCGTGATCATCACCAACATCGACCAGATTGAGGACGTGTCCCACGGTTTCGTCATGGTCAACCACGGTGTGAGCATGGAGATCAGTCCACAGCAGACCTCGTCGATCACCTTCACGGCCGACAAGCCCGGTGTCTTCTGGTACTACTGCAGCTGGTTCTGCCACGCGCTGCACATGGAAATGTGCGGTCGCATGCTGGTCGAGCCGGCATAAGCCGGGGATCCGGGCGCGCTGGCCGCGCCCGGATTGCATCATCCCCGATCCACTCAACCGGCATGAAGGAATGCAGCATTGTTCACGCATCTGGCTACAGGCCGGCACCTTGCGGCACTTGTGATCGCCTGTGGCCTCTGGGCGAACGCCCAGGCCTCACCCCTGCCCATCGACAGCCTGCCGCTGCAGGCTGATGGCGAGATTTCCGTTCTGCCCGCCGGCACCCATACCGGCAACTTTGTACTGGAGACCCCGATTCACCTGCGCTGTGCACCGGAGGCGGTGCTCGATGGCGGTGGCCATGACAACCTGCTGACCATACGGGCGCCAGGCGTCACCATCGAAGGCTGCACCCTGCGCAACTGGGGCTCCAACCTGACCGAGATGAACGCCGGCATCTTCGTCGAGCCCAGCGCCACCGACGTGACCCTGCAGGGCAACCGGCTGCGCGGCCCCGGCTTCGGCATCTGGTCGGACGGCACCCGCAATCTGGTGGTGGAGAACAACCAGGTCGAGGGCGACACCGATTATCGCTCCCAGGACCGGGGCAACGGCATCCACCTGATCAATACCAATGAAGCCAGGGTGCTCAACAACCGGGTGCGCCATACCCGCGACGGCATCTATCTGGGCAACTCGAACAACAACCTGATCCAGGGCAACCTGATGGAGGACCTGCGCTTCGGCATCCACTACATGTTCTCCCAGAGCAACCGGGTAATCGGCAACACCACACGCCGCACCCGCACCGGCTACGCGCTGATGCAGAGCCGCATGCTGACGGTTGAGCACAACCGCTCCGAAGATGACCGCAACTACGGCATCCTGATGAACTTCATCACCTACTCGACCATCACCGACAACTTCGTCTCCAACGTGCAGCGGGGGCAGACCGGTGATGACAGCATGATCAAGGGCGGCGAGGGCAAGGCGCTGTTCATCTACAACTCGCTGTTCAACACCATCGCCAACAACCACTTCGAACGCAGCAACCTGGGCATTCACCTGACCGCCGGTTCGGAGAACAACAGGATCAGCAGCAACACCTTTGCCGGTAACGAGCAGCAGGTAAAGTACGTGGCCACCCGCACCCAGGAGTGGTCGGTGGAGGGCCGCGGCAATTTCTGGAGCGATTATCTGGGCTGGGATCGCAACGATGACGGGCTCGGCGATGTGCCCTACGAACCCAACGACAACGTCGACCGCCTGCTGTGGATGTATCCCCAGGTGCGCCTGCTGATGAACAGTCCGGCCATCCAGGTGCTGCGCTGGGTGCAGCGGGCCTTCCCGGTCATCAGGATGCAGGGCGTGCAGGACAGCCACCCCCTGATGCGGATGCCCACCACCCATCTGATTCAACCTACACAGGAAACCCATTGATGAATGCAGTTGATATCCAGGGCGTCAGTCTGCGTTACGGCAAGATGACCGCGTTGCGCCAACTGGACCTTCATCTGGAGGAAGGTGAGGTGCTGGGGCTGTTTGGTCACAACGGCGCTGGCAAGACCACCACCATGAAACTCATCCTCGGCTTGCTCACCCCCAGCGAAGGGCAGCTGCGCGTGCTGGGTCAGGCGCCGAATGATGCCGATGTCCGTCGCCGCATGGGCTACCTGCAGGAGAACGTCATGTTCTATCCGCAGCTGACCGGACGCGAGACCCTGCACCACTTCGCCCGCATCAAGGGGGCGGCGCTGCAGCAGGCCGACCAGCTGCTGGAACAGGTGGGGCTGGCCCACGCTGCCGATCGCCGGGTGAAGACCTACTCCAAGGGCATGCGCCAGCGCCTGGGTCTGGCCCAGGCCCTGCTCGGCGAGCCTCGCCTGCTGCTGCTGGACGAGCCCACCGTGGGCCTCGACCCCATCGCCACCCAGGATCTCTATCTGCTTATTGATCAGCTGCGCCAGCAGGGCACCAGCGTCATCCTCTGCTCCCACGTGCTGCCGGGGGTGGAAGCCCATATCAACCGGGCGGCGATCCTGGCCGGCGGCCAGCTGGAAGCCGTGGGCACCCTGACCAGCCTGCGCACCGGCGCCGGTCTGCCCTCGCGCATCCGCGCTACCGGCCTCAAGCAACGCGAGCAGGTACTGCAGAGCTTCAGTTCGCTCAATGGCAACGCGCGGCCGCTGGGGGGCGACGGCATAGAGCTGACCGGCAGCGCCGCCACCAAGATGAGCCTGCTGCGTCAGCTGCTGGACCGGGACCAGCCCGGCGATATCGACATACTGCAGCCCTCGCTGGAGGATCTGTACCGCTTTTACACCGAACGCGCCAGCCGCGCGCGTGCGGCGGAGGACAAGGCATGAACCAGGTATGGAACATTGCGCGCAAGGAACTCAGCGACGGCCTGCGCAACCGCTGGTTGCTGGCCATCAGTGTGCTGTTTGCGGTACTGGCGGTGGGTATCGCCTGGCTCGGCGCGGCCGCGTCCGGGCAGCTGGGCTTCACTTCGATTCCCGCTACCGTCGCCAGTCTGGCCAGCCTGGCCACCTTCCTGATGCCGCTGATCGCCCTGCTGCTGGCCTACGATGCCATCGTCGGTGAGGACGAAGGCGGCACCCTGATGCTGCTGATGACCTACCCCATCAGCCGCGGGCAGATACTGCTCGGCAAGTTCGTCGGTCACGGCCTGATCCTGGCGCTGGCGGTACTCATCGGTTTCGGCTGCGCGGCAGTCGCCATCGGCGCCCTGGTCGAGGATATCGAGCTGAACCTGCTGGTCTGGGCCTTCGGCCGCTTCATGCTGTCCTCCACGTTGCTGGGCTGGGCCTTCCTCGCCCTGGCCTACCTGCTCAGCAGCCTGGTCAGCGAGAAGTCCAGTGCCGCCGGACTGGCCCTGGGGGTCTGGTTCCTCTTCGTGCTGGTATTCGATCTGGTGCTGCTGGCCCTGCTGGTGTTCAGTGAAGGCAAGTTCAACCCCGAACTGCTGCCCTGGCTGCTGCTGCTCAACCCCACCGACATCTACCGGCTGATCAACCTCGGCGGCTTCGACGGCGGCAACGCCATCGGCGTGCTGTCGCTGGCCGAGGATCTGCCCGTGCACGGCGCCGTGCTCTGGGCCTGTCTGCTGGGCTGGGCCGGCGCCGCCCTGTTGCTGGCCTGGGCGGCCTTCCGCCGTCGGGCTGCCTGATTTCAAGGAAAGAGGAAAACTGTCATGAAACTGCGATACAACCTTCCCCTGGGGCTGATCCTGGCAGTGCTGCTGGGCCTGGCCGGTTGCGGCGACCGGGAAGAGGCCGAGGTATCCCTGGACCCGGTGGCCTTCCACAGCGAGGACGAATGCCATGTGTGCGGCATGGTGGTGATGGATTTCCCCGGGCCCAAGGGACAGGCAGTAGCCCGCGACGGGGTGCGGAAGTTCTGCTCCACTGCGGAAATGCTCAGCTGGTGGCTGCAACCGGAGAACCGTATCCTGCAGCTGCGCCTCTACGTCCATGACATGGGTCGCAGCCACTGGGATCAGCCCGACGACGCGTACCTGGTCGATGCCACCCAGGCCTGGTACGTCACCGGCACCGGGCTGGAAGGCGCCATGGGCGCATCGCTGGCCTCCTTTGCCGAGCGCGAGGCCGCCGAGGCACTGGCCGCCCGACACCAGGGCGCACGGGTAGTAGCCTTCAGCGACATCGACGAGCAGTTCCTGCAGCAGGCCGCAGCTGCGCAGCACGGCGGTATGGGGCATGACATGCACTCCCAGCCGATGGATCCACACAGTCACACCGGCCACTGAGGTCGGTACCGAGGAGTTCAACGAGATGATGGGTATCAGTATCTGGCAACTGGCAATCATTCTGCTGATCGTGGTGCTGCTGTTCGGCACCAAGCGCCTGCGCGGCCTGGGTTCGGATGTCGGCAGCGCCATCAGCGGCTTCCGCAAGGCCGTCAACGAGGGTGACAGCACGCCCGCAGCGCTGGAAAGCGACAAGCTCAAGAGCCAACAGCATTCCTGAACAGGCTTCGCGCCTATCGGGTCGGCAAGTCCGATCGCGGCCCGCGGGCGCACGCCCCGTCGCCTGTTGCCCGGGGTGCAGCGCACCCGCGCTGCGCCTGCACAGCCTCAGGCGGCAGAGACCCCGTCGTCGAGCGGGTGTTCGACATCCCGACGGTGTCAGCGGCACCCATGCCCTTCTCCGTTGTCTGTAAGAGGTAACCCCGTGGCAACCGCTCAAGGGCACGCCTCATGGATTCACCTCGACCGCTCCCCTGGGAGCCCGATCCGCGCTACCGCAAGGCCGTGGCCTACTTCTCGATGGAGTACGCCATCGATCAGGCGTTGAAGATCTACGCCGGCGGGCTGGGCTTTCTGGCCGGCTCGCACATGCGCAGCGCCCACGATCTGCAGCAGAACCTGGTCGGCATCGGCATCCTCTGGAAGTACGGTTACTACGACCAGGTACGCCAGGACGATCAGTGCATGCGGGTGCAGTTCATCAGGAAGTACTACCCCTTCCTGCAGCCGACGGATCTGCGCGCCCAGGTCAGCGTCAATGGTCATCCGGTACATATCCGGGTACTGCGTCTGGCGCCGGAGACCTTCGGCACTGCCCCCGTCTATCTGCTGACCACCGATATTCCGGAAAACGACTACCTCGCCCGCACCATCACCCACCGCCTGTATGACACGGAACCGGCAACCCGGGTGGCCCAGAGCATAGTTCTTGGCATCGGCGGTGCCCAGGTGGTTGAACAGCTCGGTGGCGCGGCCATTCACCACCTCAACGAGGCGCATGCGCTGCCCCTGGCCTTCCATCTGCTGGCCAGACTCGGTGATGTGGCTGAGGTCCGCCGACGCGTGGTATTCACTACCCACACCCCGGAGAAGGCGGGCAACGAGGAAAGCGACCCGCAGTTCCTGCACAGCATGGGCTACTTCGCCGGCCTGCCGCTGGAGACCGTCAGGCAGGCTACCGGGACTGATGGCGCCCTGTTCAGCCACACTCTGGCCGCCCTGCGCCTGTCCGCACGGGCCAACGGCGTGTCCCGGTTGCACGCGCAGGTGGCCCGGGATATGTGGAGCGACAATGCCGGGACCTGCCCGATCATCGGCATTACCAATGCCCAGAACGCCCGTTTCTGGCAGGACCCGCAGCTGCGCCAGGCACTGCACACCGATGACGATGCGGCGCTGGTGGCACGCAAGCAGGCCATGAAGCGGGCGCTGTTCGAGGAGGTGGCCGATCAGACCGGCAAGCTGTTCGACCCACAGACGCTGACCCTGGTATGGGCCCGCCGCTTTGCCGCCTACAAGCGTGCCGACCTGCTGCTGCACGACCTCTATCGCTTCAATCGGCTGCTGGAGCAGCAGGAGCGTCCGGTTCAGATCATCTGGGCGGGCAAGCCCTTCCCCTTCGATCAGACCGCCGTGGACATGTTCGACCAGCTGGTGCGTCTGACCTGGCGCCATCCCCGGATCGCGGTGCTCACCGGCTACGAGATCCGCCTGTCGCGCTTGCTCAAACAGGGTGCGGATATCTGGCTGAACACGCCGCAACGGCTGCGCGAGGCCTCGGGCACCAGTGGCATGACTGCCGCCATGAACGGTGCGGTCAACCTGACCATCTGCGACGGCTGGGTACCGGAGTTCGCCGTGGACGGGCACAACTGTCTGCTGATACCGCCGGCTGATCCGACCGGGGATGCCGAGGCCCAGCGCGCCGAAGACGCCCTGCAGCTGATGGAGTTGCTCGAGAACCGGGCTCTGCCCATGTACTACGATCAACCTGGACGCTGGTTGCAGCTGATGAAACAGGGCATGCGCGATGTACAGCCCCGCTTCGACTCCGACCGGCTGGCACACCAGTACTACGAACTCATGTACAACCCCTGAGGAGAACGACATGGCCACAGGTTGGGCGCAGGACGGTGCCGTTCAGGAACAGATAGAAGACAGCATCCAGGATGCGGTGGACAGGGCACGCAGCCAGTTGCCGGCGGGGCCGAGCCTGACCCACTGCGAGGAATGCGGCGACCCCATTCCGCAGGCCAGACGCGAGGCACTGCCCGGGGTGCGCCTGTGCGTACCCTGCCAGACCGAGCATGATGCCGACCAGCGCCAGTCCGCCGGTTACAACCGCCGCGGCAGCAAGGACAGTCAATTACGTTGAAATACCGGCCCGATACCGGAAGGAGCTTTGCTTGCATACAGCCGTTCCCGAAACCCCTGCCGTGGCGGTCCAGCTGACCGGCCGCGAACCCCTGTTCCTGGTCATGAACAGCCGCTCCGGCAAGCAGGATAGCGAGGCCACACGCCAGGCCATAAGGACAGCCTGTGCCGAGGCCGGGCGCCGCTGCGAGCTGCTGGTGGTGGAGCGCGGCGCCGACCTGGCCAGCGCCGCACGGAAGGCCGTGACCCTGGCCCGTGAACAGGGCGGCATAGTGGTCGCCGTCGGTGGCGACGGCACCCTGAATGCGGTGTGTCAGGCGGTGGTGGGCCAGGGCGTGCCCTTCGGCGTCCTGCCCCAGGGGACCTTCAACTATTTCGGCCGCGCCCATGGCATTTCCCAGGACACCGGCCAGGCGATGCACGACCTGCTCAACGCCCGTCTGGAACACATCAGTCTGGGTCAGATCAACGGACGCTATTTTCTGGTCAATGCCAGTCTCGGCCTCTATCCGCAACTGCTGGAGGACCGCGAGGAGTACAAGCAGCGCTACGGTCGCAGCCGCTGGATCGCCCTGGTCGCCGCCCTGGTCACCCTGGCGCGGGCCCATCGCCAGCTCGACATCACCCTGGAGCATGGCGGCCGCCACGAGCGCCTGCGCACGCCGACCCTGGTGGTCTGCAACAACGCCCTGCAGCTCAAGCACATAGGTGTGGATCCGGCGCTGCCGGACAATCGCGACCATCTGGTGGCCCTGGCCTCCAGACCGGTGGGCACCGGCGCGCTCTACCTGCTGCTGTTGCAGGGCCTGCTCAGCCGCATGGGTGAAGCGGAGAATGTCATCAGCTTCGGTTTCGAAAACCTGACGGTGCGCCCCAATGCCCGGCCGCGGATGGTCAAGGTGGCGGTGGATGGCGAGATACTGCGCATGCGCACGCCCCTGACCTTCCGCATTGCCCCGCATGTGCTGCCGCTGCTCATTCCGCGCAGCGCCCCCACACCGGAGCATCCATGACCCGTCTGCTGCACCTGTCAGATCTGCACTTCGGCACCGAGGATCCCGGAGTGGTTCAGGCCCTGCTGCAACTGGAGCAGCAACTGCGGCCGGATCACTGCCTGCTCAGCGGCGACATCACCCAGCGGGCGCGGCGCGGCCAGTTCGCCGCCGCCCAGGCTTTCGTGCGGCGTCTCGGCGCCCCGGTGATGGCCGTGCCCGGCAATCACGATCTGCCGCTGTTCAATCTGGCGGCACGTCTGTTCAATCCCTACGGCAACTACCGCCAGGCGTTCGGGCAGGATCTGGAGCCCGTGCTGGACACGCCACGGCTGTTGGTGATCGGCGTCAACAGTACTCGGCCAGCGCGACACAAGGACGGTCAGGTGTCCGCCGCCCAGGTGCAGCGGGTGAGCCGGCGCCTGCAACAGGCCGCACCCGGACAGCTGCGCATAGTGATGCTGCACCATCCGGTTCGCGCCATAGAAGAGTCGGACCTGAGCAACCTGCTGATCGGTCGGGAGCGGGCAGTACCGGAGTGGGTGGATGCCGGGGCGGATCTGCTGCTGGGTGGACACATTCACCTGCCCTATCTGGTACCGCTGCAGGGCAGCCAGCCCGAGCGGCGCGGCTGGGCAGTGCAGGCGGGCACGGGGCTCTCGACGCGCATCCGCGGCGCCGTGCCCAACTCGGTGAATCTGATCGAATACGACGCCGGCGTGCCGCGGCGCTGCTGCCTGACCCGCTGGGATTATCTGGCGGGTCAGGGCTTCGTGGAGGTCGAGCGCAGCGAGCTGCGCCTGAGCGACCTATAGCTCGGCGTTGTGGTAGACGTTCTGCACGTCATCCAGATCATTGAGCATGTCGAGGAAGCGGTCGAACATGGGTCGATCCTCCTCGCCGATGGCGGTGAAGGTCTGGGGCAGGAACTGGATCTCGTCGACCTCGAACTCCACCTCACCCAGGGCCTCGGTCAGCGCCTGGCGGGCCTTGGCATATTCGGTGTTGGGAGTGAAAACGGTGATCAGGCCATCCTCGTTCTCGATGTCGGTGACATCCACATCAGCCATCATCAGCGCCTCGAGCACGGCTTCCTCGTCGTCGCCCTTGAAGGCCAGGATAGCGCAGTGGTCGAACATGTGGCTGACGCTGCCGGGGGTGCCCATCTTGCACTTGGTCTTGGTGAAACAGTGGCGCACATCGGCAATGGTGCGGTTGGGGTTATCGGTCAGACACTCGACAATCACGATGCAGTTACCCGGGCCAAAACCCTCATAACGCGCCACCGAGAAATCCTCACCACCGCCGCCCTTGGCCTTGTCGATGGCCTTTTCGATCACGTGGGCCGGCACCTGATCCTTCTTGGCCCGCTCGATCAGGCCACGCAGGGACAGGTTGCCTGCGGGGTCGACACCGCCGGACTTGGCACAGACATAGATTTCCCGTGCGTATTTGCTGTAGAGCTTGGTCTTGGCGTCGGCCGTCTTGGCCATGGATTCCTTGCGGTTCTGATAAGCGCGTCCCATCCGGCGGTCCCGTTTGATTGAAAAGCCGTCATTCTACGTCAGTTGCCCGCTGCGCTGGAGTATTTTCCACTCCCCGCCCAGCGGAAAATCCGGTCTGAACTCCCGCGTCGTTTATCCAGTCAGAACTGATACCCATTCGAGGTGCTGACGATGATGCTGCATTCCCTGACTGACGGCTTCTTCAGGCCGCTCACCACGGTCCTGGCCCTGACCATGATGCTCACCGGCTGCCAATGGCCCGCCGATCCCGAACGTTCCCTGACCGCGGCCCGGGAACGGGGCGCCCTGCGTGTCGGTGTGGTGGCCAACCCACCCTGGGTCGAAGTGCCGGACCCGGCGGCGCCGGTCGGCCTGGAAAGTGAACTGGTGCGCGAGTTCGCCGAGCGTCAGGATCTGGATATCCAATGGCATCATCGCGGGGTCGAGCAGTTGGTGGAGTCCCTGCGTCGACATGAACTGGACCTGCTGATCGGTGGTTTCTCCGCCACCCACCCCTGGCGCGCCGAGGTCGGCCAGACCTTTATCTATTTCAACGAACGCAACCAGCAGGGCACACTGGGTGAACATGTCATCCTCACGGCGCCCGGCGAGAATGCCCTGCTCCTGACGCTGGAGCGTTTCCTGTTCACCCGCCAGGACCCGGAACACTACCTGCCCACGCTGCGAGCCGCCGGCCAGCCATGAGGGTACGTCAGGGTTATCGGCTGCCCGCAGACCGGGAAGCCCTGCTGCACAAGGCGATCCGCCTCGAGTGGATCTCGCTGGGCTTCGTGCTCAGCATAGTGCTGGTGATGTACCTGAGCATGGGTTCTTCCCAGACGATGAAGATGGCCCTGCTCGAGGATCTGCTGGCCCTGGTGCCGCCGGTGGTCTTCCTGCTGGCCATGCGCATGCGCAAGCGGCCTCCGGACGAGCAGCACCCTTACGGCTACAGTCGCGCCATCCTG
>LSQX01145621.1_pt2 | contig 13201 bp, 11 predicted proteins | sample 654561 | NCBI WGS metagenome assembly LSQX01 (sample SAMN04489861, study PRJNA283612) | anaerobic digester metagenome | isolation source: 4 biogas reactors fed with cattle manure at either 37C or 55C with and... | place: Denmark: Kongens Lyngby | collected 2014 | reverse complement strand
GGGTTCGAATCCCTCTTTCTCCGCTAAACTCATCAGATCAATCCCGCAGCTTGAGCTGCGGGATTTTTTGTTTTATGAAAATACTGAACCAGGCTTGCCTGAGTGAAGGATTTGAATAAAACAAAATCCTGCGAAGCAAGGATTGATCTGATGAGTTTAAAGCATCTCCCGGGGGGGGATCACCGACGAACAAAGTGAGGAGGTAATCCTGCGGACGCAGCGGGGAGCAATCCTGCGGACGCGAAACGGGGATCACCGACGAACAAAGTGAGGAGGTAATCCCCCAATTTACTGCTGATCCAGCATGGGGTTATCATACATTATTTTATGATTCCCCTCAAAATCATAAAGAGTAAGTATCCTTAAACGGTAAAATGACTGCCAGTAGCTCTCAATAGCAGTGATATAGTCTCTTTTGGCACTCTCGCGTTCAGAAAGTGAGATATTAAGGTCGGTAATACTTATTTCACCACTCTGAAACTTATTAAGGGCAATAAGATATCCGTTCTCAGCCACCTTATCCGCTTCCTGCGCCGTGGTGATCTGGGCACGCAACAGTCCGAACTGTTCAACCTGTACAACCACTTCCCGTTCAAAGTCCTTGATTTCCTTCTCCACATCATAGACCACAAGTTCACGCCTTGATTCGGCCAGCTTTATACTTGATGCAGACCGGCCCCAGTCCAGCACCGGTATACTCATATTAAGACTGATCACTCTTTGTTTCTCAGGCTGGTCATAGACGCCTCCGTAAGTATCAGCACTGTTGGAAAGGCCAAAGCTTCCAACCACCGTAGCACTCAAGCCGGAAGTTCTTTTGGCTCTCCTCAGATCCCTTTCCGCCTCAATAAGTCTTCTTTCAAAGTAAGGAGTTTCCTTGCGGTTTTCCTTTGCCTCTTCCAATGCCTTGTCCGGATCAACTTCAAAAAGATACATTTCAACCGGTATTACCAGTTCAATCTTCTGATGCTGATCAAGGTTGATATATGACTTCAACTCAAAATCGGCATTTTTAAGATCCATGCTGGCTTTATTCATTGCCTTCTGTGCATTGAAAACAGACAGTTGAATCCGTGCAAAATCATTTTCCGATATCTTTCCAAGCTGCCTCCTCACTTCTGCAATTTTGAGATTATTATTACTGTTTTTCAGATTGTTTTCCGCCAGATTATAGTTTGTCTGAATCATCAGATATCTGAAAAAATAAATGGTGGCCTGAAGTGCAATCCTTTCGGTTGATTCAACAAATTGTTTCTGTGATTCTTCATATATCAGTGGTTCAGTCTTTTTCTGCCATTTCATATTGTTATAGGCAAATATTGGCTGGGTTAAACCGATCTGGAAAGGACTGCCGGAATATTCCACGGAATTCTTGATAAAATCCTGAACACGATACAGGTTGGTTGCTGCATATACAGATGTTCCCGTTCCGGGAATCGACTGGCTCAGGGCAAGCTGCGATGATCCCTGAAGCTGGGATACTTTCCTGAATTCAATACTTCCGTCAGGCTGAACCACCGGTATGTTTTGCTGGGTAAAGTTCGGCACTTCACCCGTAAGGGTAAGCTGGGGTCTGAAACTGCTCTGAAAATTTTTCCACCGCCAGTAATAGTTAACATTCGTGTTCTGGGCATATTTAACCGAAGCTGACTGTAATATGGCCAGGTCAACAACATTTTTCAAGCTCAGTGTAAATGCAACAGTATCGTTTAATTTGCCTGAAACAGGATGTATCAGGACCGATAAAAGGAAAACAAAAAAACTATATCTGAAATTAATTCTCATATAACATTTCAATTTATAAATCTGCAAGTTCAAATTCACGTATATGTCTGGAAAGGTGAATATTGGAAACAATCACCCTGTCACCGGGATTAAGGCCGTCAGTAATTTCAACATGTTCAGTTCCTATCAGTCCGGTTGTAACTGTTTTCTTAACAGCCTTATAAGTATTTATTACAAACAAATCCTGGTTCCTGGCCCTGCTGAAAGCCGGACCATTTCCAACCCGTAACACACTGTCCTTTTTCTGGGTCACAATCTGAAGCACAACTTCCATGTTGGGAATCAGTTTATCGTAATGACTGTGATCGAGAAAAACGTCAAATTCTATCTTTTTATCTCTCATCACAGGAGATACAGTACCAATCTTGCCTTTGAGACTGATATCATTAACGAGGGCATACACTTCCCCGCCGGTCTTGACCTGACTTACATAGGGATTATCTATTGTAGCCTCTATTTTAAAAGTTGACAGGTCAGACATTTTAACCAGGAGTTTATCTTTCTCCACCCTTTCACCCACATTGGTATAAATACCCAGGATAATGCCATCGGAGGGTGCCCTTATCGTAAGTCTTTCCATAAGATCCTGCCTCAGAGCCAGCTCTTTGTTTCTCATGTCAATCTGAAGCTGAAGTCCTTTTTCATCTGCTTCAAGCTGCTTAAGACGTATTGAATTTTTTTCAAGTGTCATGTTAAGGTCTTTTTCCGCCAGTACCAGTTCTTCTTTGGTTTGTTCATGCAGGGCCGGTGAGATCCCCCCTACACTGAGAAGCTGCTCCTGATCCGCTATCTCCGTCCTGAGTGAAGTTATCCTCAGGCGTTTTACTTCTGCACTATAATCAAGATCAACCCTGGTACTTCTTGAGTTCAGCCTGTTTTTCTGAAGATCATTTTCCATCACTTCGAGCTGGTCCTTCAGATTATCTATTTCCTGCATAAGTGATTTTGAATCCAGCCTCAGTATTATATCTCCTTTCGACACCCTGCTTCCGGGAGCCCTGTAAAGGGAGGAGATCACACTTGATGAAGGACTGAGCAGGAGTACTTCATTTTCAGGATTAATAATACCGTTGGCCGGCACAGCTGTGTAGACCGGACCATAATCCACATTTGAAACCAGGTAGTCCCCGGGTTTGACAGAGAATGACAATAAATATCTGACAAGGATAAAAAATATCAGGCTCAGGCAGACAAGAATGAGAGCAGCAACAAATATCCTTTTCTTAACCTTTTTCTTCATATGACAGTATTTGACAAGTAAATAAAATAAAATTCAACGCAAGATACGGCCTGACCGCTGAAGATCCGGTCATTTATTCGGTACAAAGCCGGTATTCGTTTTTTTATTAATGCTTCAGACCGCCGGACCGGTTCCGGCATCATTTGATATCATTCCCGGTTTGCTGAAACAAAAATCCCAAATATAAATTTTTCGCAGAACAACATCCGCATTTTTACGGGAATTTGGGATATAAAATATATTCTTCCGGAAAAACAACAGTTCCCGCCGATACAGCTTCAGGGATATTAAAGCCCGGACATGATCACCCCGAAAAAGTTTCCGGTGGACTGACAGACAGGGTAACAGCATAACCGGCACTTCTCAGTTTATCCAGTACATTTTGAATCTTACAGGCTACTGTTATTCCAACATTACCGGTAGTCCTGTCTCCTCCCCAGTTAAGTGCAATGATCCTGTCGTCCCGGTTGAGTATGACAGCACCTGAGTCACCGCTGTTGGTAAAGGCAGGCTTGCAGATCCCTCCTTCCATAACCCGGTAGTTTTCAGAAGGGTCCGGGATGATAAGCACCTGCCCCTGACGGACCGCAACAGCTGTTTCCTCTGAATCAGATGTGGCAGAAACGGCAATATCACCGATATGTATAACACTGCCCCTGGTAAAGCCCGAACGGGCTCCTATCTTCCTTACACTGTCACCTATTACGGCAGAGGCAGTACCCCTCACTGACAACACCTCCCGGGTTGAATCATTTGTTATTCTCAGAACAATATCCTGTGCAAATTCCGGATTTATCCTTGCAATGGCACAATCCACCGAGGTATCACTTGAAGGATGAATATCCCGGATCCCGATGACGGATTCCCCTATCACATTATCATTTCCGGATCCGGCGCAAAGAGCCGTGGCTGATCCGGCAAGCCTGGGCTGGGCAGTTTTAAGCTTCCTCCGGTCAGTCTGATTTGTATCATCATATAAAACATGTTTACTGGTAAGTAAAACATCTGTCCCGTCATCCAGTTTGCCGAACCACCCGAGCGTCCCGTAACTGTCTGAATCGCCTGAAACAGCTATTCCCGCCACCAGCGGACGTTTCAGGCCCAGTGTCATTCTCTCTTCACCGCATACCCCCGAATCATTTAAAACAGAATAGGGTGTAAGAACATCAGTGGGAATACCATCAATCAAAGCCGGAATTACTTCTTCCGGCTTCAGTTCCGCAAGATCTTTTTTAACCGGCACATAGACACGGTAAGAAATCTCTTCAGTAAATTTCCTGCCGGATTCCTTCAGTCCGATACCAACAGCCACCACACCGGATATAGCTGACAAAGCAGTTTTCACATCACGGAGCGAAGCTTCCATCATTTTCTGTTTCCGTCCGAAATCTTTTTTATCCATTGTAATAATCTATTTGACGGTTATTTTCCAGCCGGAAGGAGATAGTCTCAGATCCAGGATCCTGACAGAACCATCTTTGAGATTCAGAATAAATTCCTTGACGGGCGGATCGGTATCCAGGAGATAAGGGCTGGCAAATACTGATGCAACACAATTATTACTGCTGATCCATGTCTCTATCTTTTCAAAATTCATCTGCCGGTCTGCCTTGCTGTCCAGGCTTTTCAAAACACTGTCAGCTATTTCCTGCAAACGTTCCCGGTCATTGGCTTTCAGGGCTTCACAAAAATCCTTTTCCATATTTGCCTGGTTTAAGCAAGCTGTAAGCAGTAAAAAACAACAGATAAAAAATGTTTCACAGTTTTTCATCAGCCGGTAGCACTAGTTCAGGATATCAGCCGGAACGATCATTGCCGAGCCAGCTCACTTTCTGTTCCGCATCATGGGCCTTCCCGGTTATATCACTGTACAGTTCCGGCCGGCGGGCATTAAGGTAACGGTATCCTCCGGCCTGAGTGAGCTTCCCGGGAATAATGGATGCTGTTTCAATACTGTCATCGAATGAACGGCATTCTGCAATAATATCCCCGAAAGGATCAATTATCATTGAACATCCGTTTTTTAGCTGATCATCATCCATGCCGACAGGATTTGCAAAGATCACATAGACGGCATTGTCCCAGGCCCGTGAAGGAAGCCATTTCATAAGCCAGGTCCTCCCCTTCATACCGTTAAACTCCAGCCTCAGTGATGTGGGATCATTTTCCCGGTTATACCACAGCTCCGGATCCACAAAGCCGGCACCCGGACGGGTTGAAGGGGTGCACATTGTCACATGGGGCATGAATATTATATCGGCTCCGAGCAGTTTTGTCGCCCGAACATTTTCTGTGATATTGTTGTCATAGCATATCAGGATACCGCATTTCCACCCCAGAAGGTCAAAAACGGTATATGAATCCCCCGGAGTAAGGTAAGGACTTATAAAGGGATGCAATTTTCTGTGTTTTGCCACCAGTCCGTTCCTGTCAACACATACATAAGTGTTATATATCCTGTCATCATGGTCTTTCTCAAAGAGTCCCGCCAAAACAACAAGGTTGTAATCGTTGGCTATCCCGGCAAGTTTCTGAATTGTTTCCCCTTCCGGAACAGGTTCCGCAAGACCGAGCATCTGTTCCGGGGAAAGCTTACGCGCAAATGTATATCCGGTAACCGAACACTCATGAAAAGCAACTATCCGGGAGCCTTCCTCCGCAGCTTTCCGGGCCAGCTTCCGGATTACTTCCAGATTATAGGCCTTGTCGCCGCTTTTGTTTTCAAACTGTGCCGTTGATATCCGCAACTTATCCATTCTATTCTGCTTAAAAACTATACCAGTGATATCCGCAACTTATCCATTCTATTCTGTTTGAAAGCTGTCCCGCTGATATTCGTAACCTGAACATTTTAATCCGTTTACACCAGAGCACTCCCAAAGATCAGGAAGCACTTTTCCCGGGACGGATTTTTAAAAAGTTACTGATCCCTTCGGCATCAAAAGTACAGTTCAGCCATTCATCCTCAATCACAGCACCTATACTCCTGTACATCTCTATTGCCGGTTCGTTCCAGTCCAGTACCTGCCACCTGATCCTTTTGCAGTTCTCAGCTTCCGCAACTTCAAACACTTTTCTCATAAGGGCGCTGCCCACCCTGTTTTTTCTGAAATCCTTCCTGACATAAATATCATCAAGGTAGAGGGATTTGCCAACCCAGGTATAATAAACGAAGTAGAAAAGAGCCATTCCTATTATTTCCTTTTTATCATTTTCAGCAACATAACACATGAAATATTCCTTTTCCCTCTTCATCTGTTCCACGGAATTGGTCACCTGTCCGGAAGCTTTTTCATATTCAGCAAGTTCCCTGATAAGCGAAAGGACGGCAGGAAAATCTTCTTCAGTTGCTTCCCTTATTCTGTAATTCATCTCTGCCTGAAAAAATTCTGAGTAAATGATAACTATTCATTCTCCTGCTGCCTCTTCCTGTCCCTGCCTTCCAGGCTGCCGCCTATTCCGGCACCCAGTGCTATTCCGCAACCAATACCCAGAGCCAGCCACAATACCAGTTCACCGGTTGCAGCACCAATAATCACTCCTATTGCCACACCGATAACCAGACCGATTGAAACACTTAAAGCAAGTTTACTGTTTTTCATTTTATTCAAATTCGTTGCCATGACCTGATATATTTAATGATTAACTGATCAAACCTGCCGGGAACGAGAGGATTGAAGCTGCAGCCATTTCCCCTGATCATCTACAGCAGTGAAGCCGAATCCTCATCAAGGAAGAGCCAGGCATTCCCGTGATTTCGGAGAATAGTGGCAGGAACAAGTGGTGAAACTGCTTCATTCAATGTGTTTCTGACCGCTTCTGCTTTCCGCAGATCGGGAACAGTACAGATTATTGCCTTTGATTTCATAATCTGTGCAATTGACATGCTGATTGCCTGTTCCGGCACATCTTCAAAGGAGGGGAACCATCCTTCCCCAAGCTGCTGACGGCGGCAGGCCTCATCAAGATTCACAATGATATATGGATCTTCAGTCTCAAAATCAGCAGGAGGATCATTGAATGCAAGATGTCCGTTTTCGCCTATTCCCACGAATGCCACATCAACTGTACGCCTGCCAATGAGGTCTCCCAGTCTTTTACATTCTCCGGCCGGATCGGTTTCACCATTGATATAAACAAATTCCCTGGGCCTGACTATGTCATCAAATCTCTCTTTGAGATATTTCCTGAACGAGGCCGGATGGCTTATGGGAAGACCAATATATTCATCCAGATGATAAGCTGTAACCAGCGACCAGTCGATATCTTCCCTGACAAGCACACTCAGCATGTCAAACTGCGATGCACCCGTTGCCATTATAATACTGGCCTCACCTCCGGTTTTTATTGCTTCACGGATAAGTGCCGCACCTTTTACAGCTGCCTCTCTTCCGAGAATTTCACGGGTTTTTGAGATTACTGTTTCCATTTAATTCCAATATTTGTAGTTTATTCTATTTCTCAATCAGCTATAGTAATGAGTTTAAAATCAATGTGTTTTTTTCACTCTCCGGGTTTTGAAATGGAAATATACATAAAATTTACAAATGTTCATACCCTCCGGAAATCATATACCATATAATATTTTGCCTCCCCCGATTCCGGTAACCGTCAGAACAAAGCCGCGACTACAAATATTTTTATTATTTAATAGCCCTGCCTCTCCCGATTCCGGTAACTGCAGAACAAAGCCGCGACCACAAATATTTTTATAATTTAGCAGCTTTGCTTATCCGGATTTTAATACAATCAGTTTATATCAATGAAAACAGGATCTTATTCATCAGCAATCATTTTAATGATAACGCTAAGCGCACTCATCTTTGCATCATGCGGGAAATCCACCGAGTCTTCCCCGGACATGCTCAGCGTGGAATTTGAAAAATACGTAATGCCCAACGGCCTTCAGGTCATCCTGCACAAGGATCATTCCGACCCGATGATGGCCTGTGCAATAATGTACCATGTTGGCTCAGGCAGGGAAAAACCCGGCAAAACAGGCTTTGCACACCTCTTTGAACATCTGTTATTCATGGGCTCAGAGAATGTACCGACAGGGGAATTTGACAGGATACTGGAAGCGGCCGGCGGATCAAACAACGGCGGTACCACCAGGGATGTAACAATGTATTTTGAACAGTTTCCAAAAAATGCACTGGAAAAAGTGCTGTGGCTTGAATCGGACAGGATGGGATTCTTTATCAATTCGGTAACCCCGAGGGCTCTTGCCATCCAGCAAAACGTGGTACAGAACGAAAAACGACAGGGTTATGACAACCAGCCATACGGATTTACCGAGCATCTGATCTCCGAAAACCTTTATCCCGCGGGCCATCCCTACAGCTGGACCACCATCGGGGATATGGAAGACATCCGCAATGCAACAGTTGATGATGTAAAGGAATTTTATGAGGATTTTTACGGCCCCAACAACGCAACCCTTGTCCTCTAGGGAGATTTTGAAACGGAGGAAGCAAAACAGCTGATAGAAAAATATTTTGGTGAAATACAGCCTCACGGCCAGCCGGCCCGCAGAACAGCTATGGTACCGGCTCCGGAAAAAACCATCAGGCTTTATCATGAAGACAGTTTTGCCAATGTCCCGGAATTAACAATGGTATGGCCTGTTCCCCAGGCTTATCACAAGGATGCCTATGCACTTGATTTCCTTGCAAAAATACTTGCATCCGGGAAAAAAGCGCCGCTGTACAATGTGCTGGTAAAAGAGAAACAGCTTACTTCCTTTGTTAATGTCAACAATAATACGGAAGAACTTGCCGGTGAGTTTGTGATCACGGTAAGAGCAGATGAAGGAAAATCTCTTGTCGAGATAGAGGAAGCTGTTTTTGAAGCTTTTGACAGATTTGAAAAAGAAGGAATAAGCCGCAGGGATATTGAAAAAGTAAAGGCAGTATCGGAAAAAGGATTTTATGACGGTCTGAGCAGTGTTCTGCGAAAATCAGTCAGGCTTGCCTATTATAATATCTTTTCAGGCGACCCGGGCTACCTTGTAAAAGATATTGAAAACATCAGGTCCGTGACCCGGAAAGATGTAAAGAGGGTTTACGAACAGTATATCAAAGGCAGGAATCACCTTGTCGCCAGCTTTGTCCCAAAGGGAAGCACAGATCTTGCTGCCGTAAATTCAGTCTCAGCCCGTATAAAGGAAGAAGACATAGCAGAGGCCACACAGGTTGAGATAAGCGGCACCGGAGATGAAGTGATTAAAAAGACTGAATCTGTTATTGACCGCAGCTCAGAGCCGCCCCCGGGAGAGGAACCGGAGGTGAACATACCCGCAATATGGAGGGCCTCACTGAAAAACGGGATCAGGGTATATGGCATAAACAATACTGAACTTCCGCTTGTCAGCATAAAACTGACAATAGACGGTGGTGTGTTACAGGACAATACTGATCTCCCCGGGGTAGCCGGAATGCTTGCTGCTGTTCTCCCCCAGGGAACAAAAAACAAAACACCTGAAGAGCTGGAAGAAGAGATTGAGCTTCTGGGTTCCTCATTCAATATATCTGCAGACAGTGAAGAACTCGTTTTCAGTCTCAGCACCCTTTCAAGGAATTTTGACCGGACAATGGCCCTGCTGAAAGAAATCATCCTTGAACCCCGGTGGGATGAGGCGGAATTTACTATAGCACAAAACAGGATACGGAACAGAATAATACAATCGGAAGCCCAGCCGGCAAGAATTGCAAATATTGTATTCCATAAACTTGTATATGGCCCGGATCATATTTTCGGATATAACCCTGACGGCACCAGGGAGTCAATAGAAAAAATAAGACTTGAAGACCTTAAATCGTGGTACGAAAAAAATATATCACCCTCAGTAACAAGGGTACACATATCGGGTAATGTAAGTGAGGACCAGGTACTGAAAGCACTGAAACCATTTGAAGAAGAATGGGCAGTTAAGGAAGTTGCCTTCAACTCATATCCTGCTCCTGCCGTTCCCGAAAAATCCCAAATATTTTTCCTGGACATTCCCGGATCAAGGCAGTCAGTGATTTATATTGGCTATCCTGCTATCTCAAGGGATAATCCCGACTTTATAAAGACTGAATTTGTGAATTACAGGCTTGGAGGGGCATTTTCAAGTATATTAATGCAGATACTCAGGGAAGAGAAAGGTTTTACCTATGGCGCCCGCAGTTCATTTCAGGAAATGAAAACTATTGCACCCTTTATTGCTTCATCGAGTGTACGTTCCGATGCAACCTTTGAATCGCTGGGCATTTTCAGGGATGAAATGATAAAATACCGTGAAGGTATCGGCGAAGACGAGCTCCGCTTCATCAGGAATTCAATGATAAGATCTAACGCTCTTCGCTTTGAAACAAACCAGGCACTTGTAAACATGCTTTCAACCATAGGCAAATATGATTTAAGCGATGATTATGTAAAACGGGAGGAAGAGATTATCAGAAATATGAGCCTGGAAGAACACAGGGCAATAACGAACAAATACATTATTCCCGGCAGGATGTATTACCTGGTGGCAGGTGATGCCGCAAGCCAGATAAAAGCGCTTGAGAAGGCCGGTCTCGGAAAGCCGGTCCTTATCGGAAATTAATGACCCTTGGCCGGATCACCGGGCTATGTCATAAACCATGAGGGAGTTTCCGTGGCGGACATAAAGTCTCTTGTTTTTTATCACAAGGTGAGCCCAGTGAGGTCCTGAACCCCGCGGAACCTTGAATGAACTTATGATGTTTATGCCGGAGCCGGTGGGTTCCACAAGATTAACCGTGCCTCTTTCAGCGTAGACGTAGAAAAGGCCGTCGTTGGCAATAATGTTTGAAGGAGCCAGCTGATTCACCTGATAAATAATCCTGCCCGTTTTCCAGTCGAGGCAGAAAAAACTGCGGTTAAAATCACCAGCACCATATATCCTGTCGTTGAGTACAACAAATCCACCGATTTTGGGATCGTGCCTGGCATTTTTCCATACCTCGGTAATCTTCGTTCCGTCAGGGGAAACCTTCAGCATAACACCGCCTATACCGTATCCTATTGTACAATACAGGTAACCATCGTTATATGCCGGAACATTAGGATGGACGCTGTAGGAATTTATATGTCCGTGTTTCCATAAGAGCTCACCGGTCGCAGCGTCAAAGCCATGGATCGACCTCTCCATTATTGTAACAAGCATTTTCCTTGAAGGAAGGTTCACAATAACAGGTGAACAATATCCCGACTTTTCACCACTGCCCTTACTTTTCCAGATAATCCTGCCGCTGTTCCGGTCCAGCGCAACAACATTTGCATCACGGCCTCCGGGAGCACAGTACAGTGTGTTTCCGTCATGAACAAGATTTTCTGTTATCCCCCAGGTCAGGTTCCTTGCATCATGCTGACTCAGAAAATCGACTGACCATATTGTCCGGCCGTCAGCAGTACTCATACAACTCAGTCTTCCGTAGGCACTCATGATATAAAGCTTGTCCCCCACAACCAGTGGAGTTGATCTGGCACCGCTGTGGCTCTCGTTCCATTCCTTTCCATAATCCTTTTTCCAAAGGAGTTTTCCTCTGTGGTCAAAGGCATAAATATAACCCACGCCTTTTGTCATGCCGGTGGTAAAAACAGCTGCGGAGGTAACAGCTGCTGAGCTGAATCCCTGTCCCAGGTCATCAAAATGCCATATCATTTCCGGTCCTGCCTGGGGCCATTCCTTCATCAGTCCGCTTTCCCTGTATATACCATCCCGTGCAGGTCCCCGCCATTGGGCAAGCTCCTGTGAGAAAAGGCTCATACTGAAAACTGTTGCCGCAAAAAACAAAAATACCTTTTTCATTAACTGCAATATCTGTTTTTAATTTGTTCGCTCATGTAATTCCTTCTTCAAAAGAGGACTAAAAATCCGCATTTGTAAGCAAGGGGTAAAATACGCAATTAAACGGGATCTGCAGAATGCCGAAAGAGAAATAATACAGGCCATTAGACAGCCAATCACAGTGTTAATAATTGTTAAATTATGATTATGAATCAATTAAAAACTGATTTCTTATAACTTTGTGCCCGGAAATTTGTTATACACATTATGGTATTAAAATTATTCCAATGAAAAGAACAATAATTATAACCATTATTGTTGTGGTTGTTGCAATGACAACTTTGTTGGTATTCAACAATGTCACCACAAGAAAACATGATATGGAAAACATGTTCACCGAAGTCTCATACGGAAATTTTGAGATATCAATATCGACTACCGGCGAACTGTTTGCAGAAAATTCTGTGGATATACAAGCTCCCGAGATAATGCGGGGAAGAGATGTAAGGGGTTCGAACATTAAAATCACTGATCTGATACCGGAAGGTACGGTGGTTAAAACAGGTGATTACATAGCAACCCTTGACAGGACTGAATTTGACAATTCACTGAAAGACTCCAGGGAGAGGCTTGTAACACTGCAGTCAAACCTTGAAATGGCACTTCTTGACACTGCAGTCAGCATGACCGATATCAGGGATCAGATATCCAATCAGATTCATGCTGTTGAAGAAGCGGAGATCACCCTGAAGAATTCCAAATTTGAACCTCCTACCACAATACGTCAGGCAGAGATCAACCTGGAAAAACAAAAAAGAGTTCTCGAACAACTCAGGAGAAGCAAAACTCTGATAGCAGCTCAGACCCAGCAAAAGATACGTTCACAAAAAATATGGGTCTCAAGAATTGAAAAGAGAATAAACGATTATGAAGAGGTTCTTTCAGGCTTTGTAATAACGTCTCCTTCTCCCGGAATGGTGATTTATAAAAGAGACAGGTTCGGCTCAAAAAGAAAGGTGGGATCTATGATCAATCCCATCGACAGGGTCATTGCCACAATACCCGATCTCGAGGTGATGATGTCAAAGGTATATGTAAGTGAGGTGGAAGTGAATAAGGTACAACCGGGTCAGCTGGTTACGGTCAGTGTTGATGCCTTTCCCGACAAGAGGTATACCGGTAATGTTCTCAGCGTAGCCAATATCGGCGAAAAATTACCCAATTCCGACACAAAGGTGTTTGAAGTCCAGATAAAACTGGAAGGCACTGATTTGCAGCTGAGACCATCCATGACCACGAGTAACAAGATCATCATCAAAACATTTGACAATGTCACTTATATTCCCAATGAATGTGTTCACACCGGAATTGACGGCATC
>LSQX01183293.1_pt1 | contig 13204 bp, 8 predicted proteins | sample 654561 | NCBI WGS metagenome assembly LSQX01 (sample SAMN04489861, study PRJNA283612) | anaerobic digester metagenome | isolation source: 4 biogas reactors fed with cattle manure at either 37C or 55C with and... | place: Denmark: Kongens Lyngby | collected 2014 | reverse complement strand
AATAACCCGCTTCGCGGGTTATTCAATTAACCTACATTTGCATACACTTCCGTCATCTTTTCGATTTCTTTCAATATCTTGCTCTCGTTTTTCGCAAAGTAGGAGGCGAAATCGGTGCTGTTCTTCCAGAGAAGATCGGTGACGCCGTTTTCGAGAATATCCAGCGCTACCGGCAGATAATAGGAAAGCGAACCGAAGATGATATCAAGCATCTTTGACGACTCGTTGTCGCGGGCGATCTTTGTGGTGAGCATTATGTCATAGAATGCGGGCGGAATGACCAGCATCGATTCATATGCCAGCGCTTCCGTAACGATGCCGGTGCGTTCAAGATCCGGGGAAGTCACCGGAACGATCATGAAATACGGGTTGCCGCCGAGGTGATAGTATTCTTCCTGTTCCTCGTTGTATTTCGGGCTGGGAATTATGCCGAAATCGGTGTCCATCGTCCGCAGCTTCTGGATATTGCCCATCGTCTCGTTGTAGAAAAGGGTCTGGTCGTTTTTGAAGAAATCAACGCCTCCGTTGTTTCCCGCAACTCCGCCGGGATGCTTGAAGCCGTCGAGAGCATAAAGCCGGGCAACGGCATCAAGCCTTTCGAGGTGATAGCTTTGATTCAGATCGAAATACGGCATATCATTCTCGTCTTTAGAGAGCGATGTATGCGATCCGACCGCATAAAGGAGCGTCTGACCGCCGATTCCGTACCATGAAGTGTAGCCGTAGCGGTCGGCGTCTGTCCACTGGCCGTCGCCGTCAAGGTCCTGTGCGACGGCAGCACCCAATTCCCCCATTTTTTCGAGAACCCATTTATTATCGGCGACAAGCTGATACGGGTCTTCGAGCTCAAAGTTCTGACGCAGGGTTTTGTTGAAGTAAAGGCCTCTGACGCCGTCGAAATGCGTCGTGTCGAACTGCGATATGGCGTAGTAGACCTTGTTACCTATCGAGGTGTATTTGTGGGCGTTCTGTATCCACCACGGCTTTTCAATGTCGATATACGGAATTGCTGCATAATCGGTCGCAGCGCCGCTCTGGACGCATGAGATTGCATCCGCCATGGTCATCAGAGCTATATCAAAGCTGTTGTCTCCCGCCGCAATCGATTTTTTGACATTGGCGGCGACGCTTGTGGTCGAAATTTCGCTTATCTTGACTCCGTATTTCTCGGAGACTGCCAGGTTGCGGGCGTAAATGGCGTCGTTTACCGCTTCGCCGTTCTGCTCCTCTGCCGTTACGACGAAGATTGTCATCCAGGTCGAAGTGTTGCCGTTGAGGAATCTGAAATCATATCCGTCGAAGTCGGATTCAGGCAGTTCGGGTTTCAGCTCCGTTACCGTCTCGGCGCCGGGGTCTGACGGAACATCGGCTTGTGTAGTATCAGTTCCTGTTTTGGGTGAGTCGCCGCACGAAACCACAGCTGACATAAGCAGTACCGCCGCCAGGAATGCTGCGATGAATTTTAAGCATTTGGCCATATATTACCTCTTTGGTTTATATAAATTTGTATACAATGATTATATCACTAATGACAGGTATTGTCAATAAAGCTATTTTAATTTTTACCGAAACAGTATAAAAATTCAGACAGAACCCGGTATGAAAAATGAATCTGACCGACATAACCACAATAAAATCGCTGCTCGAAACGGCGGACACCGGCTTTAAAAAGAGCCTGGGACAGAACTTTCTGATAAACCCCGCCGTGCCGAAAAAAATAGCCGCCTCCCTTAAAAGAGACGGCGAAAATCCGCCGAACGTCCTCGAGATAGGTCCCGGCATCGGCACTCTGACGGTCGAATTATCCGCCGTCGCAGGCCGCGTCGCCGCCGTAGAGATAGACGGGACGCTTATGCCGATACTCGAAAAAACGCTTGCCGGCTGCCCGAATGTAAAAGTTATAAACGCCGATATCCTGAAAACCGACATCGGTAAGCTTGCACAAGAGGAGTTCGGCGGCGGGGAATTTTCGGTTTGCGCAAACCTGCCCTATTACATCACCTCTCCGATACTTATGTATCTTCTGGAGGGCGATGCAAAGCCGCGGGAGATCATAATAATGGTGCAGAAAGAAGTCGCGCAGCGGCTCTGCTCATCTCCCGGCAGCGCGGAATACGGCGCGCTTACGGCGGCGGCGGCCTGGTTCGGCGAATGCGAGCGGCTGTTTGCGGTGTCGGCAGGGAATTTCCTGCCCAAACCGAAAGTCGATTCGGAAGTGATAAGGATAACACCGTTCAAATCGCCGCCTTTCAAAGTATCGAGCGGCGGGACGCTGCGCCGGGTTATCCGCGGCGCCTTCGCCCGACGCCGAAAGACGCTTGTGAATTCAATTACGGCAGAATTTCCGAACATTGAAAAGGAGCGGTTTGTAAAGATACTCTCGGCAATGGGACTGCCGGCAGATATCCGCGGAGAGCGGTTGTCGGTCGAACGGTTTGCCGAAATGACGCTGTATATCGACGGAGAAATCCCGCTCTGACGGGCATTTCGCAAGGCTTTGCAGATAAATTCCGGGCGTCTCCCGAAAGAGACGCCCGTTTTTGGTTATAATCGGTTTTCAGTCGTTGCTTCGGATGAGTATAAATTCGGAGCCGAATCCCGATTCGATGCGGCAGAGAATGCCGTCCCGCATTATTTCCTGTCCGGTGAATCGGAGCCGGTCGCCGGTCGACTCGTATGTGACGGAATAGCTGCGGTTCGTTTTGATGAAATGCGGCCGGATCACCGTCGGCTTTTCCGGCGGAACGTCCGAGTTTTCGAATACCGCCAGAAGTCCGCGCCCTCCGTCGGGCGAAGCGAATTCAAATACAGTTTCCTCTCCCGGCTTGCCCGGCTGCATCACCGGCTGAAACGGCGTATGGTGCCACATCAGGCAGTTTTCCAGCATCGGGCGGATAAAGCTCTTGTAAAGCTCCAGCTTATCCTTTATCGTATCTTTAAGATATGAATTCAGCTGCTTTTCCGTCGGAGCTATCCCCCGGAGTATCGGCCTGCCGAGCAGGGCGGCGCGGAGCTGGGTTTCGATATCGGTGTCGGTCGAAAGATCCTGCGCTTCGGTGCCGAAGGTATACAGCAGTATGTGCGGAGGCAGCGCCATCGTAAGTCCGCCGTAGATGCGGGTGGTGCGCGGCCGCCGCTGCCAGTCGGTGAATTCGGTGTTATGGAAGAGGGACAGGGTCATCAGGTCGAGCCGCCCGCCCCCGCCGGCGCAGTTCTGCAGCTCAAGCGCCGGATATCTCCGCCGCACCTTGCGCATCATTCGCGCGAAAGCCTCGTAATAGCGCCAGCCGGTGTTTTCGATATATCCGTCCCGGGCGCGGCTCATCGAATGGCCGATATCGTTGTTGTGGTCAATCCGGAACATATCGATCTTGTAATCATCGACGATCCGGCAGATCTCCGAAGTGCAGTGGTCTTCGCAGTCGGGAATCGAAAGGTCGAGACAGCGCCCGACGATCCATTCCGGGTGTCTTGCTTTAAGCGAGGAAGCGGAACCCGCCGCCTCGATTTCGCACCAGAGCCCGAAGCGCATGCGTTTGTCATGGGCGTATTTGCTTATCGATTTTATCCCTTTTTCGAGCCACGGACCCGGCACCCAGTCGCCGGCGTTGTTCCACCAGGCGTTCCGCTCGTTTTTGCCGAACCATCCGGCATCGAAGACATACATCTCGACGCCCATAGAGGCGGCAATGTCGATGTCGCGGCGGATGTTTTCATCGTTTTCGCGGTCGCAGAGATATCCGCGGTGGTTGGCTTCGATCTCGCAGGCGCGGACTCCGGAGGGCAGCTTCGGCAGCACCGATGAGCGGATGTGCTCATGTGTCAGCTGAACGATCCTGTCAAACGGTTCACGCAGAAGCGCCGTATGAACGGCGGGAGTGATTGCTTTTTCGCCGGGCGAAAGGACACGGATCGCGTAATTTTCCGGCAGGGAGGAATCAATCTTTCGCAGCTCATGCGAAGGAAGCATCCCGGCGTCTATCGAACAGACGGCTTTTTCGCCGTCGTATGACGGGGTGATATTCATCTGCCAGGAGCCGCTCCAGGCGTATTCAACCACCAGCGTTTCATTTCCGCAGCGGTTGTGAAGCCAGACGGCAGGACGGCGGTAACCGGATTTGCCGCGGGAGGAGCCGACAGCCAAAGGCTTTTCCAGCCGGTCGAAGCGGAAATCCCCCTCCCGTCCCCATTGATCCTCGTGACTGTATGCCGCTTCAAACGGCACGCCTTCTACCGTTTCCTCGCGCATGATCTGCCTCCAGACGGTGCCGGAGAGGGGATAAACCTCGGTCAGCGCCGCCGTTTCGAGCGAGACGTTTTCGATTTCAAGCCATCTGACGATAAAATCGCCGCCGTTCAGCAGCGTGTAGACAGTCACTCTCAATTCGGCGTCGCGGTTAAGCAGCTTTACGCCGTAGATTATGTCTTTTTCCGCATCAATCCCGCGAACCTCTTCAAGCGGCATATGCATCAGCCGCCCGCTGTTTTCGAGTTCCCAGCCGACAGACGCATCGACAGGTCTTTTATCCCTCATCAGACCGATTTTAAAGGAAGGACGCAGATTCCCCGGATCGATATGAAAATCCGGTACGACCTGCCCTTCGCCGCTGCGCCATCTCATGCCGTAAATCCCGTTTTCTGCGCTCTCGCAGAGCAGCTGCCGTCCGCTTAAATAGCAGAATTCCTCGCCGCCGTCCGGGAGAGTCCGGGTGAAGACATCTACATCCTTTGTGTTTTTGATCTTTGCCATAACTATTTCCCCGTTGTTTATATTTAAACTATCTGATACATCGTTTATATCCGGATTTTCCCGCCGGTCATTCGCGTTCTTCGGATACTTTCCCAATATATATTATATACCAAAAATGCGGTTTTGTAAAGATAAAACAGATTAATTTGCTTTATCCGGTTGAAAGTGATGCAATTAGGGTGTATAATATATAGCAAAAACAATTTAAGGATGTGATTTTTGTGAAGGAAAAGCTTGGCAGATGGTTTAAGCGTTATCTGGTCGATGCGACCGGTTCGATGGCGCTCGGCCTTTTTGCGTCGCTGATAATCGGGCTGATCATCTCGCAGCTCTCCAAAATCCCGTATATGTCCTGGCTTTCGGTGCTGTCGAGCCAGACGGGAGCCGCTTCGCCGATAATCGGCGCCGCGATAGGAGTTGCGGTGGCTCACGGCCTCGGCGCAAAGCCGCTCGTCGTCTTCACCTCCGCCGTTACCGGTGCTTTGGGCTATGCGGCGGGAGACAATTCCGGCGGTCCTGTCGGCGCGTATCTGGCATCGGTTATCGGCGCCGAAGTCGGCGGACTTGTCGCTTCAAAGACAAAAGTCGATATAGTGGTAACTCCGTTTGTGACTATCTTTTCCGGAGGACTTATAGGCGTATTCGCCGGTCCGTACATCGGGAAGGCAATGACCGCACTCGGAACCTTCGTAAACAACGCGACAACGCTTGCGCCGATACCGATGGGAATCGTCGTTTCGGTAGTCGTCGGCATGGCGCTGACCGCGCCGATAAGCTCGGCGGCGCTCTGCATCTCTATCGGCATCGACGGCATTGCCGCCGGAGCCGCCTGCGTCGGCTGCTGCTGCAATATGATAGGCTTTGCGGTCGCAAGCTACCGCGACAACGGCATCGGAGGACTTATCTCACAAGGGATCGGCACCTCGATGGTGCAGGTTCCGAACATCATGCGCCACCCGCAGATATGGCTCGCTCCGATCTGCGCATCGGCGGTGCTGGGGCCGATCAGTTCCGCCGTTCTCGTCATGACGAATACCAAAGTCGGCGCCGGAATGGGCACCTCCGGCCTTGTCGGGCAGTTCGGGGCCATCGATGCGATGAGCGCCGCCGGCGACGGCGCTTTGGCGATCGCGATTCAGATCGCACTTATGCATTTCATCCTCCCCGCCGCCCTGACTCTCGGATTTGACTTCATCTTCCGCAAGGCAGGCTGGGTAAAGCCCGGCATGATGAAGCTTGCGCCGGCAGGAGCAGCTTCGGAAGCAAACCTCGCCGAAACCGTAACCGAAGAAAAATCGGACGCATAAACGAATATTAAAATGCATAAACCGCCCGAAAAGGCGGTTTATTTCAAGAGACAATAATTAGTGTAAAAACTAACAACAATCGCATACGTTCCGGTAAAAACATATTAATCCGATTTCATCGAAATTGCGCTTAAATTGTAAATAATTGCAGTTTGCTATTGCATTGGCAGCGAAAAAGTTATATAATAAATATGTATATGTTTATGTCGGGCAGCAGGCTTGATTGACGAGCATCGGCGTTCAAAGCGGGCACAGAGAGAAACGACAGCAGGGCTGAAATCGTTTCCCCGCCGGTCAAAAAGGCATTTCGGCTGCTATTCAAACGGCATCGTCCCGCCCCCGTTAGAGGGCTTAGAGTGCCGCATTTTTGCGGAAACTGGGTGGTACCGCGGAATTTCCGTCCCATGAATTTATTTCACGGGACTTTTTTATTTTCCGAATTACTCGAATTAAACGATAACTTTTCAAAGAAGGTAAAGGCATGATAAGAGAACAGCTCGAAAAAATCAAAAATCAGGCGCTTTCGGAGCTTCTTTCGGCAGAAAACGAAGCCGCTTTAGAGGAACTTCGCGTAAAAGTCCTCGGAAAGAGGTCCGAACTCAGCGCCGTGCTTCGCGGCATGGGTCAGCTTTCCGCCGAGGAGCGGCCGGTTGTCGGCGCCCTCGCAAATGAAGTGCGCACCGCTGTCGAAAACGCGCTTGCCGAGCGCCGCGAAATTATTATGAAGAAAATCGGCGACGCAAAGCTTGCCGCCGAGCGCATCGACGTGACAATGCCCGGCAAAGCTCAGCGCCGCGGCAGCCGCCATCCGCTGGGGATAGTCGAATATGAAATGGCGGAAATCTTCCGCACCATGGGCTTCGATATCGTCGAAGGCCCCGAAGTCGAATACGATTATTACAACTTCCAGGCGCTGAACATCCCGGAAAACCATCCGGCGCGGGACACGCAGGATACATTCTACATAACCGACAATATCCTGCTGCGTTCACAGACTTCCGGCGTTCAGGTGCACGTCATGGAACAGACAACACCGCCGATACGCATCGTCTCCCCCGGCCGCGTCTACCGCTCCGACGCTGTCGACGCAACGCACAGCCCCAACTTCCACCAGATGGAGGGGCTTGTCATCGACAAAGGCATAACGATGGGCGACCTGCGCGGTCAGCTGCTGATGTTTGCCCAGAGGATGTTCGGCGAGGACACCAGGATACGCTTCCGCCCGCATCACTTCCCGTTCACCGAACCTTCCGCCGAAGTCGATATATCCTGCTTTGCCTGCGGCGGCAAGGGCTGCCGCATCTGCAAGGGAGAAGGCTGGATCGAAATCCTCGGCTGCGGAATGGTTCATCCGAATGTCCTGAAAATGTCGGGCATCGACCCGGAAATTTACACCGGTTTTGCCTTCGGCGTCGGCATCGAGCGGGTTACGCTCTTCCGCTACGCCATCGATGATATGCGGCTTTTATACGAAAACGATGTCCGCTTCCTGCGGCAGTTCGGATAAGCGAGGGAGAATATGTATACTATCGGAATCGCCGGAGGCACCTGCTCCGGCAAAACCACGCTGACGGCGCATCTCCGCGAGCTTTTCGAAGCCGACGGATATAAAGCCGAAGTCCTGCATATGGACGCATTTTTCAAAAACCCGACGCCTAAGATCACGGCTCCGTTTACCGGGATAGAATACCCCGAACACAACGCGCCGGAATCATTCCGTCTCGAGGAATTCTACGCCGCAATCGAGGAAAAACAGAACTCCGACGCCGATATACTGATTATCGAGGGTCTTTTGATACTTTGGCTTGAGCCGATACGCTCAAAACTCGATCTCAAAATATTCGTCGATCTGCGCAGCGACGAGCGGCTCTATCGCCGCATAAAGCGCTTTATGCGCGACCGCGGACAGACGCTGGAAGAGGTAAGCGACCGCTATCTTGACACCGTCCGCTACCGCCACGACGAATTTGTCGAACCGTCGCGCTGGTACGCCGATATCGTCCTGAACGGCGCAAATCAGACAGGTCTCGGCGCAGAAGCCGTCGCCGCGCTTGTGCGGTCAAAATTAAATTAAGGAGGGGCTTTTCATGCTGCTTTCAAGAGAATGGCTCAATGAATTCGCCGATGTCGCCTCGATTCCGACAAAGGACTACTGCGACCGGATGACCGACACCGGCACAAAAGTCGAGGGCTACGAGTCCCTCGCCGCCGATATTATAAACGTTTATGTCTGCAAGATACTTTCGATAGATGCTCACCCACAGGCGGACAAGCTCGTTGTCTGCACGGTCGATGACGGAGAGGAAAAACCGCTGCAAATAGTCACCGCCGCGCACAACATGAAAGTCGGAGACTTTGTCCCGGTCTGCCGCGCTCCGGCGGAACTTCCCGGCGGCGTAAAGATAAAAGCCGGCAAACTCCGCGGCGTCGAAAGCTTCGGTATGTTCTGCTCAATTGCCGAGCTGGGGCTTACCCTCCACGAAATGCCGTACGCCTGCGAAGACGGCCTGCTTATCTTAAACGACGACCCGGAACTGAAAGACAGGCTGACTCCGGGCGAAGATATACGCGACACCCTGCGCCTTCGCGACGATGTGGTGGATTTTGAGATCACTTCAAACCGCCCCGACTGCCTTTCGATGATAGGTCTCGCCCGCGAAACCGCCGCTTCGTATGATATCCCGCTGAAACTTAAAACTCCGGCGGTAAAAGGTTCTTCGGGAAACATCTCCGATTATCTCAAAGTGAGCATTTCCTCTCCGCTCTGCCGCCGTTACGCGGCGAGAATTGTCCGGAACATCCGCATCGCGCCGTCGCCGCTCTGGCTTAGGATGCGGCTGCGCGCCATGGGCGTCCGGGCGATAAACAACATAGTCGACATCACGAACTATGTCATGCTCGAATACGGTCAGCCAATGCACGCCTTCGATTACCGCTGCATCGACGGCAGCGCGATAAACGTCCGCGAGGCTTACGAGGGGGAAACCTTCGTTTCGCTCGACGATCAGCCGCATGAGCTGAAAGCCGGAATGCTCGTCATCGCCGACGAAAAGAAAGCGGTGGCGCTCGCCGGCGTCATGGGCGGTCAGAACTCGGAGATTACCGACACCACCGAAAATGTCATCTTCGAGAGCGCCAACTTCAACGGCGCGTCTGTCCGGGTGACTTCGAGAGCACTCGGAATGCGAACCGAATCGAGCAGCCGCTTTGAAAAGAACCTTGATCCGGAAAGCGTGCTCCCGGCGCTTGAACGCGCCTGCGAGCTGGTTGAACTGCTCGGCGCCGGAGAGGTTGTCGGAACGGGCGCCGAAGGCATCGCCGACATTTATCCCGACAGATGGCAGCAGACGGTGCTGACGCTTGAGCCGGACAAGATAAACAGCTTCCTTGGTTCGGATATCCCGGCTGATTACATGAAAAAAGTCCTCGTCCTCCTCGGATTCGGACTCGACGGCGACAAGGTCAAAGTCCCGTCGTGGCGCGAAGATGTAAAGACGATGAACGACCTTGCCGAAGACATCATCCGAATCCGCGGCTACAACACCGTCGAAGCGACCGATTTCAAAGCCCGCGTCCGCCCCGGCAGCTACACCCCGCGCCAGGCTTACCGCCTGCGGCTGATAAATCTGCTGACTTCCCTCGGATATTCCGAGATATACAATTTCAGCTTCATCGGCCCGAAATTCTTCGACCGCTGCGGCATCAAAGCCGGCGACCCGCTGAGAAACACCGTCATCATCCGCAATCCTTTGGGCGAAGATACCTCGGTCATGCGGACGACCCTGCTGCCGTCGATGCTCGAGACCCTTGCCCACAACTACAATCACCACACCGAAGACAGCTGGCTGTTTGAGATTGCCTCCGTTTATCTGCCGAATCCGGATGAGACAAAACTCCCCGACGAGCCTTTCAGCATCTCGCTCGGCGCATACGGCGGAGACGCGGATTTCTACACCCTCAAGGGCGCTGTCGAGGAGATTTTGAGCGACGCGCAGATAGACGGCGTAAAATGGAAATCAGTTTCCGATAACCCGACCTTCCATCCCGGCCGCTGCGCCGATGCAGTCAGCTCCGACGGAGCAATTCTTGCAACGATAGGCGAGCTGCACCCGGATATCGCAAAGGAATACGGCTTTGAGCCGTCAACCCGCGTATACGCCGGAACAGTCGACTTTGCGAAAGTCTTCGAACTCGCCGATTTCGCCCGCGAGTATACTCCATTACCGAAATTCCCGGCGATTGAACGCGACTTTGCGATTGTCTGCGACGAGACCGTCGAATCCGGCGCTATCTGCGACGCGGTAATCAAAGCCGGCGGAAAGCTTGTCGAAAACGTCCGTCTATTCGACGTATACCGCGGCGTTCAGCTCGGACAAGGAAAGGTGTCACTCGCCTATAAAGTTACCCTACGCGCTCCCGACCGCACCCTTACCGCCGAAGAAGCCGACAAGGTTTCGGAAAAGATGCTCAAAGCCATCAAAGCACTCGGCGCCGAACTGCGCAAATAATATTTCAGGAAATCAAATTAACAAGTTTCACGTGAAACAAAATTCGCGTGAAACTTTTTTATTATAAATCGGCATAGTGCCGCCGAATTGGCGGCTAATTAATAAAATACCGTTGAATTAAAACGGCAAAAGAGGTATAATATAAGGCAACTTATCACATTTCGAAAGCTAAAACCAAGAACAATATGATTATTTATAATGCCGGCTGCGCCGACGTCGCCGTAATCGGCGCCGGCCACGCCGGAATAGAAGCCGCCCTCGCCTGCGCAAGAAAGGGTCACGAGACGGTGATTTTTACCCTGAACCTCGACTCCGTCGGAAATATGCCCTGCAATCCCTGCATCGGCGGCACGGCGAAAGGACAGCTTGTCTATGAAATAGATGCGCTCGGCGGGGAAATGTCGATCGCGGCGGATAAGACTTTTATTCAAAGCCGTCTTTTAAATCGCGGGAAAGGTCCGGCGGTTCAATCAAAGCGGGTTCAGTCGGACCGCGCCGCGTACCGCCTCTATATGAAGCGGGCGCTGGAAAGACAGCCGCGGCTATCCATCGTACAGGCGGAAGTGGTCGATATTGAAACAACGAATGACCCGGAAAATCCCGGCAAACCGCGCGTCTCGGCGGTCATTACCGCTTTGGGCGCAAGGTGGGAAGTAAAAGCGGTTATCGCCGCAACCGGAACATATCTTAAAGGCAGAACTATCGTCGGCGACGTTTTCTGCGACTCGGGTCCCGACGGAATGCTGCCGTCAAATCAGCTTACCGCTTCGCTTGAAAGGCTGGGGCTTACAATAATGCGCTTCAAGACCGGCACCCCGCCGCGCATCCACCGTTCGTCGATTGATGTCTCAAAACTTGAAATTCAATACGGCGACGAAGATTTTGAGCCGTTTTCCTCTCTTACTTCTATGGAGAAGCTGAAAAGCCGCCCGCAGACTGTCTGCTATCTCGGCTATACCAACGAAAAAACTCACGAGATTATCCGGCAGAACATCGACCGCTCCCCGCTTTATAACGGCTCTATTAAGTCTACCGGACCCAGATATTGTCCGTCAATCGAAGATAAAGTCGTCAGATTTGCCGATAAGGAGCGCCATCCGCTTTTTGCCGAACCGTGCGGCTATGATACCGACGAAATGTATCTTCAGGGGCTGTCGTCGTCGATGCCGTCTGACGTTCAGATACAGATGCTGCACAGCCTTGTCGGATTTGAAAACGCTCATGTAATGCGCAGCGGGTATGCGATAGAATATGACCTCATCGACTCAACTCAGCTGCTGCCGACGCTTGAATTCAAGGGCATTTCCGGATTTTACGGCGCGGGACAGTTCAACGGCACCTCCGGTTACGAAGAAGCGGCGGCACAGGGTCTGATTGCTGGTATAAACGCCGCGCTGAAACTGGAGGGCAAAGCCCCGCTGATACTCACCCGCGACAGCAGCTACATCGGTACTCTTATCGACGATCTTACGGTGAAGGGCACCAATGAACCCTACCGAATGATGACCAGCCGCTCCGAATACCGGCTGCTTCTGCGCCAGGACAACGCCGACGAGCGGCTTTGCGAAATCGGCCGCGGAGTCGGCCTGCTCGATGACGCCAGATATAAGGCATATCTTGACAAATCCGCCGAAGTACACGCCGAAATCGAGCGCTGCCGCAAGACTTTCATCAAACCGAGCGAAGAACTTGAGCGAATCCTTGAAGAAAACGGCACTTCTCCGGCTCCGAACGGTGCAAAGCTTGCCGATCTGATCAAGCGCCCTCAGCTTTCGTATGAAACGCTTGCCCCGGTCGACCAGACACGTAAAGAGATATCTCCGCGCGCGGCGGAATCCGCAATTACCGAGCTTCGCTATGAGGGCTATGTCAGGCGGGAGCGTGCCGAAGCCGAGAAGTTCGCAAAGATAGACAACCGCCTTCTGCCGCAGGATATAGATTATCAGCAGCTTTCCGGCCTGCGGCTCGAGGCCAGACAGAAACTGAATCGCTTGAAGCCGATGACATTGGGGCAGGCATCAAGGATAAGCGGGGTTTCTCCGGCGGACATCACCGCCCTTGTGATTTACCTGCAGACCCGCCGGAACGAGGATTGCGATGACGGAAACTGATTTCGCCGGAATTTTCACCGCCGCTCTTGAATTGAACGGATATTCGGAATACGCGGCACTTGCGCCTGAATTCGAGAATCTGACGGAGGAACTCGTCAAATTCAACGCTCACACAAATATCACGGCAGTCCGCTCAACAGAAGACATAATAATGAAGCATTATATCGACTCCCTCACGGCGGCGGAATTTATCGAAGGCGGCTCGATGATAGACGTTGGCTGCGGCGGCGGATTTCCGACATTGCCGCTGGCGCTTGCGAGGCGGGATATTCATATCACCGCCCTTGACAGCACCGCGAAAAAGCTGACTTTTGTCGATCGGTGCAAAACCATATTTGACCTGAATATAGAAACGCTTTGCGCAAGAGCCGAAGACGCAGGAAAAGGAAAACTCCGGCAGACTTTCGACACCGCTGCGGCGAGGGCCGTTGCGGCTTTGAACATCCTCTGCGAATTGGCTCTGCCGCTTGTCAAAACCGGCGGGATATTCGTGGCGATGAAAGGACCCGGCGCAGAAGAGGAAACCGC
>LSQX01131769.1_pt2 | contig 13204 bp, 11 predicted proteins | sample 654561 | NCBI WGS metagenome assembly LSQX01 (sample SAMN04489861, study PRJNA283612) | anaerobic digester metagenome | isolation source: 4 biogas reactors fed with cattle manure at either 37C or 55C with and... | place: Denmark: Kongens Lyngby | collected 2014 | reverse complement strand
ACATTATGGAGCTGTCTATTACCGTGGTCATTTCCGTCCATTTTTCTAAACCATAGCACACCGCCAATGCAAAGGCTATGCCCAAAAGCCCCCCCAAGACGCATAAAACCACAGATTCTATTAAAAACTGCAGTAAAATATCTTTGCCTCTGGCTCCCAAAGCCATGCGAATACCGATTTCTCGGGTGCGCTCGGTTACGGAAACCAGCATGATATTCATAATTCCTATGCCTCCCACCAACAGGGAAATCCCCGCAATGGCGCTGAGCAATAGGGTAAAAGTCTTGGTCATATCCGTGGCCGTGGATAAAATATCGCTTTGATTGCGTACCATAAAATCATCGTTTTGCCCGGCTTTTATGCGATGGATACGCCGTAAAATATCTTCCAATTCCGCCTGGGCCTCATTCATTTTGTCGATGCTCACCGCACTCACATAAATATCGTTGATAAAATTGCGCCCACTTAAGCGATAATACACCGTGTTGAGTGGCGCCATAATCACATCATCTTGATCGCCCCCTGGCCCCGATGCGCCTTTGCTTTGCAAAACGCCAATCACCGTAAAAGGCACGGTGCGAATCCGGATTTTTTTACCCACAGCGACACTTGCATCCCCAAAAAGTTCTTGGGCGGTAGTTGCGCCCAGCACCGCCACTTTGCGCGACTGCCGCACATCGTAATCATCGAAAAAATCCCCATGAGCAAGGTGCCAATCCCGAATTTCTTGATAATCTGGATTTACCCCTTCGATGGATGTGTTCCAGTTTTTCCCCTCGGCAATCACTTGCTCATTGAGCCGCACCCTTCCCGAAACTCCTTGCAAAAGCGTGGACTGCTCTTTGATGCTTTGCACATCTTTGAGCTTTAAGCTAGTGCGACTAGTCCCGCTCATGCGCACGCCACCGGAACTAAAAGCTCTGGGATAAACCATGAGTAGATTTGTGCCCATGGATTCAATTTGCTTTTGAATGGTGGCTTCGCTCCCTTTGCCCACGGCCACCATGATAATCACCGCACCTACGCCTATCACAATGCCCAAAACCGTGAGCAAAGTGCGCATCCGGTTGCGCAAAATGTTCTTAAAAGCTGTTTGAAAAATTGAAAAAAGCATGTTTTACTCTAGTTTAGGGTATCAGATTGTATTAATCCATCGCGAACTACTATGGTGCGCTTGGCAAAAGCGGCGATTTCATCTTCGTGGGTAACCATGACAATGGTGATTCCCTGGGCATTGAGTTGTTGAAAGAGCACCATAATCTCTGCAGAGCGTTTAGAATCTAGGTTGCCTGTGGGTTCATCGGCCAAAAGTATAGAGGGTTCGTTTACCAATGCGCGGGCGATGGCCACTCTTTGCTGTTGGCCGCCGGAAAGCTGGTTGGGCACATGGTCTAAACGATCTTCTAAGCCCACCAAGCTTAGCATATCTATAGCCCTTTGGCGTGGATTTGCTAGCTTGCGGTGGCGCAAATATTGGGTGGGAAGCTCCACATTTTCCAAGGTGGTGGTACGGGATAAAAGGTTAAAACCTTGGAAAACAAAGCCAATGGACGAGGCGCGAATATCGGCGAGTTGGTCTTTGTTCATATTATCTACCCTTTGCCCCGAAAGCGTGTATTTACCAGCGGTGGGCTGGTCCAAGCAACCCAAAATATTCATCAAAGTAGATTTTCCCGAGCCAGAAGCCCCCATTATAGCCACAAATTCTCCAGTATTTATGCTTAAATCTACCCCGCGCAGGGCGTGAACTTGGTTTTCACCCATGGAATAGATTTTTTGCACCGCATTTATTTGCACCACATTTTGCATAATTGCACCTATCTGCGGCGAGGGCCGCCCATCATCATAGGGTTAAATGACCGGCCGGCACCGCCTCGACTATTATTTTGCAGCGAACCCACCACCACGGAATCTCCCATTTGGAGTTCGCCGGGGTCTAGTAGGGCGGTGCGCGTGTCGTCGCTCAGGCCCAGTTTTACAGCTATGGGTTTAAGTTGGCCTTGGCGTTCTACCCAGACCCTGGAGCGACCGACACTACGCCGCAGATCGGAACGCGTTTTGCCAGGTGCACCCCGCTGGGCTTTAAACTCATCGCCAGCGGAAAACTCGCCACGAGGGGAAAACTTGCCGCCAGATCTAGGCTTACCGTCAGGGGAAAATGGTGGCCTAAAGTTAGTGGCGGCGGTGGGGATTATAATGCCGCTATCGCTTTGGGCGATGATAAAATCCACCGTGGCAGTCATGCCCGGAAAAAGCGCCAGTTCGGGATTGGGCGCGCTTAAAACTACGGTGTAGTTTACAACATTTTGCACCACTTGGGGCTGCAAACGCACCTGTTGTACCGTGCCGTTAAACTCGCGATCGGGGTAAGCTTGTACGGTAAAGCGCGCCTCTTGGCCCAGCTGGATTTTCCCAATATCGCTTTCATCAACATCGGCGAGAATCTCCATCTGGGCAAGATCTTCGGCCACCACAAAAAGCGTGGGGGTAGAAAGACTAGCCGCCACAGTTTGTCCCCTTTCTACCGCGCGGGAAATCACCGTGCCGTTAATGGGGGAGCGAATGGTGGTATAAGTGAGGGAAGCTTCGGCTCTGCGCAGAGATGCACGAGCCTGATCCACCTGGGCTTGGTTCACAGCGTGGGTGCTTTGAGCCGTTTGTAATTCCACCTCAGAAATCACATTTTGAGCAAAAAACTGCTGGGCTCTATCTAAATCAAACTGGCTTTTTTGCGCCTGAGCTTGGGCGCGAGCCAAAGAAGCACGACTTTCATCACGACTGGCTAATAATGCTGTTTTATCTAAAATCGCCAAAGGCTGATTGCTTTTGACAATATCGTTGTAATCCACCAAAATCTTATCGATGATTCCCGAAACTTGGCTACCTACTTCCACCGTGCCCACCGCACCCAAAGTACCCGTGGCGGAGACATTTTGTTCTAAAACCCCAAATTCCACTGCATTTTTGCGCCATTGAACTTGATCTTTAGCATTTTTAGGGGACTTTTTCCATAAAGTTACAGCTATTACTATAACTAAAACTGTCCCGGTGATAATTGAAATCTTTTTAATCATAAACTTGCACCTGTAAGCTGTTCAAGGGCGGTTTCTAATTGTCCCATGGCATCCATGGCGTTTAAATAAGCGTTTAAAGCACTGAGATTGGCATCGATGCGCGCAATTTCGGCATTTTGCCACAAAGTTTGCGCTTGTTGCATTTCTAATTGAGTGGCCGCTCCCAGTTGATAACGCACTTCTAACTCTTGGCTAGAACGCTCCGCCACTGCACTGGCGCGACTAAGTGCCTCCAGCTTGTTTTGGGCATTTTGCCAGCGCCGCACAGCGGATTTCTGCTGAGAACTTAAATCTTGTTCTTGCTGATTGAGTTCAATTTGTGCGCTTTGTAAATTTACCTTGCTACGAGCTACGCGAATATGGCGAGTGCGTCCATCTAAAATAGGCACCGACAAAGAAGCAGTCCAAGCCAAAGTATTGCGCCGCTCACGCACCATGTTGAAATCGTGGGCCAAAGTGGCACCCAAACTCACCGTGGGAAAGTAGTTCCACCGCGCCGCTTGCAAACTATGTTGGGCCCCTTGAATCTTTTCTTGTTGGGCTAAATATTCCGCCGATTGCTGCAAATTAAACTCCCCTGGCGGTTCCGGATTTAGGCTAATATCTATGGGAAGCAATTTCAAAGCCTCTATTTCCAAAGAATCACTGTTGATTAAATCCACCAAATTTTGCAAAAGGTCGCTTAAATCATTGGCGATTTGCACCGAATCAGCCACGGATTGCGCCACGGTGCTTTCTTGCTGATAAACCTCGGACAAAGTTTTAGCTCCACTCTGTTGCTGAAACTCAATTTGCGCTAAAACCGCACGCTGATGAGCCAGCTTCACTTGGGCTAAATTCAATTTTTCTTGGGCTCCCAAGCACTGCAAAAAAGTCTGAGCCACCGTGAGGCTTAAAGATTCTTGAAAGCGTTTAAAGCGCAGTTTGGCTTCGCGGGTATTGGCCTCCGCCGCAGAAAGACTAGGCCACAGGGAAAGATCTAGTTTTTCATTCACCGAAAGCGAGGCAGATTTGCGCTCATTGTGGGACCAATCGTGGAGCTGATAAGTTCTACCCAGGGAAGCACCAGCGCTCATGGTGGGTAAAAATTGCCCAAATTGCTGTTTTTCATTTAAAATATAAAGCTGCTGCTGATGCTTTTGCAAAGTCAAAGCGTTATTGTTTTGCATAGCCAAATCAATGGCTTGGTGCAAGCTGAGATCTCGGGCAAAAACCGCTAAAATAAAAGCTCCTAAGCCCAAACACAAAGATTTTGTAAAGATGTTTTTCATCACTTTTTCTTTAGAGAATTAGCCGCTATATATTCCATAAAAGCCTCGCGAAATTGGTCGCCAATGGGAACTTCTTTGCCATCGCTCAACAGGGCGAAACTCTTTTCTATGCGCTGAATTTCATTTAAGTTCAATAAAAAAGACCGATGTACCCGCATAAAACCGTGGGGACGCAAGCGCTCTTCAAAGGATTTTAAACTAGCTAAAGTCATCACTGGCCTTTCGGGAGGTCTATAAATACGCACATAATCCTTCATGCTTTCAATGTATGTAACTTGGCTGAGGTCGATATTTATCACTTGGTATTCAGATTTTACAAAGATATGATTGTCCACCGGGCGATTCAAAGCTTTTTGCGCTGCTTGGTTAAAATCAGCATAGCTAAAAGGTTTGAGCAAGTAATCCAAAGCGTTTACCCTATAGCTTTCCACTGCATAGGACTCGTAAGCGGTGGTGAAAATCACTTGGGGAGGGTTTTTTAGGGCTTTTACCAAGTCCATGCCGCTGAGATCGGGCATTTCTATGTCCGCAAACATTAGATCTACGGTGTTTTTTTCTAAGAATTCTAAGGCCTCTTTGCTGCGTGTAGAAGAAAAGCTCAATTCTAAAAAAAAAGAGCGTTCAATATAAGAACACAGTTGTTGCAAGGCCAAAGGCTCATCATCAATGGCTAGGCAGCGAAGTTTCATAGGGAATCCTCAAATTTACAGTGAAGGTATCGTTACTAGAGTCGATTTCTAAGCAATGTTGGTGGGGGTAAAGTAGTTTTAAGCGTTTGCGCACATTATCTAGGCCAATCCCAGATTTGCTGTGCTTTTCATTTTGCCAGGGGGGAATGCTATTTTGGCAATGAAAATGCAGATTTTGTTCATCTACAGAGATCTTTACCGTAATAAAAGAAGGAACCTCGTAACTAATACCGTGTTTAAAAGCGTTTTCTATAAAAGAAACCAAAAGTAAAATAGGAATATAGCCTTGGGGGTAGGGCGTTTCGGGCAATTCCAAAGTGGTGCTAACCGTTTGGTCGTAGCGCAAACTCATTAAATAAAAATAGCTGCGCACAAATTCAAATTCATTTTTTAAAGTGGTGTAACCGTGTTGATGATTATATAAATGGTAGCGCATCATGCGGGAAAGTTGCACGCAGGCATCTTGGGCAGATTCGGGATTGGCGGGAATCAGCGCATGAATATTATTGAGGGTATTCATAAAAAAATGCGGACTAATTTGATGGCGTAGGGAATCTAAAGAGCTTTGCAAAATTTGTTGTTGCAAAGTAGCTTGCACTCTTTCGCGATCTATCCATTTGCGGAAAAGTAATACCGCGGCTCCCATGCCCGCCACCAAATAACTCACGGAAATGTGGGAAAAGAAAATCCGCAAATAGGGTGGAGGGCGATGCTTAAAACGCCGGGGAAGAAAACTAATATCTAAGAGGTTTTCGATAACAGGATTTAGCAAAATATGGCCAATGTGAATGCCAAAAATAAAGATGCTGGTCCACAAAATATAGCGACGCCATTGCATTTTTAATAAAAAACGAGGCACTAACAGATATTGATTAAAAATAAATATCATCAAATAGGGAAGAGTGCGTATCCAGCTGCGCATAAGGTATCTACTACCTAAATGCTCGTTATAACTTACGCTAATTACGGGAATTAAAAAAACCAATAGCCAAATCAGCGCGTAGTAAATTTCGAAACGCGCATAAAAAGGTCGTTTTTTGTCTTGATCAATAAACACATACAGTAATTTACTTAATAGATGGGCGATAAAAAATGGCTTTCGGCAAAGTGCAGATATTTATAGACTAATTTTTCTCGGACTTAATGCCCCAACGCCAAGTGGCATTAAGTTGGGTGATTTCAAAATATTTTCACTTTTCCGTAACAAAACTCCTCCTTTTGTCGTCTATACATATAGAGCGCACTTTGCGCATTAACAAATATAAGGAGGAATTGCATGTCAAAAGCAAATTTATCACTTACCAACGATCACATTTTTCATCGCGTTTTTGGCGTGGAGGAAACCAAAGACAGCTTGATTTATATTATCAACGAGGTTTTTGCTGATTTGGATCTGAAAAAAATCAAAGAAATAACCTTACTTAACCCAATTAATTACAGCGAATTTATAAAAGGCAAAAACTCAGTTTTGGACATCAAAGCCAAGTCTGAAACAGATGAATTATTTAACATTGAAATGCAGATTTCTGATGAAAAAGACTTTATCCTGCGCAGTCATAAATATCTAAGTCAGATGCACGCCACCCAAGGAGAAAAGGGAGGTAAATACACTGAGATTAAACCATCTCACAGCATTAATTTTTTAAACTTCTCCATTGAGCCTGAGAGCAAGAATTTTCATAAATATTTTTTGATGACTGAATACACCGACAAGGATTTTACCCTTAATGTGTTCAATATGCATTACATTGAAATGAATAAAGTGAAGAAAGTCCATGATAAAAGCACTAAGCTAGAAAAAATGATATATTTTATGAAGAGGATTAACCAAACGGAGGATAAAGAAGTGGCAAGTTTAATAAAAAGCGATGCAAATATTAAACGCATGTACGAAGATTACAAAAGGGTTATGAGCGACACTGATATGGTTCACTATTTTCAATCTTTAGAGAAAAAAGAAGCAGATGAACTAAACAGATTGTATAACGCTGAAGCTAGGGGCGAAGCTAGAGGTGAAGCTAGAGGTGNNTAGGGGTGAAGCTAGGGGTGAAGCTCAAAAGCAACGTGAATTTGTTCTCCGCTTGGTGCAACGACAATTTTCTATAGAAGAAATCGCTGATATGGTGGGCATCACCGAAACTGAAGTGCAGCAAATAATTAATTATTCTTCTAAATAAAATAACCAACCGATATTTATAGACTAATTTTTCTCGGACTTAATGCCCCAACGCCAAGTGGCATTAAGTTGGGTGATTAATTGGTGTTGGGTGGATTGCTGTCGGTGATTTTCGTTGCGCAAAGCGCGGTAACCCAGCAAAGCTTGCAGGCTGAGATCGCCCTGGGTGAATTGGGCACCAATAACGGCGCGTTTTTCTTCTTCTACCACGCCACTTAACACCGAACGGGTGGCGGCGCTATCAAAATTATCCCACAATTCGCTTTGCCCCTGGCGCAACCAGGCTAAATCTAAGCTAAAATTCCACTGGGCGTGGGGTTGATATTGCAGATTAAACCATAAATCCAAAGCATCGGGGCCACGCAAATAGCCCAGGGGATAATCCATGATATAAGTATCCGCAAAAGCGGCGGAATCTTGATGACGGTAATTGCTGCGATAAACTTGCCGGCTAGTCATTTTTAGCAAGGGCAAGCGATAGTTGTTAAAAGCGGGATCCGTGTAAATAGCATCTATGCTGGTGCGGAGATTGGGCAACCATTGAGCTTGCCAGCCGGCTAAAATCCCAAAAATGTTGGGAAAGGTTTCGCCGCTGGTTTCGCCCACGGGGCTGGCGATGTCTTCGGCGTTGAGTTGCCAATAAAAAAGATGCCCTTTGCTGGGTCGCAAAGCTAGCTCCAAAGTAGTGGAAGATTTGGTATATCCGTCGCTAAAATTGTTGTGCCAAAGCATAAAAGGGTTGAAATCGCGGAAATCTAGGGGTTTTCCTCCCACCATGCTTTGCTCAATGGCGGCGATGTGTCCCCAAGAGCCATGATAGCTCAACTTATGTACCAAAAGATTTTTGGCGGGTTGAGCGTAGATGCGGCGGCGTTGATTGGGCACGGTTAAATGCATTTGTTGCCATGCTTCTGAATCTTCGGGAGGCATTATTCCCACCTCGCGGGGAGTGCCCAAAAGCTGCGCATCCAGAGATACTAAAACAAAGTCAAAGCGCAGCTTACGCAGGCTTTGCTGCCAGTGCAAAGCCTCGTGAAACGCCGGCGCGGTGCCTAGCACTAGCGTGTATGGCGATGGTCCTAAATCCACGGCAAAACGCCCTATTTGCACCGCACCCCCATGTGCCGTTTGCGAAGCGTATTGCCAACGAGCATAAGATGTATAAGGTACATTGATATTAATCTCATTAAAACCTAAGGGAATATTATGCCCAACTTTGCTGGCGTGCCAGGCTTCTAAATCCCGTTGCAAAGGTAGTTCGCTGTATATGCTAAAAGCAGAATCCCAATGGGCGCTTAAATTGATGCTGGCCATGGCCGGAGTATTTTGGTATTCCAAAGCATTTTGCAGCGGAATGCGCAGGGCCAACCAACCCTTGTATCCATAACAATGGGGGCAATAATTATCGGCGGTGTCCAAAGAAAACTCAGAGTTTTTTAATCCCGTTTGTACACTGGGACTAATTTCTATGCCCACGGCATAATTTAACTTGGCCAAAGGAGTTAAATAACAAGCAAATAACAGGAAAAAGAACAATTTTACCATGATAAACCTATGCGAGTGGCAAAGCGCCTTCTGGTGCCAAAGGTGATTTCAGCTTCGCCGTGCAAATAAGTGCCAATGTATGCTAAACGCGGGCTTAAAGCCCATTGCATGGGGGCATCCTTAATAAAATATTTGGGCGTGGAATGATGGTCGTAAACCGGGGTAGTATCGTTGAGTGCACTACCATAATCGGTGCCTTTCCAGTGCCAAGAGGAACTTAAACTTATTTGTATTTTTTCTTTCCAATAACCATAAAACATGGTTTCAATGGCTTGGCTGTTGGGCCCTAAAGGCGCTCCCAAAGGCTGTCCTTGGTGGGCTACCTGAGCAGTATTAGGCTTAAAATGAGTATAGACATAGGGTTCCACCCGGGCATATTCAGAAATCCAACCCAGTTGCAAGTAGTCCCAATCGTGAATCAAGTGCAAACCCACCGTGCCGCCCCATTTGGCCTCGATGGTGGAGTTTTCCCATAAACTGATAGGACTTTCCATGTCGTCCAGCATAAATTCCCCGTAAATTCGCCCCCAGCCGGGGAGTCTAAAGGCTAAATCTAGCCCCAACAAACCGTTGTTATAGTCTTCGGACATTTGCCCTTTGTGCATAAAAAGCGGAACAATGGGCACAAACAAAATCGGCGCACTAATGCTATCTACAATGGTGGCTTCGCTGATTCCTAATAGCACATTGGAGCCTAACTTGAGCTCGTAGCGATGGGCGTATAAATTGCGATCGCGAGTGTTGAGATTGCTCATGGAATGACCGCCAATATTAAGGTCACCATAAAGGGTTTTCACCGTAAGAGGGCCAATTTGTGTTTCTAAACTTGCCTGGGGAAAAGGAATGGCATTTTGGTTAAAAACCAGAGCGTGTTTCCAAGCTGGCCCCCAATGAGCGGCATCGCGCCCCATGCTTAAACGGGCCCAGTCAAAATGTATGGATAAATTCCCTCGGTAGCGGGCGTAACTGGTGTAAGAAAGCGCCCCGTTGATGGCACTATCTTGGATTTCCAAAAATTCTCGGTCCCATGACCGGGGGTAAGAAGCCCTGTGATCTTCGTTGTAAATGCGGGCATCGAGCCAAAATTCCACGCTATCTCGGTAACCTCGCAAAACCATACCTCCTTCTAGGGCGTTGACTGTATCGGCAAGTCTTTCGGATCCTAAAAAGTTATATCCCAGCACCGGACTAATGGCCAAAAAGCTCTTGTCGTCATGCCAGGAGTACATGGAATTAATGGGTAAATTTTGACGCCAAAGGGAGTCGCGCCGAGGAAAATGACTTTCTAAATTGTCCCCTGCACTTTGTTGGTGCAATGCCTGTAATAAAGATTGAGATTGAGGCGTTTTTAGACTGTAAGGACGGTCTAAATTGATTTCTTGGGCCAAAACCGAGGAAAAAAGTAGTGTTATTAATAATAAAAGTTTCAAGATCGTTCCTGAGTTGAAGAATTTTCTGCTTCAATTTCGCTAAGCACACCACCTATATTACATAAATGCCCCTGTTGTTTTATGTTTAAATGTAAACATTGTACGGTATAAATAGGCCCGCGAAATATGCCCCACCAGCCAAAAATCAGAGAAAATACCACCGCTAGCCATCGCTGCACAAAGTTGTAAAAGGAGTTTGGGTGGGCATAAGCCGTGGGAAACTTACCGGCGGCGAAAACAAAAGAAATAGCGCATAAATATTGAATCATGGGGGAATCTTGATCAATCAATCTGCCTCGAAATTTGACTTTTTCCCCTTGGCGTAAAGCCTTGTTGTGCTTAGTGAACCAAGCTTTGGTAGCTTTAATACGCCAGTTTTGGTAAAATATATACAGAAATGCTACCCCATAAGCGAGGGCGATATAAAACAGAGCGGCTTTAAAAAATGCTGAAATCATATTACATCGTTTATTAAATAATTAGTAATTTTAGCATAAAAAAGGAACAAAGAGGTTTAAATGAACTGGGAAAAGAAGATTTTATGTATAGGCGCAGGGTATGTGGGTGGTCCCACTATGTCGGTGATAGCGGATCGTTGCCCCCAATATAAGGTTACTGTGGTAGATATTAATGCCGATAGAATTGCGGCATGGAATTCTGCGCAATTGCCTATTTATGAACCTGGTTTAGAGCAAGTGGTGGAACGCGCTCGGGGGCGCAACCTGTTTTTTAGCACAGATATAGATGCGGGCATTGCCGAAGCTAATATTATTTTTGTCAGTGTAAATACTCCCACCAAAACCTTTGGGCATGGGGCTGGTTATGCTTCGGATTTGCAATATTTAGAGAAAACCGCTCGACATATATTGGCCGTGAGCGAAGAACCCAAAATAGTGGTGGAAAAAAGTACCTTACCCGTGCGCACCGCCGAAGCTATGCAGCGAATTTTGGATTCCAACGACAAAGGCATCCACTTTGAAATACTTTCTAACCCTGAGTTTTTGGCTGAAGGAACCGCCATAAATGACCTAGAAAATCCCGATCGAGTGTTGATTGGAGCCAGCGAAACCCCCGAAGGACAAGCGGCTTTACAAGAAGTTATAGATATATACGCCAACTGGGTGCCTCGGGACAGAATTTTAACCACTAATGTGTGGTCGTCAGAGCTTTCTAAACTCACCGCCAATGCTTTTTTGGCTCAAAGAGTGAGTTCCATCAATGCGGTTTCGGCGATTTGCGAAGCCACCGGAGCCAATGTGGATGAAGTGGCTTTTGCCATTGGACAAGATTCCCGTATTGGGCCCAAATTTTTAAAAGCATCCGTGGGTTTTGGGGGGTCTTGCTTTAAAAAAGATATTTTGAACTTGGTTTATTTGTGCAGACACTTTAATTTACCCGAAGCGGCAGAATATTGGGAATGGGTGGTACGCATGAATGAGTGGCAAAAACACCGCTTTACTAAACGCATTTTAACCACCATGTTTAATAGCATTGCAGGAAAACGCATTGCGGTATTTGGCTTTGCTTTTAAGGCAGACACAGGAGATACCCGGGAAACTCCGGCGCTGACCGTGGTGAGAGATTTGTTGGACGAGCATGCTTTACCAGTGATTACTGATCCCCAAGCTATACCTGAGGCCAAAAATGACTTGGCCGATGTACTGGATTTGGTGGAATTTACCGAAGATCCCTATGAAAGTGTTAAAGGTGCCCATGCCATAGTGATTTGCACCGAATGGCAGCATTTTAAGGAGCTGGATTATCAAAAAATCTATGACTCCATGGAAAAACCTGCCTTTATATTTGATGGTCGCAACATTTTGGATCATCAAAAGCTCTATGAAATCGGTTTTGAGGTAACTCCTGTGGGTAAAGCTGGGTATTCGAGGCTGTGATTTGCGCTTTTTAGGGCTGATTTGTGTTTTCGTAGCCAGTGCGTGGGCTAATGCCCCAGTCGTTGATGGCTCCACGGTCGTCGAGCTTCCTACAAGTGTGGATTCCTCCACGGTCGTCGAGCTTCCTGCAAGTGTGGATTCCTCCACGGTCGTCGAGTGTTCCGAACAAAGTGAGGAATGTATCGAGACGGAGGTGCATTACGGAAAATTAACCCTAGTAGCCAGCGCCACCAGCCTGTCATTTTTAGGATCGTGGTTCTTGGTGTTTCGCAAAGCTTGGTGGGATGAATCCACCACTAAATTTCACTTTAAAAACGACTTTGAATACGCCAAAAATCTGGATAAATTGGGGCATTTTTACGCCGGAGCGCTTATAGGAGAAGGTTTTTACGATGGCTTGCGCTGGAGCGGAGTTTCGGAGTTTAAATCCCATCTTTGGGCCGGGATTTTCGCCAGTTTAACCCATGTGGGCGTGGATATTAAAGATGGTTTTAGCAGCTGGGGCTACAGCGTTTGGGATGTAGTAGGCGGAAGTCTAGGCGGATTTTGGCCCATGGCGCAAAAATATGTGCCATTTATGAAGTATGTGGACTATAAAATGAGTTATTGGGTAAATTCCAAGCTTTATTGGACCGAAGGGGATCATACCGGAGTTTTCACCGATGATTACCCCAATCAAACCCACTGGCTAAGTTTTAGAATCAACGCCATGCTCCCCGATGTTTTAGAACCATTTTGGCCCGATTGGCTAAATATCGCCGTGGGTTTGAGCGTAGAAGACGGGATATTTGCCCGGGACGATTTGAACTACGCCCAAAACAATCAACGCCTAAAAGACGCTCGCCGTCAAGTGTATATTGGCTTAGACTACGATTTGCAAGTGTTTAAACCCAAAGCCTATTGGGCCAAACGCTTGCTCACCTACGCCAATTACATCAAACTCCCGGCTCCCAGTGTGCGAGTTTATCCGGATTTTGAGGTGCAGTGGGTTTATCCCATACAATTTTAGCTTCTTCGGGCTGCGCGAGCGTACTGCCGCGTTGCACTGCGGATGAAAACTACTCGAAATACTCTATGTATGTCTCATAGTTTTCACCTGGTGCGCCTTGCATTACATTTCGCTC
>LSQX01401921.1_pt1 | contig 13207 bp, 10 predicted proteins | sample 654561 | NCBI WGS metagenome assembly LSQX01 (sample SAMN04489861, study PRJNA283612) | anaerobic digester metagenome | isolation source: 4 biogas reactors fed with cattle manure at either 37C or 55C with and... | place: Denmark: Kongens Lyngby | collected 2014 | reverse complement strand
GATTAAAAGAAATTACAATCATTTTTAAAAAAGAAAACCTTCAATTTCTATTTGCTTTTAAATTCTGTATTTAAAACAGTTATTCTACCTGGGTAAACCATTGCTCCAATAGGAGTGCTTACTGTTGGCTTAATATCCAATTTCAGCCGAGCGGCGCTTGAATTTACTCCGCCAATAGCAAGAGCTAAATTAAACAAATTTTCATAGCTTTTATTATTAAAAAACTCCAATAAATCTAAAGAAATACCAATAGGAATTTCAACTTCCTGCGAGCTTCCAGGAACGGAAATGCTTTGATTAATCGTTCCATTTATAGTGGGAACATCATCAATAATGAGTCGCCAATCCAATTTGCTTATAGTGGCAAGCTGCTTGCTTGTTCCTTGGGCTCCGTCATTTGGATTTTTTACAAGAAGATTTAAAGTAAATTCTGCGGGCATTTTATTTTGATTAAATAAATTAAGGAATTTTGCGGCATCGACTACTGAAAAATCGGAAATGCTTTTTTTATCAGTCAAAGAAACGTTGTAAAGTCTGAAATTATTTACATCGCCAAGCTTGAACTTCAAATTTTCTAAATTTGCCAAGGTCTGCGTTATTTGCTTAATTTGAGCGCAGCTGAATAAAAAAGCTATTGAGAAAAGCAGGGCGATTGAGGCAATAATATAATTTTTTTTCATATCAATCTTTCTAAATATTTTAAAATTTATTTTTTTAATACTTACTTTCAAATGCTATACTACTTGACCTCTATAATCTCTTTATCGTAGTCGCTTAAACTCTCCAACAAAAGCTCTAATTCCGATTGATCTTCATCATCGACAAAATCCATATCGCTTAACAGAATAGATAAATATTTCTTGATAATGTTAAGCTGCTTTTCGCTTATATGCTCTTTATCGAGCATTATCAAGTATTTGTCTTCTTTTTCAAGTATTTCTAACATAATATATCCATTATAAGTTTTTTGTATTCTTTTTTCTTTCCAGCCCGCGCCAGCGGGAGACAAGCCCTTTTGTTATCAGCGTTTAAATAAAGACATTTCTTAATTTGTAGTTTTAAACTTGAGTAAACATCATTAATTATAGTAACGCAATGATTTTTGTTTTTACAAGGCTACTTTCTAATTACTGCAATTTTTGCTATTCCAGCATTTCCTTTGCTCGCCGATGATGCTGAAATAACGTAAACCCCGGAGCTAACGTAATTCCCTCTAAAATCTTTGCCGTCCCAGATAGCTTTTCTGCTATAACTCGTAATTTCTTTAACGAAATCCCCGCTAATAGTGAGTATTCTAATTTGCGATTCTTCAGACAAGCCGTCTATCGTTAATTCCCCGTCAAATTGCGGGTCGAAAGGCTGAGGATAGCAGCTAATATCAAAGTCTGGCAAAGGCGAGATAGAAATACTAAAAACCTCAGAAAGACCGGAATTTGTGCCAAAATATATCTGCCCCGTTTCTGGATTCGATGCCAAGGAAATAACGTTATTGTCAATAATTGGAGAGTTGCTTTTGTTTATATAATGCAAAAGCTCGCTGCAGTCGGAATTCAGCACCCAAACACCATTATTGCTGGCAATCCACTTATTATCCAAAGCGTCAATCATTATATCATTCACCCGAATTGAGCCAAGCAAATTGTTTTGCCTCACCACAGCAGTTCTATTGTTCAAAACTGTCGATGGAGTGTAAATCACAGCAAGTCCATTTTCGGTGCCAATCCAAACATAGCCCGATTTATCTACCTCAATGCACTTAACGATATTGCTCGGCAAAGCAGAATTAGACATTGTTAGCTGTCCAGAAACATCATCGCTTTTATTTTCAAGGTTTTCAATTTCATTAAAATATAACAAACCGGCGTTGTGGTCAGAGCCAAGCCACTTTGTATTAGAAAGATCTACGGCAATAGGGATAAAATAACGATTACTCGGCGAGATAGCATTCGGAAAAGAATGGTATTTGCCCTCTGACAAAGCCACAAGAACAGGACCGCTGCTTACTTCTCCGTAATTTACAACCCACAATGTCCCACGCTTATCATGAGTGATCTCACCTGTGATTACATAATCAGGCGAACTTGCAACGGAGCTTAAAGGTGAGTTGTTCTTAGAAAAGTTTTCGAAAGCAAGGGAATCGCCAAAAGAACTAATTTTTAAAAATCCAGCTCCCCAGCTGCTTGCATATACAGAATTATCTATGCCGCAATATATTTTATAGTAATCGTTTGATTTTAATTCTGGAAAAGAATCGAGAAAGAAGTTAGTCCATCTCCCCTTGCTTAAACGCATAAAACCACGTCCTCGAGGAGAATTACTCGTAGCAGCCCACAAATCTCCGTTAGCTGCAATAGACAGGTCGCCAAAAATATTTGAATATGGACCGTTAGGCAAAAGCTGTTTTACAAGCTCATCTTTATAATAAAAAACGCCCTGATTTCGGAAATTTGCAAGTAAAAAAGTATCGCGTCCCTGCTCGATATAGCTACCATCGATAATTCCAGCAAAAGGAGAATAAACAGTTCTATCAAAAAGCGTTTTTATAAAATACTGACTTGTGATTAAAAGCTCATTTTTATACTCGTCAAGCTTTTTTACTTCGTCCCAATCTTCAACTTTTTGCTCCAACAAAAATGTGTCTTTTGAAAACCTAAATACTGCTTTTTTAGTTCCAGCATAAATTTCTCCATTAAAAAGAGCGAGAGCAATTACTTCCTTGTCGTTTAAGCCCTGATTAGTAGAATAAGTTGCCCAAGAATATGGATTGGCAATAGTAGAATTGATATTTGCGCAAGCGACACCAGATGAGCTTGCTGCCCAAATAGTTTCGTTTTCAATAATCAAATCGTTTACATTCGATTGCTTATCAAAATCTCCAAAGCGAAAAATTGATTCTTTAAAAACCTTTTTTTCTAAATCAAAAACTGCTAAACCGAAGCCGCCAGCAATGAATAGTAAATTATTGTGCTTCAAAAAGCGATTGATTTTTGCATTGGGAAACTTTGCCGATTGAATGTCAAGAAAATGCTCCCACATTAAATCTTCTGTTACTATCGTTAAAACGCCTTCTTCTGTGCCAATAAATATTTTTTTGCTTTCTTTGTCGCAATATAAAGCTGAAACATCTGCTGCGAAAAGACCATTAAGATTGTTGAATGTAGTGAATTCGTCTTTTTCTCTATCATACATAAAGGCGCCGCCGCTTGTGCCAGCCCAAATTCTATATTTTGAATCAACTGAGACAGCAGTTGCTTGCAAATAGGAACTGTGGTTTTTCCAGTTTTCTAATCGGATTTCAGCAAAAGCGTAAAAATGGATTATAGCAAAAAGGCAAAATATACTTATTTTTAATTTCATTAATAATTATTTTTTTATAAAATAAGCATCTGCAAATTGGTAATATTCAATTAGTTAAATAGAATTCATAAGCGAGACCATTTCAATAGCAGACAGCGCTGCATCAAATCCTTTATTTCCAGATTTAGTGCCAGCTCTTTCAATAGCCTGCTCAATGGTATCGGTAGTGAGAACCCCGAGGATACAGGGTTTATTTGTTTCGAGCATAACGCTTGCAATGCCCTTTGTTACCTCAGCTGCAATATAGTCGAAATGTGGAGTTGAGCCTCGAATTACAGCGCCAATAGCAATAACTGCATCGTATTCTTTTTTCATTGCAAACTGCTTCACAACAAGCGGAATCTCAAAACTTCCTGGGCAGTATGCAATAGTTATATCATCATCGGCCACGTCATGACGCTTAAGAGCATCAATAGCTCCTTCGAGCATTTTATTAACAATAAATTGGTTCCACCTTGAAACCACTAATGCAAACTTTTTTCCTTTTGCATTAAAATCCCCTTCAATTCGCTTCATTTCATCTCAAAATTATTTATAAACTCAATTTATTTTTCCTTTTGTATTTATCGCACTAAGGCTTTCACTTTTCATCGTCATCATTTATTTTGCTAATTTCATCTCTAAGCTCGGCGGCTCTTTCGTAATCTTCATTTTTTATTGCCCTTTCAAGCTGTTCTTCTAAATACTCTAAGCGAGTTTTTGGGGCTTTCTCTTTTTTTCGCTTTTGCTGAAAAGGCAGATTTGGCAGCTTTAAATTTTCATCTTCGTCATCGGCAAGTGAGAAGAAAGAAGTTTCGTCCAAAATCTCTTCTTTAATAAATATTGGAGCATTGCAACGAACTGCAAGGGCAATGGCATCGCTTGGTCTGGCGTCAACTTCCAAGCTCAGCTCATCAAAGATTAGCTTTGCGTAAAAAGTGCCTTCGCGAAGCTCATCAATATAAACCTCGGTTAAAGAAATTTGGAACTCTTTAACAACCTCATACAGCAAATCGTGGGTCATAGGCCTTGGCGGCTTGTAGTCTTCGAGAACAACGGCTATCGCCTGAGCCTCGAATGCGCCAATAATTATTGGGAGTCTCCTTTTCCCTGCAACTTCTTTTAAAAGCAGTGCATAAGCATTAGCTCCAGCTGGGCTTTGACTTATTCTCTCTATTTGTAGCTCTACTTTATCCATTTATTTTTTTATTTTTTAGTAATTCCATTCCACAAGTATTTTTGCAAATTAAAAATACCTTTCTTAAAAATATCTATTCGAGTTTATGCAAAATTGCAAACTCAAACTCTTTGCTTATATAGTTCTTTATAACTTTTTTATAGACTATTTTAACAATTCTTTATTGTATAATGCAAATAATTCTACTTTTACACGCAATCGAGCTAATGAATAACTTTATAAGCAAAATAATTTGGAAAGATGCTTAATTTTCATTAATTTTATAATTTGTTATTGTTAATTTTTTCAAGGAGAAATAATGAAAGTATTAGTTGCTGATGGAATTTCTGCTCAAGGAGCCGAGATAATGAAAGCGGCGGGATTAGAGGTTGTTATTCAAAAATACTCTCCCGAGGAATTAGTTCAAAATATTCCGAATTTCGATGCTATTTTAGTTCGTTCCGCAACTAAAGTGCCTAAAGAAGTGATAGACGCCGGCCTAAAGTTAAAAGCTATTGCACGCGGTGGTGTCGGACTTGATAATATAGATGTAAACTACGCAAAAGAAAAAGGAATTCCAGTTTTAAATACTCCTGGCGCCTCTTCCATTTCTGTTGCTGAGCTTGCTATCGGACACATGTTTTCCGTATCGCGCTTTTTAAATTTGAGCAATACTGAAATGCGTCAAGGCAAGTGGCCCAAGAAAGATTACTCAAAAGGAATGGAATTAACAGGCAAAACCCTTGGTCTAATCGGCATCGGAAATATTGGTAAAGAAGTCGCAAAGCGCGCCTTAGGTCTTTCAATGAAAGTTATTGCTCACGACCCCTGGGTAAAAGAAAGCGATTTAGATGTAAAATTAGTTAGCAAAGACGAAGTCTTGGCGAACTCAGATTTTATTTCTCTTCACATTCCATTTGTAAAATCAGAAGGACCAACGATCACAGCTGCGGAATTTGCTAAAATGAAAGATGGGGTTGTCATAGTGAACTGTGCCCGCGGTGGAGTTATAAAAGAAAGCGATTTGCTCGATGCTTTAAATAGCGGAAAAGTAAAATATGCTGGCTTAGACGTTTTTGAAATCGAACCGGCAGCAGAAGCGCAAGCCGCTTTGGTTAACCACCCACGCGTCTCTGTTACACCACATATCGGCGCTCAAACAGAAGAAGCTCAAGACAGAGTTGGAATTGAAATTGCAGAAAAAATTGTTGCTACTTTAAAGAAATAATAAAAATTGGAGAAATAATGGCAGTTTATCGTCCTTTCAAGGCATTTAGACCAAAACCAGAGTTTGCTGCTGAAGTTGCTGCAAAACCTTATGATGTATTAAATTCAAACGAAGCACGCAAGGAAGTAGAAGGGCACCCGCTTTCTTTTTTACATATTGGAAAACCAGAAATTGACCTCGACCCAAGCATTCATTTATACGACCCTCGCGTCTACGAAAAAGGGAAAGAAAATCTTTGGAATTTAATTAATAAGAAAGTATTAGTTGAAGACCCAGAACCATATTTTTATGTGTATGCTCAAACAATGGACGGCAGAACACAATACGGATTAGTAGGCGCCGCCTCGGTTGATGATTATTGGAATGAAGTTATAAAGAAGCACGAAAAAACTCGTAAAGATAAAGAAGAAGACCGCTCAAACCACGTAAGAGTTACCAACTCGCACTCTGGTCCAGTCTTTTTAACTTATCGGGACAAAGATGAAATTAATGAAATGATTAAAAAAGTCGTTGCCCAAGAGCCGGAAAATGATTTCGTTTCACAAGATGGCATTCAGCACCAAGTTTGGGTTATTAAAAAGAAAGAATGTATTGATAAAATTCAATCGCTCCTGGCTGGCGTAGATTATTTTTACGTTGCTGATGGGCATCACCGCTCTGCCGCAGCTGGCATTGTAGGTCGCGAGAAGCAAAAGGCAAACCCAAATCATAAAGGAGATGAAGAATACAATTTCTATCTTGCTGTGCTTTTCCCCGCAAGCCATCTTTTCATTATGGATTATAACCGTGTTGTTAAAGATTTGAATGGCTTAAGTGAAGAGGCATTTTTCAATAAAATCAAATCTATTTTCAATATTGAAGAAAGCCCAAGCCAAGTAAAACCAAGCAAAAAAGCTGAGCTTGGCTTATATATTGGAAAAAAATGGTATAAGCTCAATTTCAAAGATGAATATCTGAAAACAGATGACCCAGTGGAAGTGCTTGATGTGGCAATGCTTCAAAAGTATGTTTTAGATGCTATTCTCGGTATCGAAGACCCAAGAACGAGCAATAGAATTGATTTTATTGGTGGAATAAGAGGACTTAATGAATTAGAAAGACGAGTCGATTCTGGTGAGATGGTGCTTGCTTTTTCGATGTTCCCAACCTCTGTTGATGAGCTTATTAACATTGCAGATGCTGGCAAAGTTATGCCTCCAAAGTCCACTTGGTTTGAACCAAAGCTTCGCGATGGTTTGTTTGTTCATTTCTTAGATTAATTAGACAAATTAGACTAAGAAATATTGATTTAAAAAAAATTCATCCGATGGCTACAAGTCATCGGATGAATGAATTTAGCGCTAATCTTTCTTGTCCCAATAAATCTTTATCATCCTACTTCACAGCTGCTTTTTGCTGCGCATCAACAACTGCAATAGCAATCATATCACTAATATGATTTAACTCTGCGCCACGCTGCATAACGTGAACCGCTTTTGAAAAACCTTGCAAAACCGGTCCAATTAAATGAGCGCCACCCATTCTTTGCAATAGCTTGAAACTTATATTTCCAGAGTTTAAATTTGGGAAAATAAGCACATTAGCTCCTTCTTTCAAGGGACTAAATGGAAAAAACTCTTCAATAATTTCTGGTGCAACTGCGGTATCGGCTTGCATTTCTCCGTCTATCATTAAATCGGGCTTTTTCTCTTTTATTAAAGCAAGTGCTTTTTGAACTTTTTCTGATGTGATGCCAGGAGCCGAACCAAAGTTGCTATATGCAAGCATAGCAACCCTTGGCTTAATATCAAAGTTTCTTACAAATTCCTCAGCTTGCAATGTAATGTCGCAAAGGTCTTCGGCACTTGGGTCGGGATTTACTGTAGTGTCGCTTAAAAAATATGTTTCTTTTTTTGTCGTTACGATAAATATACCCGATACTCTTTGATACCTTTCATCTCTGCCAATAATTTCCAAAGCCGGACGTATAGTATTCGGATAATGAGTGATTAAGCCCGCAACTAAGCCATCTGCATCACCAAAATGAAGCATCATAGTGCCAAAATAGTTATAACTGTTGAGCAATCTATCCTTAGCTTCAACAAGAGTAACGCCCCTTCGCTGTCTCAATTTCCAATACTCATCAATATACTGATTAATTCTTGGAAATTTTTTAGGATATATTATTTCAATTCCTTCAAGGTTTATTCCATGTTCCTCAGCAACCTGCCTAATCACGCTCTCATTCCCAAGCAAAATAGGTTTAGCAATTCCATCGAAAACACTCCTTTCTGCCGCTTTAATAATCCTTTGCTTTTCGCCCTCCGGGAAGACAATACGCATTGGATTTGCCTTTGCCTTTTGATAAATGCGGGTCATAATCCGCTCTGAGCGTCCCATACGAATATCGAGTTGTCGCTTGTATTCTTCAAAGTCTTCGATTGGTTTTTCAGCAACCCCAGTATCCATTGCAGCTTTAGCAACAGCCGGCGCCACCCAGGTAAGCACTCGCGTGTCAAATGGCTTTGGTATAATGTAATCGCGTCCAAAGCTCATCTCCTCAACGTTATATGCTTTTTTAACGCTTTCCGGCACCTCCTCCTTTGCAAGAGCGGCAAGGGCATAAGCAGCAGCTTGCTTCATCGGCTCATTAATTGTGGTAGATTGGACGTCAAGCGCTCCTCTAAAAATAAAGGGGAAGCCAAGAACATTATTAACTTGATTTGGATAATCTGAGCGTCCTGTTGCCATAATTAAATCATCGCGAACGCTCATCGCATCTTCGTAAGTAATTTCTGGATCTGGATTTGCCATAGCGAAAATAACCGGATTTGGTGCCATCGACTTCACCATCTCTTTGCTAACTGAATTGCCTTGCGATAGTCCAACAAAAACATCAGCCCCGGCAATTGCCTCAGCCAAAGTCCTTGCTTTTGTGTCAGAAGCAAATTCCTCTTTAAAAACATTCATACCTTCGCTTCTTCCTTTGTAAATTACGCCCTTTGAATCACACATTATTAGATTTTCTTTTTTCACACCGAGCGAGATGTGAAATTTCGCGCAAGCAATGCCCGAAGCCCCGGCTCCATTAAACACTACTTTCACCTCTTCAAGTTTTTTACCTGCTACATCTACCGCATTAATAAGTGCGGCACCGCTTATGATTGCAGTTCCGTGCTGGTCATCGTGAAAAACTGGAATAGTAAGCTTTTTTTTCAAAGCTTCTTCAATATAAAAGCATTCCGGTCCTTTTATGTCCTCAAGATTAACGCCTCCAAAAGTAGGCTCAAGCACCTCGCAAATCCTAATAATTTCGTCAACATCTTTTGAGCGAAGCTCAATATCAAAAACATCAATATCAGCAAAAACTTTAAATAAAACGCCTTTCCCTTCCATTACTGGCTTTCCAGCCTCGGGACCAATATCACCCAAGCCAAGAACTGCTGTGCCATTAGAAATTACCGCAACAAGGTTTCCTTTAGCAGTATATTCAAAGACCTTGCTCGGGTCTTTTTCAATTTCCCTGCATGGCTCCGCAACTCCCGGCGTGTATGCCAAAGACAGATCGCGCTGCGTAATGCATGGCTTTGTAGTAACTACTTCAATTTTTCCTTTTCGTCCTGAACTATGATATTCAAGGGCATCTTCTTTTCTGATTTTCATATTTCCCTATCCTTTATAGAATAATAAATTATTATATTATGATCTCAAATTTATGCAATGTTATTTTAATAAAAAAGTATTCTTTAAAATGCTAAATATTTTTTGTAAATTGCTCTTAAAGTAAAGACAATCGCTTTATTTATTATGAAAAAATTGCTGCTCCTCCTCGTATTTACATTTTCCATTTTCTCAACACATAGCCAAGATTTTGAGTATTTAAAAGTTAAGCCAAAAGCAGGAGATGGCATCCTTAACTTGCTTTATAGATACGAACTCCCAAGCGACCAAGCAAGCATCGATCTTTTTTATCAAATCAATGGGAATAAGTTCGATAAAAACAATAACTTACTGAAAGGATTTAAATACAATTTGCCTGTTGCCATTTTCTCTTTTAACAATAAAAACATTAGAAGTTCCATTGGAATTTCCGATTATAATATAGCAAAAGAAATTGAGAATTACAATAAAAAACTCTTAGAAAAAAAGCTAATTCGTAAATCATTCAAAAAGAGTAAAAAGCTATTCGTCCCGCTTCATCTTTTAAGCAGTTCAAATGAGGCGAGCAAGATTGCAAAAAAAGAATTTAAAAAAGAAAGTGAGAAAGCAAAAGCGAACGTATATCCAATTTTTGGAAAAAAATATGAAAAAGTTGATATTATTGATAGCTCACTTTCAGGTTGCGTATACTATTTGATTTCTGGGCATGGCGGTCCCGATCCTGGTGCTATTGGGTATCATAATGGGGTTGAGCTTCACGAAGATGAATATGCTTATGACGTTACGCTTCGCTTAGCAAGAAATCTTTTGCAAATGGCGGCAACTGTTTATATCATAGTTCAAGATGAAAATGATGGAATTAGGGACGATAAATATTTAAACAACAGTTCAAATGAAAAGCTAATTAACGGAGAGGAAATTGCAAGTCAGCAGGCAGCGAGATTAAAGCAAAGGACGGACATAGTAAACGAGCTTTACGAAAAGCATAAAGAAAAGGCAAAGCTTCAGCAGGTTCTCGAAATTCATATCGATTCCCGCTCAAATAGTAAAAGGATTGATATTTTCTTTTATTATGCTCCAAATAGCAGCGAGGGTCATTCACTTGCAAAATCACTTCATCAAACCATAAATAAGAAATACAAAAAAGCTCAGCCCGGGCGCCAATATCACGGCACAGTTTCAGAAAGGAATCTTTTCACATTGCGCGAAACTAAGGCAGTTGCTTGCTATATTGAGCTTGGGAATATTCGCAATCCGCAAGACCAAATACGCTTTCTCGAAGTAAATAACAGGCAGGCTATAGCAAATTGGCTTTCAGCTGGCTTGCTTGAATATTTTCAAAATGAGGCAATGCCCTAAATGTTTTTATGCAATATATTCCAAAAATTCAAATTTGCAAGTATAAAAAAAAGGATTGCCACTAAATTGCGACAATCCTGTTTGTTTAATTTTAATTTATAAGGGTTTAGCGTTAGAATTCTTTGTAATACTTACTTCTAAAATCTTCGATTTTAGCATCAGCTTTCACTTTGTTATACCATTGATAATAAAGCGGTTGACGCGATGGGTTCTTTTTTAGCTCGGTCACGAAATAATCAAAATCAGCTTTATTTTCGCTTATCGAGGGAAGCTCGCGTTCTGTAACTTGAATAATAAAATATCCAAGCTCGCCGCGAATTGGTCCAGAAATTTTTCCAATCGGCAACTCAAAGCAACTTGTTGTAAAAGCGTAGTCGAAACCAGCGGCTTGCATATTGCCGGTATTATTAATTTTTTCTACTTTATTAACGGCAAGAGCAGTATCGATTGAGCTTGCCTCTGTTAAATTCTGCAAGTCTTTAACTTTACTGAACGCCTTTTCAGCACTTGCTTTCACCATATCTAATTTTTTCACTTTCAAAATGCGGCGCGTTATCATTTGCTTTAAATCGTCTAAAGGAGCATATCCAGCATCGCGAATCTCAGTTACTTGAGCAACTATAATGCCTTGATTCTTTATATCCAGTGGTTCAAAAATATCATTTAATTTCGCCTCAAATGCTCTTGCGGAAAGATAATTTGAGCCAAGAATCGGTTTTCCTTGTTCAAAAAATGAAGTTTCTTTCGCTTGAACTTCAAATTTGCTTGCTAAAGTATCGAAGTTCTGCCCGCCTTTTTCAAGTTCTTTTTTAAATTCATAAGCAATACGCTTTATTGATTTTTCCGTTGCTTTCGACATAGAAGGTTTAATCACAATTTGACTATACTTAAGCTCGTCAGAATTTTTATCAACAACTTTTATTATATGATAGCCAAATTGGGATTCTATTGGTCCAACGATTGAGCCAACTGATGCCGCAAAAGCAGCATCTTCAAATGGCTTCACCATCCTGCCTTTACCAAAATAGCCTAAATCCCCACCTTGCATTCCCGAGCCTGGGTCTTTTGAGAATTGGCGCGCTAAATTAGCAAAATCTTCTCCAGATTTTGCGCGAGCAAAAAGCTTATTTGCTTCTGCTTTTGCACTATCTTTGTTGTCATCGAAATTTATAAGAACGTGGCTTGCGCGAACGACCTGATTTTCTCCTTGGCGCTTCCCGTCTACTCTAACAAAATAAGTTGCATCTGGCAAGGAAAGAGGACCAATCACGCTGCTATCTGGCAAAGATGAAATATAAGGAGCTAACTTTTGGTCAATCTCTGTAATAGGCTTAAAATCAATGATTGAGCTTTCAAAATCACGCATCCTCATAGTGAACATACTATCTTTAGCAAAATCTGTGCTGACGCTTAAAAAGTCTTCTGAAATCTTTTTCACTGCCTTCATAGCATTTGCAGAGTCTTTTTCCGATGGCTTTAGCTGGAACTGAGCATACTTCATTTTCCTTTTTGGCTTTTGCTCAAAGAATTTTTTTACTTTTTCGTAGTAAGTTGCAATTTCTTGGTCTGAAACAGTAACAATGCTATCTGGAATACTTTTAATATCAATCAAAATATAATCTGCGGAAGCACTACCTTTTTCGTCTATATATTTCTGCTCAGCAAAACTTGGAGAAACGAAACCATTGGCGGTATTTACCACTGCGGATAAGGATTCATATAGTTTTTGTTTAAGAATATCACTTTCAATTCTAACTAAATCTTTTTTCCAATTGTTAACATATTCCCTTTTATCTTGCTCGGACATTGTTTGTGGGAGACGGTTGTAGATGCCATCAGGGTTTGTAACCACGTCTAAGTAAAACTGCCTTTGGAAAGTACCAGCACTATCTTTAAAAGCATTTTGCAAATAATCGGGTGGGTTTTCTAACATAATATCGAGCAGCTCTGCATTAGAAACATATAGTCCGACTTTCTTAGCTTCCTGCCTTACTAAAATTTCATTGATCATTTGGTCCCAAACCTGTTGGCGAATTTGCTCTTCGTTGATTTCAGTTTCTTCTTCGCCCATTTGCGCCCTTTTCTGCTCGACTTGTTCTCTTACTTTCTCCTCAAAATCTTTATAAAGGATTTCATCGCCGTTAATCGTTGCTATAACTGCAGTTTGGTAATTGCTTCCAGAACTCATAAGAGAGCCAAAATCCAAATCTGAAATTACCATAAAACCGACAAACACCACGGCAAAGGCTGCTAAAAAGTAAGGTGAAATCGACCTAATTTTTTCTAATGTTCCCATTAATACTATACCTTATTTTAATAATAATTTTTTCTATAAAAAGTTTAAAATAACAAAATTACTATTGTTTTTCAATTTTTCCAATTATTTTTTTGAAACAAGTCCTCTTCAATGATTTCGCAAAACAAATGGAGTATTAAAATGTGAGATTCTTGTATTCGAGCAGTAACAT
>LSQX01224010.1_pt1 | contig 13209 bp, 9 predicted proteins | sample 654561 | NCBI WGS metagenome assembly LSQX01 (sample SAMN04489861, study PRJNA283612) | anaerobic digester metagenome | isolation source: 4 biogas reactors fed with cattle manure at either 37C or 55C with and... | place: Denmark: Kongens Lyngby | collected 2014 | reverse complement strand
CCCTTGGTGTATATCTCTCCGGTAAAGGCCATGTCGATGTAATCGCTCAGTGCCAGGTAGTAACCGCCGTTCTGCAGGTAGAAACCACGTGACATCTCATCACCATAACTGGGCATGATGATCCCCGAGGAGTAGGTTTTGGTAAATGGAAAGAAGGCGAAAGGCAGCACCACCGGAAAGAGCGGTACGTCTGCTACCACCAGCCAGGCAGGGCCGGTGACCACATCCTTGTCAGGCCGCACCTTGGCTTTTGAGAGGTTCAGGTAGAAATGGGGATGATCGTGATTATCGCAGGTGGTATATTTTGCATTCCGCATATAGAAGGAGTTGTCGGCATTCATTTTTGCCTCGTTGGCTACAATATGCCCTTCTCCCTGTTGTGTGATGACATGGTTGATAAAGGCTTTCCTTGTTTCAAAGTTATAGCGTACCTTCTTCATCTCATATTCGGTACCTCCTTCCGAGAAGACCGGATAACCAAACTCCTCACCCAGGGAGTCCAGACCGAACGTCGATTCGATCACGCTGCTATCCATATCCATGACGATCTGTTCCCCTTTGATGCCCATCTCACCATATTTAATATCGGCATCACCATAGAGATAACCCATGTTGTCGCCGGTGAAGATGATAGAGTCCTGGGCGGTATAGAACACGGCGGCCTGCAGTGTCTGCTTTTGCAGGACCGTATCCTGCGCAGCCGGCATTTCTGTCGAATCGGCCGGCATAGTGCTGATGGAGTCTGTTGCAAGAATGGTGGAGTCGGTCAGGGCAATCTGTCTGGTCGTGTCGGGCAGCAGAGGATTCTCTTGCTGCAGGCTGTCCGGCACCTGTACCTCCTCCGCGGTGATCTTTTGTGCCAGGCTGTCAGAAAGGAGTGGTTCTATGCCGGCATCCTCGACCACAATGTCGGGAAGGAGTGCTTCCGATGCAGCAACGCGGCCTGTCTGATCTGTAGCAATACTCGCCTTACGTACAGATGAGCATTGAAAAGAGAACGTCAACAGGACGAGGATAAAGATATATCGTATTATTTGCCTCATGCGGAAAAAGCAGGTAGCCTATGGTTTTTACCGGCAAAACTACTCATTAATGAATTAATTTGCAGCAAAATTAATAAAAAGAAACTTAAGACAGGTTGATTAAGGCTTTTTTAAAGAGATTGAAGTCGTTTGAGAGGGTGTGTGTCTCTTTTTTTCGTTGCATAAATGCTTCCAGTGCTTCCGGAATCCGTATCTGTTCGCCAAGACATTCCTCCACCGTCTCCCTGAATTTCGCCGGATGGGCCGTAGCAAGGAAGATGCCTGTTTCCCCGGTCTGCAAACCCTCCTTTAGAGCGAGGTAGGCACAGGCTCCGTGTGGATCAAGCAGATAGTTTATATTTTGATGCACGCTCCTGATAGTTTCTTTGATCTCCCCGTCGTCGTACCGATAGGCAGATATATCATTTTCAATAGCATGATGATCATGGTTATAAAGATCGAGAATGCGTTCGAAGTTACTGGGTGCCCCCACATCCATTGCGTTGGCCACGGTCTGTACCGATGCTCTCGGCGAATATTTTCCCGTTTGGAGATAATCACGAAACACATCGTTGCGGTTGTGGGCAGCGATGAAACGGTCTGCCGGCAGACCCATCCGTTTGGCGAAGAGACCGGCGGTGAGGTTGCCCAGGTTGCCGCTGGGTACGGAGAAAACCACCTTCTCCGGGGGTGCCTGTGCCTGCTTCAGCAGCTGTGCATAGGCGTGGAAATAATAGAACGACTGGGGCAGGAACCGTGCCACGTTGATGGAGTTTGCCGAAGTGAGGTTCAGCTGTATGTTCAGCTCCTCATCCATGAACGCCGCTTTCACCAGTGCCTGGCAGTCATCGAAGGTACCGTCTATCTCCAGGGCGACGATGTTTTGTCCCAGCGTGGTGAACTGTGCCTCCTGTATATCACTCACCTTTCCCGAAGGATAGAGCACGAACACCTGTATCCCATCCACACCCAGGAAGCCGTTGGCCACAGCGCTCCCGGTATCACCCGAGGTGGCTACCAGCACCTTGACATCCTCCTGCTGCTTCTTTTTTACAAAATAGGAAAGCATCCTTGCCATAAAGCGCGCACCCACATCCTTGAAGGCAAAGGTGGGGCCATGAAACAGTTCCAGGACGTAAATTCCCTCTTCTACCTTAACAAGCGGGATATCAAAATTGAGGGTGTCTCCCACAATTGCATCCAGCTCTTTTTGCGGTATATCTTCTCCGAAGAATGATCGGGCGACGTGCTGGGCAAGGGTTGTCAGGCTCATGCCGGTGATCCCGTCGTAGAAAGATGATGACAACTGACCGATGGTTTCGGGCATATAAAGACCCCTGTCCGGTGCCAGTCCTTTTACGACGGCTTCACGTAGTGAGACCATGGGGACTTGTTTTTGGGTGCTGTAGTATTGCATATTTTTTTGCTCTCAGCTGTCAGCTTTTAGCCATCAGCTTTTATTGGTGAATATATAGCATTCAGCTCTCAGCTTGAATTATTTGAATATCGCTTTCATCAACTGGTCGCCATGGAGCAGACCATAGCTCCCCTCTCTGGCGGCAAACTCGTCGTACGACTGTACGCTGTCGGGTTGCATCTCCCTGTGCCAGATAAGAAAAGGGATCGCATCTCTTGTATGTGTACGTATGGCGCAGGGTGTAGGATGATCGGGCAGGATAGTGATGGTCACCGGCTCATTCCATTTCAGGGACTCCTCATAGATCGTTCTGACGATGCGTGCATCCAGGTCCTCAATCGTTCTCACCTTCAGCGCCACATCCCCTTCATGTCCCGCCTCATCACTGGCTTCGATATGAAGGTAGATAAAATCCTTCTCCTTCAGCGCTTTCAGCGCAGCTGCTGCTTTTCCTTCGTAGTTCGTGTCGTAGAGTCCCGTGGCACCCTCCACCATGATTACCTCCAGCCCGGCATACACGCCAATGCCCCTGATCAGGTCGACTGCCGAGATCACGGCACCACTTTTTATCGGATATATCTTGCTGAGGGGTTGCATCTGAGGGCGATAGCCGGGGGACCAGGGCCAGATGCTGTTGGCCGGATGCTTCCCCTCTGCCACACGTTTTTTATTGACGGGATGGTCGGGTAACAGCTCCTGTGATGTAAGGATCAACCTGTTCAGCGCTTCGGCGGTGAACGCTGCCTCCTCATTTTCCGGCTGAATAAGATGTGGCAGGAAAGGGGTCTCGGGTATATCGTGAGGAGGTGTACAGCAGATTCGTTTATCTCCCCCCCGCATTTTCAGCAGGTGACGGTAGGAGACTCCGGGGTAAAAGTGAAAGAGATCACTCCCTGTTTTTTCGTTCAGGAACAGTATCAGCTCGGTGGCTTCGGTTGTCGAGATATGACCTGCAGAATGGTTGATCAGCTGATCACCATCGACACATACCAGGTTGCACCGCATGGCCATCTCTCCGGGGAGAATTTCCACACCCATACTGGCTGCCTCCAGCACACCCCGTCCTTCATAGACAGAAGGGATATCGTAGCCCAGGACCGAAAGGTTGGCAATCTCACTCCCCGGGGCGAAGCCTTCGGGCACCGTGTTGAGCAGACCATTTCTTCCTTTTCGTGCCAACAGGTCCATATAAGGGGTATGGGCTGCCTGCAGCGGTGTTCTGCCTCCCAGGGCGGCGATGGGTTCATCGGCCATGCCGTCGCCCAGTATGATGATGTTTTTTGAGGTCATAATTATCTGATGTTGGCAATAGAGATGATGTCCGAAAAGACCCCTGCAGCCGTCACGTTGGCGCCCGCACCGTAACCCTTGATCACCATCGGGTACTCATTATAACGTTCGGTGGTGATCATGATGATGTTGTTGCTTCCTTCCAGGTCGTAGAAGGGATGTCCTTTCTCCACCTCACGCAGTCCCACTTCACAGTCACCGTTGTCATACGAGGCGACAAAACGAAGCTTCTTCTCCTCTTTCGCCAGCTCCTTGCGGCGTGCTTCAAATGATTCATCGAGGGCTGAGATGGTCTGCCAGAAATGATCGAGGCTACCCTCAAAATAGTCGTGCGGCACAAAAAGGTTCTTCGTCACATCCGACTGATCGACCCGGGCACCTGCCTCACGGGAGAGGATCACCAGCTTGCGTGTCACATCCAGCCCGCTCAGGTCGATGCGCGGATCAGGCTCGGCGAACTGTGCCTCCACCGCCATCTTTATCGCTTTACTGAAGGGAACCTCTTCACTGATTGTGTTGAAGATAAAATTAAGTGTGCCGGAGAGCACCGCCTCCAGCTTAACGATTCTGTCACCCGAGTTGATCAGAGAGTTCATCGTGTTGATGATAGGGAGCCCGGCGCCTACATTGGTCTCGAAGAGGAATTTCACACCGCTTTTCCGTGCTGTCTCCTTCAGATGATAATAGTTGTCGTAGTCTGATGATGCAGCAATCTTGTTGGCAGTGACCACCGAAATGTTCTTCGCCATCAGCTCGTCGTACAACTCCGCGATACCCGGGCTCGCCGTGCAATCGACAAAGACGGAGTTGAAGATGTTCATCTTCAATATCTCCTTCTTTATTCTTTCCGGAGAGCTTTTCACGCCGTTCTCCATCAGGTTGTCGAAGTATCCCTCCAGCGATATCCCTTCGCGTGAAAAGAGGGCCTTGCGACCATTGGCAATACCTACGATGTTCACTCTCAGCTTGTTTTGCTGCTTGAGCGTAGTCTGTTGCTGGCGTATCTGTTCAAGCAGCCTGCTACCTACCGTTCCGGTACCGATGACAAAGAGGTTCAGCTCCTGGTAGGGTGAGAGGAAGAAAGAGTCGTGGATCACGTTGAGCGCTTTCTTCAGATCCGTTTTGGCAATCACACAGGAGATATTGGTTTCTCCTGCTCCTTGTGCCAGCGCGACGACGCTGATACCGTTTCTGCCCAGGGCACCGAAGAACTTACCGGCGATGCCGGGCACATGTTTCATGTTCTGCCCCACAATGGCTATCGTTGCCAGATCATACTCAACGATGATCTCGTTGATACTGCCCATCGCGATCTCATAAGCGAACGCATGATTGAGTACTTTCTGCGCAATCGCGGCATCCTGCGTACGTACACCGATGGAGGTGCTGTTTTCCGATGATGCCTGGGAGACGATAAAGACGCTGATGCCATTATCGGCCAGTGCCGTAAATATCCGTTTGTTCACCCCAATCACGCCTACCATCCCCAGTCCCTGTATCGTGATGAGCGCCGTATCATTGATCGATGAGATCCCTTTGATGATCTTTCCGTTCCGTGTGGGCTGTATGTTGCGTATCAGTGTGCCCTCCGACTCCGGCCGGAAAGTGTTTTTCACGTAGATAGGGATGTTCTTGTGGTAGACCGGGAAGATGGTGGGCGGATAGATCACCTTCGCCCCGAAGTTGGAGAGCTCGATCGCCTCCGTAAAAGAAAGCTCCTCGATGACATAGGCCGAGTTGATGATCTTTGGATCGGCCGTCATAAACCCGTCCACATCGGTCCAGATCTCCAGCACAGAAGCATTCATCGCTGCGGCGATGATGGCAGCCGTGTAATCCGATCCGCCACGACCCAGGTTGGTGATATCACCGTCGTCACAGCTCGATGCAATGAAGCCGGGCACGATCGCCACCTGTGGCGGCGGCATGTGGGAGAATGTTTTCCGTATCAGCTCATTGGTTTGGATCAGATCGGGGATGTGGTTGCTGAACTGTTTGTTAGTCTTGATGAACTCCGTGGAGTCATACAGTTGTGCTCCCCCGATCACTTTGCTGATGATCAGTGAGGAGAGCCGTTCACCGTAACTGACAATCTTGTCGGATGTTTTCTGCGAGAGATCACCGATGAGGAAGACGCCACGCAGGATATTGCGCAGGTCATCGAAGAGCTGCTGTATTTTTTCCTGCACCTCCTCTTTGTCGGAAGGAGAAGCGATCATGGTGTTGATCATCTCTTCATGACGTGCGATCATCTCCTCCAGAAGTGTTTTATAACCGGTGTTGTTGTGCAGTGCGAAATCGGCTGCCAGCAGCAGTCGGTCGGTCACGCCTCCCAGGGCTGAGATCACCGCGATGACAGGTTCTTTCTCCCCTTCAATAATATCCTTGACCTTTTTCAGACTTTCGGGACTTCCTACGGATGACCCTCCGAATTTCATGACCTTCATACAATGATGATTATTATATTCGCCTCTTTGTAAGCGGCTTTTTTGTTTGTAAAATGTTGACTTATCTTAGATTTTTTTTCGCTTTGGTATAGTCAAAGCAAGTGATTGCTATACTCATTTAGTGGACGAAAAAATTGATTTTTTAAAAGCGATGACCGGTTGGTTCGCCTTACAAGCAGTGACTGCTTACGGATGTGAAAAATTAGATAACCCCCCAAGGGGTCATCATCATTGAAGTAGTGGTGCGGTAGTATATCTGATACAAATTCGGCATTGTTAGCGATGAATTTGTTGCAAAGATAAAGGAATAATTGAAGAAAATAACAAATTCGCAGGGAAAAGGTGGTTTTAACAGTAAATTATCTGTAAAGTCCATCTTCAAAGAGCGTTTTATGTGTTGATGCGTATTCAATATTCATTTTCACACTAAGGATTCAGTCTATATTCTCTCCAAATCACGTTTACAACCTGCCCTGTATGAAAACGGTCGATTTTCTGTTAATGCAATATGTGTAATTTTTTCCCAATGTTTAATGATCAACTTTACCATTTCCCAATAACGAAATCCCGATTTTGATGGTGGTCTAAAGAAAAACATGCCTAAATGATATTCCTCACATAATGTTTTCTGGATTCTATTCCTTTGGATATTGTAATCTTGTGTTATAATGCAAGCATCTTTCTTCCCAGCCTGAGGAATCCATTCTTCATCTTTGGCTCCTCTACCAAATTCATCTGTCAACGAGCGCACATCGATAACTTCTCTTAATTTAGCATTAAGAGGTTTTTGAAGAATATTAAGTCCTTCAGCCAAAACAGGAGGCATATTTTCATCGATATATATTATCATGCTGCAGATTGACAGAATTCTATGGCATCTTTGACAGAGTTCTCGTCTATATCATACAATGATGCTATAAGTTGAACGGATTCACCCCCTTTATATAGATTAAATAATGATTGTGGTAAAATATTTGTTTTTCCAATAACCGGTAGTCCCAGTTGTCGCTCGGGGTCCAGAACGATACTACTCTTTTTACCCATGGGCCAAAATTTGGATGCCAAAAGATCTTTATTGAATTCAAGGTTCTTAAAAAAGATTTCGATGAAGTCCAAATTAAACTGTTTCGTGCCATCTAAAAGTAAATAAGAGCCATGTAAATTAAAATATATCCTTTCTCCGTCGGTACTGATTTTCTCTATGATATCCTTTTGAGCCAAGGGATATTTTGTATTAAACAATTGAGAAAGTTCCTTGTGAGAATCTAAAACCTTTCTTGTACGTACACCTGATTCACCCAGAAGATACAATATATAAAACTCAATCAAAGCATAAAAATTGATGGTCTTTATAGATCCAATTCTCACTGAGTAGGGTTCATGTATATCAGACGCCAAGATACCATCCCAATATTTATTGGTCCATGTGTGAACCTTCTGGTATGGCAATTTCAATATCTTAGAAACGTCTGAGATAGTATAAATACCACTGCCTATGTAAAGATTATTTTCGAAGGTCATAGATTTTTTATTAATTACAAACGTATATAAAAAAAATTATCTATCAAGCAATAAAAGAATAAAAAACGTAAGCACCCGATAAAATGCCCATTTTAGTGTAATTGGTTTTTTTGATCTTTGTCGGCAAACGTAGTTTTCATACAGTCTGTAATCAAATAGGAATTCATGGAGATATTGGTGCGGCACAATATCCATGCGCGGGAGGCACCAATCCTAAGCTGGCATCAATAATCATCAACCTGCTATTAAGAAATTCTCAGCCAGCCTCTTCTCGTAGAAGTAAAAGGAGAGATCAGGATCAAGCTTATTTCTTTTCAATGATTGCTATTTCCTCTTCTGTAAGACCGTAAAGAATATACACCATTTGATCAATTTCCCGGTCGGTTTGATCAATCTGCTGTTGTATCGTCTGCAATTTCTGCTGTTCGGTCAGGAAAAATGCCTCCCATTCTGCTTCTCGGCTCAGTGACAGGTTTATTTTCATTCTCTTTAGTTCTGCGAGAAATTGCTTGTAAGTCAACAGTTGCCAGTTATAGAGTTTACTTGAGAAATCTTCCATACCGAAGTGACGGGTGAGTGAACGTAAGAATTTCTCAGATTTCTGCTGCAACTCTTGGTTTAGAGAAAGGAGTTCATCCGCTTTTACTCTTAATTCATATGTTGTTTCAACTATTGGAATTTGACCGAAATACTTCCATATTAGTTGATATCCATTTTGTATCTTCGAGCAGTATTGTGTAATTAACCACCACCCAATTTTAGAATTTAAGATAGCTAATAATCCTTTATCATTTGTAGGGATTATCCACATCGAGTTATTGCAGTATAAACCTCGTTCATCAAAAATAAAGTTTGGTTTTACTTGAAATACCTGATACATAATTTTAGGTCGTTGAAATTGTGACAAATAATCATCAGTTGGGTTATTATCTAACTCTAACCAATGATGTTGTCCGCTATAGTTCTTTTCGACATTTGGTAAACTGCCATTGCATTGGCCTCTTTTTTTTAATTGATTCTCAAATTTCTGTAAATGATTGAAAATTGGAAAATACTCTCTTTCGAAGTATTTATGACTTCCATAAGAAGCCAGAATGATGTAATCCAAATTTTCTACTAATGGAGTACCATATCTCGTTATATCTCTACCTCTTAATATTGGGGCAATCAATTTTTGTGAATTCTTATCCTGTTCTATTAATACATTTTTAGTCTCTAAATTAATAATGAAAGCTTCAGAGAATCCCGGTATTATACCTCGATTAGCTCCTTTAACCACATCAGCTAAAGCGGCAAATTTAGATTTTAATCTGTCTAACAAATTGATGCCTTTTATCGATGAAATAATCCAAGTATCTATAGTAAAATCGACTTGATTAAAAATTCCTCTCGTGTTTAAAACTTCAGAATCAAAATCGATCAGGTTTTTTTTACTCAGAGAAGAGATAAACATTTTATTTATAGGCTCTTTCTTTCTAATGTTGATGATACAAGGATAAGTTGTGGCATCTTCAAAAATTTGAAGATCTCCAAAATCGATAATCTCCTGGATATCATATTCGAGGATAAATTTCCTGAGTGGTTTCCCGTAACTGGCTTGCAACCATTTATTCGGCATGATATATGAAATATAACCACTATTTTTTAAAAGTGATATTCCCTTTTCAATAAATAAACAATATAAATCACCTCTTTTAGAATAGGTTAAATAGTTTAGTTTACTAATTTCATTAGAAGTCTCTTTAATGCTTTCAAGTCGAACATACGGCGGATTACCAATCACCACATCGAAACCACCTTTGGCGAACACGTGTGGGAACTCCTTTTCCCAGTTAAAGGCTTTGTTGCCGGCTATTGCAGGATCATCGATCAATGAGTTGCCACATTTAATGTTGTTGTTCAGACTGTTTAGTTTGCGTTTCTGACGGGCTGTACGGAGCCAGAGCGAAAGCTTGGCTATCTCCACACTTTCCTCGTTCAAATCTACACCATACAGATTGTTTTCCAAAATGCTGTTTTCCACATCTTCAAAAACCAGATCAAACCCGGTGATTTTTGCTTTCAGCTCATCGATGTACCTATGTTCCCTGATAAGATAATCCAGCGCTTGATTGAGGAATGCCCCCGAACCGCAGGCAGGATCACACACAGTGATATGCAACAGCCACTCACGGTATGTTTCCAGCTTATCAATAAGCGGTTTTTTGGTTGATTTGTTCCTTTTCCGTTCTGTGAGATACTCCTCCTCCACTATGCCCAACTCGTGCCTCTTCTCTTCGCACAACTTTCTGACCGTATCTTTCACAATATACTTGGTGATATATTTTGGCGTGTAATACACTCCGTCTTTTTTTCGTTTGGTCTTGCTTTTATCTACCGGTTTCCCTTCGATCCGGGCTTTGATCTCTTCCATTTCATTGAGTGAATTCTCGAATATATGACCGAGGATATTCACATCTACTTCACTGGCGTAATCATATTGCGATAGTTTAAAGGTGTGATCATACAGAATGTCATCGTCAATCTCAATTGTATCCAGCACTTCATCCGGTTTAAAGAGACCGCCGTTATAGGCAAACACCTCATCGTTCTTGCCCTTAAAGCCGGTATTCATATAGCCAAAATATTTTTTAAACCTATTGTAAAGCGGAATCTCCTCATCCAGTTCTTTCAACTGCATCCATTGAAGCAATATTTTCCGCATGGAATTGGGGGGAAGCAGCGAACGGTCTTCGGCAAAGAAGATAAAAAGAAAACGGTCGAGCAGTTTTTGTGATTTGTTGAATAGCACAAGTTCATCATATGTCGTATTTCTTTCCACCATATTATGAAATAGGGCCTGTTTAAAAAGGGAGTAATCTTTATACAGCTCTTTTGTGATTTTATCCTCTTCACTCACAGAAGCCTCTTTGAGTTGTTTCGGCAGATCGGTGAGCATGTTTTCACAGGCAAGACAGGTGTAGAGCAATGTGAATTGTTTTAAGTCGAGGGTGAAGAGATTGAACGAAATATGCTCTACCGCATTATCGATATATAACCGGAGCTTTTCAAAATTGGAGATAATGACATAGGTACATACAGGCTGATTATTTTTATATCCAAACGCTTGTGACTCAATTTTATCCAAGTCGGTCGTGTCGGTGCCTTTCAATTCAATGACGGCTTTTACATTTCCGTTGATAAGGATAGCACCATCCGTTTTTTTGCTGTCTTTCACATTTTTGTATTCGGTAGTGAGGTTGTAATCTTCCGCCGGATTGAGCGTATACCCCAAAATATTGACGAAAAGATCGCGTAAAAAACCCTCCTGATACTGCTCTTCCTTGCTGTTGCGGATGTTTTCCTGAATAGCCGGATTCAGGAATGTGGAACTGAAAAGTTGAAATGCTGAATGAATCTTATCATGATTGACAGATTGAAAATATTTCTCGATGATTGTTTGTTGAAAAAGGGACATAGGGATTGATTTAATGTACAAATTTAATATTATTTTGCAGAGGAATGACAAAATGGAACTAAAATAGGAGTTTGATGCTATTGTGAAGTACAATTATCCCCGGATAATGATGGATGAATTGTGTGTGATATCTTATCTTTGTCATTGAAGTTATGAAGATAGGAAGTTCTATTCCACAAATTCTCTATCCGGTTATGTAAAAATTTACTTATTTTTGTTCCTTATATTGATTTGTAAGTGGGAGTAATATCCCGTCTTTAAAAATCGGAATGAACAGTTCCCATACCACAACTCAACAATTATGGCAAAGAAACAGCATCCCCAGATCCTTTCCCCTGAGAACTACATCCGGCAGAGAGCCCGTAATCTGCCCATTTTTAAATGCCTGGTGAATGAGGGTTGGGAGGAAGATGGGCTGGCACAGCTCACCATCTCCCGCCGGCATATCAACGGCAACATCACCTACTGTTCTTACCTGGTCGACCTGAAATGCCTGGGTGTCAAGGACACCTTTTACGATTTCAACATCCCGGAAGTGCATTTTGAACTGGTGCTGGAGCGAATGGAGCAGGGATATGCACTGGTCGGGATCGAGTATGCCCTGGCTCATAACATCATCCACGCCGGATGGGAGTTTGGTGAAGAGATTGGCTTTAAGGCCCACAAGGATTTTCTCTCCATTACCCGGTACATGCTGGAAGAGGACAGTGATGCCATCCCTCTGATCAAGATCGAATGTGGCGATATTGATGGAAAACCCCTTTATGTACAGGGCCCGCTTGAGGATGCTGCCGCCGTGAACCGTATCCTTGCCCAGCTGGAGAAGAATGTGGGTCACGGACACTACCGGTTCATTAGTCAAGATGAAATTTGGGATGAGGAAGATGAGGAAGATTGGGATGAGGTTGATGGCATGATCTATTTCCGTGAGTATGCACAATACAGTCACGAAGAGAAGGTGCGATTGTTCCTGGAACTGAGCCAGGATATGGAAGCGATGGATATGTTTCTTGAGCCCGCTGATACTGTTGACCAGGATGATAAATTTGCAAGGTTGACAGCCCTGGCTGAACATTTGTATCATGATATTCTCCCGCGAGAGGTGTTTGATAAATGGTGCGACAAATGGGAGGAGGAATCTTTGTGGTATTCTATCGACGAAGACGCCGATGAATCGGATGGCACCTTGGTGAAAATTGAGGAGATGATGAACCGTATTAGTGAGCACCTTCTTTCAGAAGAAGATCTTTCGTATGAATCGCTTTTCGGAAACCGCGAGGAGATTACCCCATATGAGTATGCCCGGATGCAGACCTTACGGCTGGGATATTTTGTGCATGAAGAGCATTTGGCGGGATTGGAAAGCCTTTATCTCAGCATTGAAGATGAGTTTGACATGGAGGAGCATCTGGATGAACAGATCGGTATGCTTCTGCCGGTAGTCCTTGCGGCAAGAATAACGATGCTGCGCATCCATCTCTTATCGCAGAATGGCCAATAATTTACAGGAGTCAGCAATGGATATACAAACGGTTTTTTTGACATGGATGGGGTCGTGATAGACTCTGAGATGTTGCATCTCCGTGCATTGGGTCTCACTTTGGAGATGCGTGGGATCTCATATGATAAGGGTATTCTTGATGATTTTGTCGGTAGATCCGACAGGTCATTCTTTCAGTACGTCTATCAGCATTTGGATGATCGTATCGATATAGAAGATTTCCTGAAAGAGAAGGATATCCACTTCGGGAATCTCATCTCTGAGTTGCAATTTGTGGAGGGTTTTCCGTAGTTCATGCGTGCTGTGAAAGAGGCAAAATTACAGACAGCACTGGTTACCTCCTCCACCTCTCAAACGGTTCGGAAAGTGGATGCTGTGCTCCATTTCACGCAACTGTTTGACCTGGTGATCACAGCTGATGATACGGTAACGCATAAACCCAATCCGGAACCCTATCTGCTGGCCTTGGAAAGAACCAAAGCGGATGAAGAGAGGACGATCGTCATTGAGGATTCCACTTATGGGGTTGTTGCCGGAAAAGCAGCAGGGTGCTT
>LSQX01089015.1_pt1 | contig 13209 bp, 13 predicted proteins | sample 654561 | NCBI WGS metagenome assembly LSQX01 (sample SAMN04489861, study PRJNA283612) | anaerobic digester metagenome | isolation source: 4 biogas reactors fed with cattle manure at either 37C or 55C with and... | place: Denmark: Kongens Lyngby | collected 2014 | reverse complement strand
CTCATGCCATCTACCCGCATACTCGGACGGACCGCCCTTTGCTGTATACACAGTACGTATGCCTATTTGATGTTGCTCCGAGTAGAGGTTACCGCGTTTCACCCTGCTGTGCTGCAGACTGCACCTAAATGCAGACTACACCACATGGAAGTAGCCATGTGGGTGCCTGATTAACAAGCCCGCCCAACAGTCTCGTCTCTGTGGCCCTATTCCTCATGCCATCGGCATGGACGGCTGTTAGCCGCTACTCTGCCCTGTGGAGTCCGGACCTTCCTCGTACCGAAGCACGCGATTGCCCAACTCGCCCCAAGTATTGGAGTTTAACGCATGAGCATAAGTTCCTTATGCCGATCGCACATTTTTTATAATTTTAAATTAACGACAACAGACTAATAACAAATACTATTATTGCTACCCATCCGCAACTTGGCACTTTGTATCACACCATGAACAGGCATAGCCTCAAGCGCTTGACGACGACGTATATCATAGCGCAACACCTGAGGCTCCCCATGATCTACAGTTAGATAAAGGATTTTACTGTCACCGCTAACCCACATATCAAGAACCTCGCCAGGTAACTCGTAAGTCACCCGATCGTCAGGATCATCATATGACTGAAAAAGCAGCGCCCTATCGCCGCCCAATATCCATGTAGTATCCAACCAACCACTACGGAACATTCTAGGTGAAAAATCGACATGGAAGTGTTGTAGTTCGTCGCCGTCAAGAAACTTGAACAAGGTAATATTACCGCTGTTATCAGCAAACAAAACACGCATAAACAAAGAGTCCATATAGGGCTCAACCATGCGTGAATCGACAGTACTTGCCCCTCCAAGATGGCCTGTAGATATCAGCTTATCCTCTCCGGGAAAATACACAAAACCCTCATTGCCTTTATCACTGGTAAAGGCAAGCAAATAATTTTCAGGACTGATAATCCCCTCTTTGAAACCCGTGCCACTTTGAACACGACTGGATAAATCGATAGTTTCCCAAGGTGCATCTATCGCATCAGCGACAGATTTTTTATAGAGAAAAGGTTTTTGTGAATCTAATAACCAGTTATTTTCTGTAAAAGAACTGTATAAGAACTTGCTTTGCTGTGACATCGTGCCATCGGCAGCATCGGAGTTTTGCGCATAGAGTGTTAACTCGCCGCTTTCATAATTAATCACCCCGACTTGATCACTCATCGCAACCAGCAACTCTTTTGATCGTGGCACAAAATGCGCCTGATGCGGCGGTGAAGGCAAGACAAATTCTTGACGCTGATGAGTCACTAAATCAGATAAAACCAGTTTAGCTACTTGCCTATTGCCAACCACCATCTTTGAGTCATCTCGCGAAATCTCAATAATTTCAGGTATCAGGTCAAAGTTTAATAATCCAAGCTGCTCACCACTAATCACATCAAATACGGTAATAAAAGGAGATTCCGTATCCGTGACAAATATATATCGCGTCGGATTATAAATGGACTGTACTTTACTAGTTGCGAAGGCTAAATGAGGATGCGCTAAAAGCAATCCACCCGCAAGCGAATACTGTAGAAAATCACGGCGTTTCATTATCATCAAGAGTCACCCAAAACAGCATTTAAAGTTTCAGTAAGGCTATCCGCACCAATTTGATAATCAAAGACATCAACAAGCTCACGGTCCGGTCCGATTAGATAAATATAGGCACTATGATAGACCGTATAAGCTGTACCCGGGACCGGATCTTCAACGGCTTCGCCATCGATTTGGTAACCATAAGTCGCCCCTAGCTGCTTAGCTAGGGCTTTGATATTTTCTTTGCTGCCTGACAAGCCCACTATGCGTGGATCAAAATAGCCGGTATAGGCATTTAAACGCGTAATCTCATCATTGACCGGATCGATGGTCACAAACAAGGGCTGAATCGCCTCAGGTTTTTCTAGCGCTTTCATGGTCACGCCAAATTCATATAAAGTAGTAGGACAAACATCCGGGCAGGACGTATAACCGACAGCCATCAACAAGTACTTGCCGGGATAGCTCTCGTGTGTAACTCGCCCCTCATCATCAAACAAATCAAAATTGATACTCTGTGCGTGGGCTGTAGTAGCAAAAAGGACTACACCACACATCAAGAATCGTGTCACTAATTTCTTTATCATCTATTTATTACCCTTTGCTAATTACTTGCTAATAATTAAGTTTAACGCTTACTTAAGTAATAACGCAAGTAAACCCGACAACGATCGGCCCGGCTTTCTAACCAAAAAACCCAAGTTCCTCTATAATACTTTGTTGTATTTGTTTTCACTGATTTATTATCTAACTATGTCTGCTCCTGCACTTATCACCCTTCTTAAAACCAGCCTGGCCTATGGTCACCATCCGCTTTTAGATAAAGCCGATTTGATTATTTCCGAGGGTGAACGTATTGGTCTGATTGGCCGCAATGGTGCCGGCAAATCATCTCTACTCCGTATTCTTGACGGTAGAACAGAACCAGATGATGGTGAGGTTCAACGCCAAGGCGGCCTCAAGGTTATCACCGTAGAGCAAGAGCCCGACCTCGATCCCGAACTCACTGTTTTAGAAAGTATCACCGGCGACTATTTAGCTACTGAAGACTGGGCTAAACCTGCGAGAGCACAAGCCATTATCGATGAGCTTGGCTTAAACCCTGAGGCCAAAGTTGCCGGACTCTCTGGCGGCACGCGCAAACGCATTGCCTTAGCGCGCGCTTTTGTCGAAGATGCAGATTTATTATTACTTGACGAGCCTACTAACCACTTAGACTTCGAAGGCATTGCCTGGCTTGAGCAACAAATAAAACAAAACAACGTCAATTGCGTCATTATTACCCACGACCGTAGTTTTCTAGACCATGTTACTAATCGCATTGTTGAACTAGACCGTGGCCAATTATTTAGTTTTCCCGGCAACTTCAGTCGTTGGCAAGAGCATAAAGCGGAGTGGCTAGAAGCAGAGGCTAAAGAGCAAGAGCGTTTTGATAAATTCCTTGCCCAAGAAGAGGTATGGATTCGCAAAGGCGTTGAGGCTAGACGTACTCGTAACGAGGGCCGTGTCAGACGTCTTAAAGCCCTACGAGTAGAGCGCCAGGCACGTCGTGAGCGCCAAGGTAACGTCAGCTTTGCTATCGACTCCGGTGACCGTTCGGGTAAAATTGTCGCCGAACTTGATAACATCTCCCATAGCTTTGGCGACAAGGAAGTTATTAGAAATTACAGCACCACCATTTTACGCGGTGATCGGATTGGCTTAATTGGTCCTAACGGTGTAGGCAAAACCACTCTATTAAAAATAATTTTAGGCCTCCTGGAGCCCAAGGAAGGTACCGTCAAGTTAGGCACTAATCTTAACATCGCATATTTTGATCAAATGCGCGATCAACTTGACGAAAATGCCAAGCTCACTGAAGTCATTAACCCTGGTAGTGAATGGGTAGAAATCGGCGATAAGCGCATGCATGTCATGAGCTATTTAGGTGATTTCTTATTTTCTCCGGCTCGCGCGCAGTCCCCAGTCAGCACGCTATCCGGTGGTGAGCGCGCTCGCCTGCTGATGGCACGACTTTTTGCCCGCCCTGCTAATATTTTGGTGATGGATGAACCGACTAACGACTTGGATATTGAGACTCTTGAACTCTTGGAAGAGCTAATTTTAGAGTTTAAAGGCACTGTTTTATTAGTCAGCCATGACCGCAGCTTCTTGGACAATGTAGTTACTCAAACCATTGCTTACGAAGGCGATGCCACATGGCGTGATTATGTCGGCGGCTATGAAGACTGGTTAGCCCAAAGCGGCGGTCTTAAAAAAGCACAAAGTAAAGCAGTTGAGACTATTGAGTCCCAAGCATCCCCCGCTGTTGCGGTCAAAACCGAGGAAGAGTCAAAGCGCCGCAACGCACGCGCCAATCGCATCAGCCCTTGGGAACAAAAAGAGTTAGACGAGCTACCCGAAAAAATTGCTATCTTAGAAGCCACGCAATCCGAGCTATCAGAACAACTAAGCCACCCTGACACTTATACCGATGGCTCAGATAAAGCAAAAGCGATCCAGGACCAACTTGAATCGCTTAATGCAGAATTAGAAAAGCTCTTTGAGCGTTGGGAAGCACTTGAGAGCAAAGATTCCAATTAAACTACTTAACAAGCACTATGGCAAAACCATCCCACAGCCTGCCGCCCACTGTTTGGATTGCAGTAGCATCAAGTCGCGGATGGTCGCGCACAAGCTCAAAGAAGTGCTGTAAACCTGTGATGTTTTCAGCTTTTGAGTGCTCCTCTAGCACCTTGCCACGACGTACCACGTTATCAGCCACAATCACGCTACCCGGACGTGATAACTCAATACACAATTCCAGATAAAGCGGATTATTACCCTTATCCGCGTCTAGAAAAAAGAAATCAAAAGGTGCTACGTCATCAGCAATTAACTGCTTCAAACTATCAACTGCAGGACCTTGTATCACCTCAATCTTGTCACTCATACCAGCAAATTCGATATTATCACGTGCAATATTCACATGCTTTTCATCGAAATCCAAAGTAATGATTTTGCCGTCTTCAGGTACTGCCTGTCCCATCCAGATCGTACTGTAGGCCGCTAAAGTCCCAACCTCCAGTACACGCTTGGCACTCATCATTTGCACTAGTAGTTTCAACAACTTGCCTTGTGCTGGCGTGACATGAATCAGCGGGATAGGATGCTGCCTGGAACGCTCCAAAACCTCGGCCAATAAAGTATCTTCAGCAAGTAAATGCTCATAAATATAAGTATCAACCTCGGCAGTACGGTGCATATCTACTAAGGCCTTGTCACCCGAACCAAATACCATACAAACTCCTAACTATTTATTAACCCTCGAATGTCCAATTTAATTCTGTACCGGCTGCAAGTGGAACCAAGGTATCACCATTAACAAAAGGCAAAGCACTTGGTACGGTATAAGTCTGACGCTTTAAGGTAACTGTCTCAGTATTTCTGGGTAAACCGTAGAAGTCCGGACCATGCAAACTTGCAAAACCCTCTAAGCGCTCTATTTTGCCAACCATATCAAAGGCTTGGGCATATAGCTCAAGCGCATGCAAGCCCGAGTAACAGCCGGCACAGCCAGAAGTCTGCTCTTTCAGTGTACGTGCATGGGGTGCACTGTCGGTCCCCATAAAGAAGCGTGTAGAACCGCTAGTAGCGGCTTGAATTAAGGCTTCGCGATGAATCTCGCGCTTTAAAACTGGCAAGCAATAATAGTGCGGCTGCAAGCCACCGGTAAAAATGGCATTGCGATTATATAAGAGATGCTGCGGGGTAATAGTGGCGGCGACAGGACCCTCTGCATCACGTACATAATGCGCGCCCTCTTTGGTCGTAATATGCTCAAACACTACCTTTAATTCCGGGAAACGCTGACGCAATGGCACCATCACTCGATCAATAAAAACCGCCTCACGATCAAATACATCAATTGATGGATCGGTCACCTCCCCGTGCACTAATAAAGGCATGCCAACTTTTTGCATTTGTTCAAGCACGGCTGAACAATTAGCTAATAAATCAGTTACTCCGGCATCTGAGTTTGTCGTCGCACCGGCAGGATATAATTTAACTGCGTAGACAAGAGAAGACTCTTTAGCCTTGATAATTTCTTCAGCAGGTGTATTATCAGTTAAATACAAGGTCATCAGAGGGTCGAAGCCTAATAAACCCGCATCGGCTTTAGCGGCATCGGTATCCGCCAGAGCAGCCATGATACGCTGACGATAGGCTTGAGCTTGCTCCGTCGTAGTCACTGGTGGCACCAAGTTGGGCATAATAATAGCGCGTTTGACCTGCTTAGCGGTATCAGCCACCACATGAGCCAAGGCATGCCCATCTCTTAAGTGCAAGTGCCAATCATCCGGACGCACCAAGGTTATTTTATCCTCTGTTATTTGCATAATTTATCCTAATAAAAACTGCTAAAATCGTAGACTGCCGCTATTTTAGCTTTTTGCCACGGCATTTAGAAAAATTCATGTAATTAATACTTTACAATATCACGCTTTGCACAAAAGACCGGAAACGGAGCCTGTGCACAAAGGCAAATACATTTTACAAGAGAAATTTATGATGCGTATCATGATGAACAGCAAGATTCACCGCGCGGTGGTGACTGAAGCTGATTTGAATTACATCGGTTCTGTGACCATTGACCGCGACATTATGGATGCAGTAGGGCTATTGGCCAATGAAAAAGTCGCTATTGTCAACAACAATAACGGTGCCCGTTTTGAAACCTATGTCATTGAAGGTCAGCGCGGTAGTGGTGTGATCTGTTTAAACGGTGCAGCTGCTCGTTTAGTTCAAAAAGGCGATGTCATTATCATCATGTCTTATGTTTTTGTAGACAATGAAGAAGCACTTAAGCACCATCCTAAAGTAGCGATTATGAATCCGGACAATACGATTCAGGAAATTCTAAATTACGAAGAAGAAGCGACTATTAAGTAGTTTTTTTGGCGATAATATAGGTGAGTGCTATCAATTTATAAACTCCATTTTTTAGTACTTATCCTAACTTAGAGACGCTATCAATATAGTCTCACCATCTTTATAAAGGACAAATTATGTTTCCTGAGTATCGTGATCTAATCGCTAAACTTCGCCAAGATGATCCCCGTTTTGAAAAAATCTTTAATCAACACAATGAGCTCGATCATAAGATCATTCGGATGGAAAAAAATGCTGCCACAGCAATCCATGCCGACTTGGATATTGACCAGTTGAAAAAAGAAAAACTCGCTCTTAAAGATCAAATCTACGATTTGTTACTTGCGGCCAAAAGCTAGGAGTCAGTGATTCGATGTGCATCGCCTATATTCGATTTCAACCCGAACAACATGCTGCTTTGTTTATCGCTGCCAACCGCGATGAATTTCACGTGCGTCCTACTGCTTTTGCAGCCATCTGGGAGGACTCGCCGAATATCATTGCAGGACGGGACTTAGAAGCAGGTGGTACTTGGTTGGGAATTAATCGACAAGGCGGTGCAGCACTAATTACTAATATTCGTGACCCGCTCACCATGCGAAGCGACGCCAAAAGCCGAGGTGCTTTAGTCCGCAACGCGCTTCTCCACCAAAGTCAGCAACAAGGCTTTACGCCAACAGCGCTTACTGACTTTATAAAAGAGCAAGGCCCTCTAGCAGACTACAACGGTTTTAACCTTGTTTTCGGTGATACTGAAAGGCTCTACTACTTAAACAATTACGAGCACATCAAACAGAATGAGGCTAAACAAACCACTGAGTACGAGCCATACGAACTACCCCCAGGCAGTTACACCCTCTCCAATGCCGATTTATTCACTGTTTGGCCTAAAACCAAAGAGCTCGGTCTAAGTCTGGATAGCATTGATTTAAGTGCTATTAGCAGTGGTGATTTAAGTAATCTTGAGAGTGATTTTGTTCAGGATTTTACTGAAAACATTTTTAAAAAACTCGCTAATAATCAACAAGCCCCTGATCATTTACTGCCTAAAACAGGCATCAGCAATGGTTTTGAAAAGCTCCTTAGTAGCCCCTTTATTATCAGCCCCGAATATGGGACTCGATGTTCAAGCATTATCTTAAACTTTAAAGATGATAGCTCCTTTATGGCAGAACGCAGCTTTGACTCTCAAGGACAAGCAGTGCACGAGGTCATGTTCTACCAAAAAGACGGTATTATTCTAAGTACAAAAAAAGGCAAAACTCACAAGTAGCTTTGCCCTTTAAATCAATAAGAGTTTAAAAACTATTATTGAATCGCGTATAAGAACAACTCAACACGACGATTCATACGACGACCTTCGGCGGTGTCATTAGAAGCAATTGGATCATTAGCAGCACGACCTTCAACTGTCATGTGAGCATGAGGCACGCCCTGGCCTGCTAAATAATTAGTTACAGCAGAAGCGCGATTATTAGATAATGGCTGGTTAATAGAAACTGAACCCGTACTATCAGTATGTCCCACAGACTTAACACGTAATTGCTGATGCGATTTCATTTCAGCCGCTACTTGGTTAAGTACAGGATATAAAGCCGGCTTCAAATCATATTTGCCCGTATCAAAGGTTGCGCCTTCAGGGATAAGAACCTTAAGACTACCATCAGGCATTTGAGTCGTTGTAATACCTAGCTCCTGACCACCGGAATTGTTAATATTACCGCGTAGGCGATCCCAGTTATAGCCAACAATACCACCAGCTACCGCACCAATACCTGCACCAATACCTGCAGCTTTAGAGCTATCACCGATAAGCGCACCTAAACCGGCACCTAGTGCTGCACCAACACCGGCACCTGTTGCGGTTTGACCACCTTGAGTAGCACAACCAGCAACTAAAGTAGCTGCCAGCACCATGCCACCTAAACGCATTGACTTAATTTTCATAAGATTTCTCCTAGACTAATGAGGATTTCCCAGTAAATTACCCGGGCTGAAATTACCCCTTCCGGTAATTTCTTAATAGTAACAACACTTTTAATATTATCAAAGCTTAAAGCATTTAATATTAATTAATTGTAACTATTAACTTTACTTTTGTAATGTAATTTGTCTAGCGGCTTTAGATATGCAGACAAAAACAAAAGGTAACACGCCAAAACTAGCCAGTAGCGCCGCGGCGGCGGCCTGAGTTCCAGCCAAATCACCATCATTAAAACCCGCCGCAGCAACAATCATGCCTCCCAAGGCCGTACCGAGAGAAACCGCGTATAACTGCACAGTGGTAATGGCGCTAGTTGTTTGGTTTTCTTGGCCCTTATCTGCTGCAATCAAGACACGGGACAAAATATGGGGCCATGACATCCCTACACCCATGCCTATACCTAATAAAGGAATAATCATCAGCCAAGCAGCATGATGCACTAAACTTAAATCCTGCCAAGGCATTAATAAGGCAAGAAGCAATAAGCAAGTGCCTGATAACATGGGACTAAAAACCATCAACTTGCTAACCGTCTGAGGTGATCTGCCGGCGGTTGATAAGGAGCCGATGGTCCAGCCCGCAGACATCATCGCTGCCATATAACCGGCAATTAGTGGACGCAAGCCATGAATATTTTCCAGGAAATAAGGAATAAACACCTCGGTAGTAACACCCATACTTAACAGTACCACCCCTGAAAAAAGCGCGCCGACTGGATGCTTCAAGGAATAGATCCCCGTGGGCAATAAGGGATTGCTACTTTTTAAATCACTTTTGGCAATGCCATACAAAATTAGCGCTACCCCCACCAAGGACGCAATGCGTAACGCCCAAGAATCACCTAAACTACCAAGTGATAAAACGATCACTGAAAAACTCAACAACAGAATTTTTAATAAAGGTACTTTAGTTTTTTGAACTGATTCATTACTTTCGGCTCGCTTTGGCACTTGCGTGAATACTAAAAAAGCCACGATTAAAGCGACCGGTACGGTAGACCAAAGCGCCATTCGCCAAGCACCATGTTCAGCAAAAAGACCGCCTACGGCAGGACCCGTTAGCGTTGACACGCCCCACATTGTTGAGATAAGAGCCATCGCTCGTGACCACAGGTGAGGCTTGAACACTAAACGCACAGACGCGTAGCTTAATCCCAGCATTACTCCCCCACCTAGGCCCTGAATAGCTCGACCTAAAAGCAGAAAAGGCATTGAAGGTGCCATCGCCGACGCCATAGACCCCACAATAAAAACAAAAATACCAAGTAAATAAGCTGAGCGCAAACCAAGTTGCTCAATCAGACGCACTGATAAGGTCGAACCGATAATAGAAGCAGCGACAAAGATCGAGGTAATCCAAGCGTAGTAATTGATTCCACCGATATCCCTGACGACAGAGGGCATAATCGTGGTGACAATATAAACATTAATCGCATGTACTGCCACACCACCACAAAGGGCAATAGCACGCAGACCGTTTTTGCCACTGAGAAGCTCACCCCAGCCACCTGTATTTGCGGGAGTGAAAGAATTTTTTGACATTTTATATAACCGAAGAAGTGTTTTTGAGAATCGCGTTTGCAATTATCATCTAAGCACTGCAGTTTAACAAATTCCTCAGAGGGGCTAAGCCAAGTCCTACAAAGAATCTATTGATAACAACTTTAAGTGCTATGCTGTTGAAATAATAGCGAATTAAAAAGGAGACTCTTATGACTACCACTACACCGCCTATAGTAGAAATAAATCGTCAAAACAATGTCTTAACACTCAGCTTGAACCGACCTAATCAATTTAATGCTTTGTCCGAAGCAATGTTAGAAGCCTTAATTAAAGAGTTTAGCTTACTGCAAGATGATACTGAATTACGATGTGTAGTGATTGAGGCCAAAGGGCGTGCTTTTTGTGCCGGCCATGACTTAAAAGAAATGCGTAGCCGCCCCAGCCTAGATTATTATTGCGAACTTTTTAGCACTTGCGGTCAATTGATGCAAGCGATCCGTTTGCTCCCTGTACCGGTGATAGCCAAAGTTCATGGTTTAGCGACCGCAGCCGGATGCCAACTGGTTTCTGCCTGCGATTTAGCAATCGCCTCAACTGAAGCAAAGTTTGCCGTATCAGGTATCAATGTCGGTCTTTTCTGTTCTACCCCAGCGGTGGCACTAAGCCGCAATATACTACCTAAGCGAGCCTTTGAAATGCTCTTTACAGCTCGTTTTATCAATGCTCAAACAGCCCAAGAATATGGTTTATTAAATGATGTCGCTCCAGCCGAAGAGCTTAACGCTCGGGTACAACAGCTAGTTGATGATATTTTATCGAAAAGCAATGCTGCAGTACGCTATGGCAAGCGCATGTTCTATCAACAACTTGAGATGTCTTTAGCTGAAGCTTACGACTATGCCGCAGAAATCATGGCACAAAATATGATGGAAGATGATGTAGCTGAAGGAATCGACGCTTTTATTGAAAAGCGTCAAGCGGTTTGGAAATCTTAGTCTCCAAGTAATCACGGACGCGCTCATCACTTAGGCCATACATCGAAGCCAAATTACCAATAGTCAGTACCTCTTGGGTGGCGCCCTGAGCAAATACTTGTCCCTTGGCCAGTAATAACACCTGATCAGCCATGCGCATCGCATGTTCTGGCTGATGGGTACAGAGAAAGATAGCTAAGCCCTGCTCTTTAAGTTGTTGTACCTGCTCAATGACAAGAATTTGATTACCAAAGTCCAGACTGGCCGTCGGCTCATCCAGGATCAAGGCCTTTGGCTCCTGGGCCAAAGCACGTGCCAATAGTACTAATTGCTGCTCGCCACCACTTAGTTGCGGAAACAAGCGCTCAGCTAAATGCCCAATACCTAAACGCTGCAGACAATGCCAAGCCATGTCTTTGTCATTTTTTGATGGCGAAGAAAAAAGCCCCATATAAGCACTACGACCCATCAACACCATATCAAGGGCAGTAAAGGCAAAGAGTGAGGCGCTATGTTGCGGAACATAAGCAATATGCTTTGCTAATTCGCGCCGTGACCAGCGTGCGAGCGGCTCATTCAAAACCGTTAATTGACCGGACAGAGCGGGAATAAGACCCAGTACCGTCTTAAACAACGTCGATTTACCACTACCATTAGGCCCTAATAAGCATAATACTTGAGCTCGGCTTAAATTAAAGCAAACACCGTTAGCGACGGTTTTACTGCCATAACCAATAGCTAACTTTTGTGCCGATAAAATCTCCTGCTTAATCATGAGGACGCCCCTTGAGTAGCAAGTAGAGGAAAAATGGCGCGCCAATTAAAGAAGTTAATACCCCCAAAGGCAACTCAATACTCGCTGCATTACGCGCCACATTATCTGTCAAGACAAGGAAAGTCGCCCCTATCAGCAGCGATGTAGGCAACAAACGAGAAAACTCCGGTCCTACCAAAATGCGGGCAATATGGGGGATTACCAAACCAACCCAAGCAATAATTCCGGTAAATGAGACCGCTGCCGCAGTCATCAAGGTTGCACAAATAATAAGCAAAAAGCGTAAAACACCGGTATTAACACCCAATGCTTGAGCTTCCATATCCGACAGACTTAATAAATTAATACGCCAGCGCAATAAAATCAAAGGCAGTAATCCGGCTAGCAGAAATGGCAAAGCCCACAACAACTCGTGTTGAGAAACAGCATTGAGCCCGCCAAGCAACCAAAAGGTAATGGTGGCAAGCTGTGAATAGGGATCGGCCAAAATCTTGATTAAAGAAATGCCTGAGCCTAATAAACTGCCGATGGCCACACCGGCTAGCACCAAGACTAAAACAGGATCAAACTGTCTGCTAGTTAAAGAAATTAAATAAACAAGACCAACGGCTATTAGGCCACCGACAAAAGCAAATAACTGTACAGCGGCTAAAGGCAGCGACAAGAAAATGGCAAAAACTGCTCCCAAACCGGCACCGGCAGAGACCCCTAAAATATCCGGAGAAACTAAGGGATTTCTAAACATCGCTTGATAGCTGGCGCCAGCAGCAGCTAAGGCAGCACCAACCAAAATGCCAGCGACCAGTCGTGGTAAACGCAAATTCCATAGCACCAAATCGGCATTGGTACCGCTACGACCACCCGTGATCAAACTCTGCCATAACTCGCCTAGACTAAGTGGATACTTACCCGCCACTAAGGTGAAGATACTCACCATTAGCAAGGCTAATAACAGTAACATATACAACCATGATGGTCGCAGCTTGGACAACATGAAGACTCCCTGCTTTGCTTTTAATTTAAAGAAGCAATAGTTTTAACTTAAAATAACTAATTTATAGTCTAAATGAGTCGCCAACCTGAAGGTCAACTGTTCAAACTCTACAAAACCATGCTGAGGATGATAAAAGCCACGTGCGCCCCCCTCACGTGCCTCTACTGCCCGATGCCCCCAAAGCTGAGCAAACTCATCGCTGCGCTCGATAAACTCATCAATAAATTCACGGACCTCTACCTCTTCCATAAAAGGAGCGATATCGGCCCTGAACTCAGCGACCGAGCGACGAGCACGATCTTCCCAATTAACGATAATTTTTCTACTAAGAGGTTCCAGGAAGATAAATCTCAATAAGTTTGCTTGACCCGGTTCTTGTTGGTCGGGCCAATAGCCAAACAACTCATCTAATAGCTGATTAAAATGAAGAATATTCCAGTACCTATCAAGAATATAGGCTGGCGTATTGATTTGATTAACTGAGTTAGGTAGTGCCAAAGGCAAACTACC
>LSQX01407500.1_pt1 | contig 13213 bp, 4 predicted proteins | sample 654561 | NCBI WGS metagenome assembly LSQX01 (sample SAMN04489861, study PRJNA283612) | anaerobic digester metagenome | isolation source: 4 biogas reactors fed with cattle manure at either 37C or 55C with and... | place: Denmark: Kongens Lyngby | collected 2014 | reverse complement strand
TCGCTCGCAAAGACGGAATGGAGGAAGCGAAACAACGCCGAGGTCTGACCTTCATCATTAAGGGTTATTCTTCGGGGAGTTCTTGAGGTCTACAATAAAGCGGTAGAAACTCTTCTCTTTCTTTTCTGGGTATAGGTAACATAATAACGCTTACTCTTTTAGGGGTACCAGATACAGAAGAATGAGGATATACCCCGTAACTAATAATAAATATATTTTCCTCTTGGTAAGAGGTTGATAAACCTATTTCCATAAAATCTAATTCTTCAGGCACCTCTTCTTCCTCTATCTCCCACAAAATCGCAAAATCTGTAACATTTAAAGGGTCTCTCTCTGAAGTTTCGTAATGCCCTGCAAAGAGTTGGTATGTATAACCTGGTGCCTTAAAAGAGGGATAAGTATAAGCATTTATATATATATTAGGTGTTTCACCTGCTTCGGGTTTTTGATAGTAGTATAAGTAATTCATAAGGTTAAAGCTATCTATATAGTTACCTAAACAAAACACTCTGTCAAGACCTGTAAGCGACCATTTGATTGTTTCGCCATCGTTGCTCTCTTCATTTTCTTCAGGGGAACCAAGCATAACTACCTCTTGCAATTCTGTGTCATCTTGAAAAATCATAGATACTTTTATAGCGTACACCTTATGAGATTCTGGTAAATTACAAGAAAGGGTAAAGTTTCCATCCTTATCTATACTCCAATCTTCTGAAGTAATCCCTTCTACCTCTTGACCTTCCCAGTTTAAGCCGTGTTGAGAGTCATAAGCATGGATATATTTATAAAGTTTTATATCTTTTACTCCTTTTGTAAGGTTTCTTGGGCTTTTCCAGTCAAGTTGACCTTCTATAAATATATCTCCGTTTTCATCTACTGGTAAAGGTTGATTTTCCATTAGGTCGGTAAAAGTTATCTCAGGTGGGTCGTATTCCGGATTAGTCCTAAAACCGAGTAGTTCAAAGGTTTTTTCTGCTGTCTCTTGAGCATCTGCGCCGTAGTAAGATTCGTGGTCAACACCTCTACCTAAAGAATGTGTTGCTGTAGGCAGGAGCCCAAGCCCTGTCATACTTGTTATTGGAACAGCACCATCGCTATCTGATTCCATAAAACCTAAATAACTTGATGAGCCTTTATCTACAAGAAACCTGTTTATGGTTGCGCCTATGGCTATTTCGCCTGCCGAAAGAACTTCTTTAAGTTGACTAAATCCCATATCAGATATCTCACTTAAAGCCACTCCTTTACTTGTTATACCGTACATAAAGGTGTATTTATCGCCTCTGTTATCTGAAGCATTTAGTTGTTCAAGACGTTCATTATATATCAATGAACCACTCCTTAGGTCGTAGACACTACTTTGAGTTTTATATTCATCTTTAATTTCAAAATAATCGTCAAGTTTAAGTGAACGTTTACTCGCTCCTGTGCCGTTAGCCCAACGTAAATCCATTATACCGGGTGCATCTATTACTGTCCTTGACACATAAGCCGACATTATTGAACTTATAAGTGAGCCAGTCCAAGTTTTTGAGGTATAAGCAGGGCTTGTTACTTGGTATCTAAGGGAATACATTGCTGCACCTCTATGAGGGCTACCCCAAGAAATAAATTGTTGGAACCTCTCTTCAAGGTCTTCTGGAAACTTTACTATACCTGCTCTTGAGACAACCCCACCCATAGAGTGTGCCACTATAAATAGGTTAAATGGCATACTATCTTTTTCTTTTTTATTAAGAGCAAGTTGTGTGCTTAACTCTGATGTTATCTGGTCAACCAACTCTTTATCTAAATGGTTAAATATGGGTCGCCACGTAGGATATACAAACTCATAAAAGACGGTGCAGGAGTTAAAATCAAAATACTCTTTAATAAAGACCTCGTATAGACCTTTCCAAACATCAACCTTATAATCTACTTCCCAAGGAAAAGGAGCGTTAGGTTGAAACTGCCCTTGAAGACCTGTCTTTTCTGATTCGTTATGTCCGTGAACTAAAACTACCACATTTTTTATAGGTTTTTTAAGTTCCCACTCTTGCACCTCTTCTGAGAGCATAAATAAAGGTATCCTTTTTTCTTCAGATTGAATATATGGGACAGTCCGTATCAATCTGCTTTTTTGTTTCCAATTTATTGTCCCTTGAAAAGTTATAGATGAATAGTTCACATTTATAGGTGGGAGACCTGATTTTGTTCCGTTAGATAATGTTTCTACTTTAAAAAGTTGGTTAGGTAGATATATATCTTTTGTAGTAAGGTTACCTGCATTGTCAAAATGTGTAGGCAAGATTGAATACTCCCTTTCTACCCTACCTTCAACTATTCTCTCCACAACTCTAAGAATATTTATTGTATCAGAGTTAAGAGTGCCGACCTCTTTTTTAGGGATGGTTATTGTAGGTATACATTGTAGTTTTTCTGTATCTGAAAGGACTGAATCAAATATCAGGTTAAGTGTCCTTAAACTACCGCTTACTTGAGGTGAGACGTTATCTTCTGGGTTAAGAGAAAAATCTTCATCAAGGTTAAGATAGTTAGAAATACGTGAGAGTGTTAAGGAATAATTTTTACTTAAAGAAGGAAGTTCAACTTTTGTGCCGTCTTTTAACGTTGCTACACCTTCTTCTTCTGCTAATATATCTTTAACTACTTCTTCAGTGGTTGTTTCTCCCCCTACAACTTGTCTTGGTTGGTAAGGGTCTGCACTTATATCTAAATCTAAAGCAAGCCGAAGTATAAGTATTACGTCAGATATGTTTACTTCTCCGTCACTATTTATATCTGCAGATGTTTTAACGTTTTGTAAGTAGGGTGCTGATAAGGTTTCAAAACCTATAGTTAAAGGTAGTGATATTGACATTCTTAAGGCAAGTATTACGTCTTGTATGTTTATCACCCCGTCTTTATTTATATCTCCTTTACCATAAAAGGGTTTTTCAAAAAACGCTGTAACACTTTTATCTGTATCCATTATAACGGTATTATACTCAGAAGAGGGACTTGTCCCTTGGTTCCAATGAGAGAAAAAGTAACCGCTCTCTCCACTTGCTCTTACGTTAACTTCTGTTCCGGGGTTGTATGCGTGAATACCTTGTGGCGGGAAAAGTGTGCCTACATCTTTAGGGAGAGTAGATATTTTTAGGTATACCACCTCAACAGATGTGTCAACTTGACAATTTGGATGGTCTATTGGTAAAGGGTTGCGACCGAGAAGATCTTGAGCAAACTTTTCCTGTGTGCCATCACCCCAATACAATATAGTTCCATCACTCTGAAGAGCCATTGAATAGTTGATACCTGCAGAGATAGATATAATATCTGTAAGAACCCCTGTCCCACCAGAACTTTTTACTTGCACAGGAGTTGTTCTTCTTTCAATAGTGCCATCACCAAGTTGTCCAGAATAGTTGTCTCCCCAAGCCCAAACAGTTCCATCGTTTTTTAATGCTAATATATGGCTATATCCAGCTTTTATTTCTTTAATATTTGTTAGATCTGTAACTTTTAAAGGGATACTACTTTTAGCATTATCTCCAGAAGTTCCGTTACCAAGTTGCCCGCTACTACCGTCTCCCCAGACCCAGACGCTACCATCTTTTTTTAAGGCAACAGAAAACTGTGGTTGGCTTCCAGTCATATAACGGTTTGCTGATATACTAATAATATCTGTTAAGTTTTGAACCAAAACGGGTACATAAGAGTTATACTCTTCCCCTGAAAAACCGTTACCTAACTGCCCATATAAGTTTCCCCCCCAAGCGTAAACTTTTCCGTCTTTTGATAATGCAAGAGTATATTCTGAACCAGATGAAACAGAAACAATATCTGATAGGTACCCTCTACCCATTACTCCTTTCACCTGTGTTGGTAGTAATCTTTTATCTTCGGTAGAGTTTATCCCAAGTCGTCCAGAAGTGTTGTCTCCCCAAGTCCAAAGAGTGCCGTCCATCATAATAGCTGCAGAGTGTGCGGAGCCAGCAGATACTTGTGTTATACAAGAGAAATCTTCTGTTCCATCTGACGACTTTACTTTTACTGCTCCTACCCTTCTTATAGTTGTTCCGTCTCCGAGTGCTCCTTTATTGTTGTTTCCCCAAGAGTATATTGTGCCGTCATAACTGAGAGCAAGAGAATGGGAAATTCCAGCTGATATACCCACAATCCCTAAAAGTTTTTTGTTATCTAAAGTTAATACCTGCTTATCTGCCTCATTTTGAGAAGTAGAGTTTATTCCAAGTTGCCCTAAATTGTTAAGACCGCTTGCCCAAACACTCGAATCATCTTTAAGTATTAAGTTGAATTGGGCGCCTGCAGATATTTGTGGTGTAGATTTAAAATCGTCTTTAATAAAATTGGCAACAACTTCCATATCTTCTTGAATTTGGATATTTGTTTCGTGTGAAGAAGGGTTAGAAACGTTATCACTCCAACCAGTAAAAGTGTATCTGTAACCGGGCAGAACAGATATATTAACTAAACTGCCTACCTCAAACTCGTGTTCTCCTTCAACTGGCATAAGAACCCCTGCATTAGGCGGGTTGCAGACCATAGTAAGTGTTGCTTTTTCTTCTGGTTTAAGTTGAAAGTTTGCTTTTACGTTCTTATTCCCGTTCATAAAAATAGTTAAAGTGGTTTCGTTGCCTGTAAGATCTTCCGACCAGTTCTCAAAGTTATATCTTTCATCAGGTAAAGCAGTAATAAGAATATTTGAGTTAGGTCTACACTTTTTTATACCAGAAGGAACTGTCATCCCGCCGTTTGAAGGGATAGAAGATACTTCTAAAAGATATGAAGTAAGATCAATTTTTATATTTTCAAGTTGTATAGGTTTATTTGAGTTTGTTTCTCTTCCGTTACCTAACTGCCCTTTTATATTAAAACCCCATACCCAGAGTTGCCCGTCTTCATCTATTGCTATACTATGTTTTAAACCAGTAGATATCTGAATAACCTTTGGTAGACCTGTTATTTTTATAGGAAAGTTGGTATCTTTATTTGTTCCATCACCAAGCTGTCCGTATGTATTATCCCCCCAAGCCCATATATTGCCTGCACTATCCAGAGCAAGAGAGTGTCTGCCTCCAGCCGATACCTGCCTTATATTTTCAAGATACCCAACACCACCTTCTCCTTTAACCTGAACTGGAACTAATCTATCAACCTCTGTATTGTCGCCTAACTGCCCCTTTTTATTTGAGCCCCAAGCCCAAACACTACCGTCTGATTTTACTGCTAAAGAGTGGTCACCTAAATGCCCAATACCACCGGCTGAGACACTTTTTATATTGGTAAGGTTAAATACTTTTACTGGAAGGTTGCTATAAATTGTGTTATTTATTCCAAGTTGCCCCCATATATTATTACCCCAAGCCAATACCTCTCCATTTGATTTTACCGCTAAAGTGTGGGAATATCCGGCTGAAATACCAACTATATCTTTTAAAAAACCTACTTCTTCAACTCCAAGTGTCTGTTTAGGTAAATAAAAGGTTTGTCCTTGGTATGTAGTTCCAAGCCCAAGTTGCCCAGAAGTGTTGTCTCCCCAAACCCAGACGCTACCGTCTGATTTTAAAGCGACAGTATGGTAACCACCAGCTGATATTTCAAGAATGTTTGATACCCCTGAAACAAGAATAGGTTCTTCTATATAAGTTGATGTTGAGTTAACACCAACTTGTCCGGAAGTGTTGTCTCCCCAAGCCCAAACGTTACCGTTGTCTTTAAGGGCTACAGAATGAGAATTCCCAGCTGATACTTTTTTAACTTCCTCTAATACAGAGTAGGAGGTAGGAGTATTAGAAGTTATACAAGTTTTGTTACCCAGCTGCCCAGAAGTGTTATCCCCCCAAGTCCAAACAGTACCTTCATCCTGTAAAAAGATTGTAAAGTTCTCCCCTCCGTCTATATTCATTGAAGGAATAAACGGGTCGGGAATAAAATGGGCTGTAATGGTCTTGTTGCTATCCATTAAAATTTTTGTTGAAGGAGAGTGCTTCTCAATAACATCTCCTTCCCAATGAGAGAAAATATATCTGTAGGAAGGAATTGAGTTAATCTCTATCAATGTGTCTTCTGGATAGGTATAAGTTTGCGGAGAAGGAAAAACTGTTCCTGTGCCAATAGGTGGTGAAATTGTAAGTGTATAGGTTGTAAGTTTTTCAAAGGTTGCTTTAACACTTTTATTTTTGTCTAATCTAATAGTTATTGATTCTCTATTTGGGGTATCAACCTCGCCTTCCCATTTTTTAAACCTATACCCGTAAGAAGCGACCGCTTGAATATTAAACTCTTTATCTAAAACATCGTGATAATGGCCGGGCGAAGGTGATGTTGTACCACCTTCTCCTGCAGATATAATTAACTCGTAAGTGTTAGGAAAACCTAAAGCAGGCGAAACCGACCAGATATCTTTTGCGTCGTGGGAGCCACCTACTACCCAGATTTTGTTTTTAAAAATAGTCGATGTATGCCCAAAACGAGGTGTCCATACCGACTCAGTAAGAGATAAACGCCAGTTAGCACCATCGTAGGAGTACCAAACCTCGTCTGAAGGTATTGACCAGTTGCCTAACTCATCTTTAGTTTCTCCCCCAAATATCCAAATAAGTCCTTCATAAACAAGAGATGTATGATTCTTTCTTGGCGACCATTCTGTTGATATTGTAGCTGGTGACCAGTTAATACCGTCTTCTGAGTACCAAACGTCTCCTTTTTCTTGAAAAGAACCATAATACCCGCCAATAACCCAGAGTTTATTATCAAATACCAGAGCAGAATGTCCTTCTCGGGCTTGCCACTCGGCTGAGGGTGTTGCTTCTATCCAGTTGTTACCATCTTCTGAATACCATACATCGTTAAATAATGTTCCGTATTTTTTGCCACCGATAACCCAGATTTTATTTTCAAAAACTATACTGGCAAAACTGTTTCTTTTGCCCCAAGGTGCATTTTCAGTTACTCTTGTCCAATCTTTACCGTTTTCAGAAGACCAGACATCGCTTAACCCCATATTAGTATTGACATCAATGCCTCCAAGAAGCCAAAGTTTGTTATTAAAAACAACCGTTTTTTGTCCGTATCTGGGTAGCCAACCAGCTGAATTGGTTTCTTGTGTCCAGGTGGTTCCATCGGTAGAGGACCATACATCGTTTCTACCTGATAATGTATCTTTATCATACCCTCCAATAACCCAGAGTTTGTTGTTAAAAACAATTGTGGAATGGTGGTATCTGTTCCCCCAGTCGGTAGGTGTTTGTAATTCCCAAGGCAGGGTTATTGTGTAATCAACTTTAAAGTGGGCTTTCACCTGTCGAGGTCTATCCATACTAATAGTTATTGGGTTAGCAGAAGGGGTTTCAATATCTCCAGACCAATGGCTAAACTTATGTCCGCCGTTAGGAATAGCAGTTATTGTAACGTTTTCTCCTTGATTATAAGAATAAGTGCCGGGTGAAGGGGAGGTAGCACCTAAAGCAGAGTTTTCTACAGATATGTGTAAATTGTAGGTGCGGGTGTAAGAGCCAATTGTAAAACTCTTCTCACCGCTCCAGTTAGACACATTTTTTCCAGCATCTACTGTTTGGACTGCCCAATAATATGTGCCAGCAGGCAGACCTGTTAAAAGAAATCTCCTTGATTGGTTGGGGATATAACCGGGAGTTATAAAAGAGTTGTTTGGGTTGACTATATCTGTTGCACCTGAAGACGTCCCTACCCTAACATTATAATATAATCCATCGGCTGGGGTTTCTGTATCACTACCTTTGTCCCAAGAAAGAGTTATAGCCCCATCCTCCCAACCAGATGAAGAGAAAAGTTGTGTTGGAGGTGTAGGAGGGGTGTTTTTATCAATAATTAGGTTTTCTTGAATACCTGTATAAATCTCGTTAGGGTTGCTGGTATTAATATATGTTTTTATACCTGATAAAAATACATCAAGGTCTCCGTCTGAGTCGTAGTCGATAAGTGAAAGTGTATTAAAAGTTTGGGGAAGCGTAAAATCAGATGAGTAAGAGATATTAGGGAGTTCTGCATAAGCATTACTAAAATTATCCTCGTTTATATTGTTAAGATATATATTTGTCTGGTTATAATAGTGCCCACTACTATTTTGAGAATAGACATCTTTACTCCTACCACAAACAATAAGGTCAAGTAGTCCATCGTTGTTTATATCTCCCCACATAAGAGAACCATAAGATAATGGTTCAAGATAGGTGTCAAGCAAAGAGAAAAGAGAGTTACCCTTGTTCTTATAAATAGCAGTATAAGGAGATAAATCTTCAAGTTGCCCTGATATAGCAAAATCAAGTAGGCCATCGTTGTTATAGTCGCCCCAAGAGATTGACGCTTGGGTTAAAGGTGGAATAATGTTTGATGTTTCAACAAAGATACCTTCACCTGTGTTTTTATATAAAGATGTCTTATTTTTACCTGCAACAATAAAGTCAACCCATCCGTCGTTATCAAAATCAGCCCAAGAGATACTCCCTGAGGTATTTATAGGTTGAGAAACTACCTCAAAATTATCGTTTTTTAGGTTACGGTAAAGAAAAATCTTTTCTGTATCACCGCTTACGCTTACAGCTAAATCTGGTAACCCGTCGTTATCATAGTCAGCCCAACTTAAACTATTCACATTTTCAGCAGGTAACTCTACCTCTGTATCAGTAAAAGTGTTATCTCCGTTGTTAAAATAGATTTTTGTTATATACCCTGTATTAGGAATATATCCGTGTATGGCTACATCAGGAAAACCATCGTTATTATAGTCAGATACAGCAAGAAGACCGTTGCCAAGTTGTGGAAGGTTCCCTGTAACACCTTCTTTAAAAGTTTTATCACCCTTGTTTATAAAAAGAAGAGTAGATACAACCGGCTCACCTGTTTTGTGGTTATACCCTGTTATAAGTAAGTCAGGTTTTCCATCATTGTTAAAGTCAGCCCAGACAGCCCCACCTTGTCTTACCTTCATCCCTTCAAAAAACTCTTCCTTATCAATAAAAGTGCTTGCTTTAAGCCACACATACCAATTTGGTTGGGTCTCAACAGGTGCTCCAGTATATTCACAAAAGGTGTCGTCTCCTTTTTGTATACTAAAATGGTTGATTTCTCCTTCCCCACCAATCTGTGAAATATGAAAAACCTGTAGGTACCAAGCAAGGTTTCCGTAATGAGCAAAATCCGTAAGGTCTATAACAATACGGCTATTAAGAGGGTATTGGTTGCTATGGGGCAATGCCTCTTTAATCCATATAGGATTTTGGATAGGATTTTCAGGTAGGTCTTTATTGCCTGCCATAATATGAGAAGTCAGGTTTCTTCCTCTTGTATGGTTAATGCCTATTGTAGCAAATAATTTGGGCTTATACTTTATTCTGTCAATCATAATAAGTGCGTCAGGGTCGCCGTTCTTTTTTGAGAGAAAAAAGTCGTAAGCAATCCATATAAACCCTTTTGTTCCCATAGTTGGTTCTTTTACGCCCCAGTCGGTGCCCCATGAGTTGACAAGAAGGAAAGCACCTTTTTTGTTCTTACCTTCAATAGAATCGTAATATGTTTTATTATCGTCATACCCTACAACAGTTAAGGCGTGCCCACCTCGATAATCATCGTTAGTGTTGGCATAAAAAACATTGTTATTTGTATAGTTACCGTTTGGATAAACATCAAAATTGGAGTAGACAGGGGTACTAATAATAGCAACATTTCCTTCTGCAAGGTACTCCTTTAAAGCTTCTATACCTTCTGGTGTATCTACCTTTATTACGCCTGCTTGTTGACCTCTCCACTCAAGACCACGTTTCCATACTTCTTGGGTAGGCCATGCCTCCCAATCGTAATCTCCTGGGTTATAAGGCATCTCTTCCCAACTGGCTATACCGTATTCACATATATAATCTGCTACAACAAAATGGTTAACTGCCATCCCTCCAAAAGATTCGCTTCGTGGTGCAACATTATACCCCCAAGCAGGGCTGGCTACTCTTTCGGGTTCTGTTTTAGGGTCAGGGTTTTCCCACCCTCTTTCTTTTGCCTCTTGGTAGGTCTTCATATAGTAACAGGTAGAGTAAGCTGCACAACTACCTAAACTCCCTTGGTTTGTAACAACAGGTAGATGTGTAATGTTTGCAACAGATGTAAGAAGTGGTGTTTTAGTAAGACGTTGAGGTTTTGTTATGGTGAACATTTTAGGTAAGATACGGGCTTTCTCTTCAGAAGTCATCGGGCGAAGGCCTGTTTTATGTGGGGAAGCGCTTATCAAAGTCGAAAAGATGATCGATAATAGAACGATGATTAGGGAAAAGTGTCTATTTTTCATTGACAGGTCTCCTTGTAGAATTTTGTAGAATATTTCACAAATTTTAACTACCTTATTATATCTCTTAGAGATGGAAAAGACAATTTTTAATTGGTTTTACTTTGGAAAATTTTTATAAAAACTTATGAGAAATTCTTTTTGAACTTTTAACAATCTATAGTATAATGAATCTTTTACATTCCAGTTTTTTAAACCCAAACAAATTTCAAAGGAAATATGAACCAAGAAATTTTAAGTATATTAGGTTTGATTTTAGCTATAATAATTGGTGTTTTGACAAAAGTAAATATAGGTCTTCTTGCTATTGGCTTGGCTTTTATAGTGGGTCTCCTTATAAAGATAGATTTAAAAACTATTGTCTCAGGATGGCCAACGAGCTTGTTTATGATGCTTTTTGGTATGAGTCTTCTGTTTGGTATAGCGTCTTCTAACGGTACACTAAAAAGAATTGTTGAGAAATCATCTAACGCATTGAAAGGACATATAAGGTTCTTACCTATACTAATCTTTATTACAACAGCTATAATTGCTGCACTTGGACCTGGAAATATTGCTATGGTTGCAATGATGATACCCCTTGCTTTAGCAATGGCGAAAGAAGAAAAAATCTCTCTTTTAATGGTTTCAGTAATGGTTATACTTGGGGCAAATGCAGGTGGGTTGTCTCCTCTTGCTCCAACAGGTATTATAGCCAGCGAACTTGCCACAAAAGAGGGTTTACAAATCTCTATGACTCTTTTTAGAGATATGTTTATAGNNAAGTTTCCACTTTTTTTGGAATACTCTCCTATTTTTTAATGAAAGGGTACAAAATTCCTCGTAACCAAGCAGTAAACACAAAAAATTCTCAACCTTTAACGAGACAGCAAAGAACAACTATCGTGGTTATTATTATTGCAATAATAACTATTATTTTGGGTGGGAATATTGCCCTAACAGCTTTTCTGGCTTCAGGATGTCTTTTAATGTTAAGAGTTACAACTGAACAAGAAGCCCTTGCGCAAGTACCTTGGTCGGCGATCCTTCTTGTATGCGGTGTAGCTTTAATGATAAGTCTTGTTAATAGAACTGAAGGGATGACAGTAATAGTGCAAGCATTGAGTAAAATAACCAATGAGAAGACTGCGGCCCCAGCAATGGCGTTTCTTAGCGGTGTAATGTCACTTTTTTCCAGTTCCTCAGGAGTTGTAATGCCTACCCTTATCCCAACAGTAAAAGGTGTTGCAGCACAGGCAGGAGGGGTCGTTAGACCAGAGCCTCTTATATCGGCTATAGTTATTGGTTCGCATCTTGTATCTATTTCTCCGATTTCTACTCTTGGAGCGCTTGCTATAGCTTCTGCTGGCTCTGGTTCAGAAAAAAATACGCTTTTTTCTAAGCTTCTTACTTCTGCATTGTTATATCTGCTTATAGGAGCGATAGTTAGTTACTTTATTGTGTTCTTGTATTAAAAACAGAAAACATATTACCAAAGTTTACAGTTTAACTCAGGTTGGCTATGGCGGATAAACCTCACTCGTACTACCCCAAGAGGAGAGGGAAACGCTTAATCAGTTAAAAGAAGTGGGGTAAAGGAGAAAAAATGAGTAATACTCTTAAAGGAAATATGATAATAGCTCAAAGTGGTGGACCAACTGTTGTTATAAACCAGAGTCTTGTTGGAGCTGTTATTGAAGCGAAAAAACATAAACAGATAAAACAAATTTACGGTTCATTAAACGGGATTGATGGAATCTTGAAAGAGAGGTTTATAGATTTAAAGAAAGAAAATCTTGCTATCCTAAAAAAAGTTGCTTTTACTCCCTGCGCCGCTCTCGGTAGCGTGAGAAAAAAACCTACCAGAGAAGATTGTGTGGAAATATTTAAGGTGCTACAAAAATATGATATAAGATACTTCTTTTATATAGGTGGTAATGACTCGGCAGAAACAGCAAATATATTGAATGAAAATGCTAAAAAAGAAGGATATGAATTTAGATGTTTCCATATACCGAAAACAATAGATAACGATCTTCTTGAAAACGACCATACCCCCGGCTATGGAAGTGCAGCTAAGTTTGTTGCTATGGCAGTTATGGGAAATAATTTGGACAATAAATCTTTACCGGGCGTTAAGATAGATGTTGTTATGGGAAGACACGCCGGTTTTCTGGTTGCGGCTGCTGCTCTCGGTAAAAAGAGAGACGAAGACGGTCCACATCTTATATATTTTCCCGAAAAACCTTTTAGCAAAGAAGCCTTCCTTGGAGACGTTGAAAAGGTATATTCTAAATACGGAAGATGCCTTGTTGCAGTATCTGAAGGTATTTCAAATAAAAAAGGCGAGCCAATCATCTCTCAATTTATAAATGAGACTGATACCCACGGGAATGTTCAACTTAGCGGTACAGGAGCATTAGGAGATCTACTTTCTGAATTGGTGAAAACAAAACTAAATATAGGTAGAGTTAGGGCAGATACATTCGGTTATCTACAGAGGTCTTTCCCAGGTATATATTCTGAAGTTGACGCTAAAGAAGCTTATGAAGTAGGAGAGATGGCAGTTAAAAAAGCGGTCTTAGAAGGTTTGGATGGTTCTATAGCCATCAAGAGAAAACAAGTAAAGAGTTACTCTGTTTTTTATGAACCTGTTCCGTTAAATAAAGTAGCAAAACATACCCGTTCTATGCCATCTAAATTTATCAATAGGGCTGGCAATTATGTTACCCAGTCTTTTATAGATTACGCACTACCTCTTATTGGCAAGCTTCCTGAGGTGGAGTTTTTAAAAGGTGTTCCTGCAGATAATAAAAAATAACTAATATAGGGTTGCAAGGTTAAAAATATAAAAGAAAAGCGTAAAGCTAAATCACCTCCTCCTACGCTATAATACAAGCTTCGGCGGATAAACCT
>LSQX01109176.1_pt2 | contig 13213 bp, 14 predicted proteins | sample 654561 | NCBI WGS metagenome assembly LSQX01 (sample SAMN04489861, study PRJNA283612) | anaerobic digester metagenome | isolation source: 4 biogas reactors fed with cattle manure at either 37C or 55C with and... | place: Denmark: Kongens Lyngby | collected 2014 | reverse complement strand
TAATAATGACCCGCCACCTAGCACACCTAATGTTTTTACAAAATTTCTACGATCCATAAGAGTCTCCTTAATCCTTAGGTTTAATTGCTATTTTCCTTAATAGCTAATAAAAGTTCAGCCTTAACTACTTTGCCGTAAGCGTTTTTGGGTAGTTTTTGGTGGAAATAAATTTTTTTTGGACATTTAAAAGAAGCTAAAAAATCTTTGCTCCAGTTCTTTAAGTCTTCTTCATCTATTGAGTTTTTTGTTTTAAGAACAACGTGTGCGGTTACTATCTCTCCCCATTCTTGGCTCTGAGCTCCAAGCACTGAAACCTCAGAAACATCTTCATGCTTTAACAGGACCTCCTCTACTTCGCGGGGGTAGATATTAATGCCACCAGAAATAATGACGTCTTTAGAACGGTCGGTTAGGGTTAGGTAACCAGAATCATTCAAAAATCCAATATCACCAGTTTTTAACCAACCATCAATAATGGTTTCCGCTGTTGCCTTAGGGTTGTTCCAATAGCCTTTCATAACGGTTGTGCCACGAACAACAATCTCGCCTGGCGTACCATTGGCTAAGGGTTGCATGCTCTCATCAACAATCGCAACCTCGACACAAGAATGTGGTGTACCAACAGTGGAAATAATGGTTTCTTTGTTCTCTTTGTCAAGATTGAGCAGGTCGGTAGTTGATAATGCAGTAATGGTCATCGGGGTTTCACCCTGACCGTAAATCTGACTAATCACAGGGCCTAGCTGTTGTTCTGCTTCAAAAAAATCGACAGCATATAAAGGAGCACCACCGCAAATAATAGTTTTTAAACCTTCACCATGGTAAGCCTCTTTTTTAGCTACCTCAGTGAGGCGTTTTAGCATGGTGGGGGCTGCAAAAAAACAAATGTTTTTTAATTGAGGGGCTAACTTGAATAAATCTGATGCTGAAAAGCTTTTACTTTTTGGGAGTATATGTTTAACGCCTTTTCTAACTGCAATAAAGTTATAGAGGCCAGCACCGTGGGATAAGGGTGCAACATAATACATACAGTCCTCGTGACTGAGATGGAGTACATCCGTCTCAACACACAAAGACATCGCAATTAAATTTTCATGACTCAACATAACGCCTTTAGGACGCCCAGTTGTGCCTGAGGTGTAAAAGAGCCAGGCAAGATCGTTCATTCTTCGGGTGTATGGCATAGTGAAATCTGCCTGAGTTGAGTTCAAGCAGATTGATTCTAGTTGTGCCAAGCTAAGTTCTGTAATGTTATCGGCTATTGTAATTTGCTCGCTTAGGTTACCATTGTCCGAAAGAATGAGCTTAGAGCCCGTGTCCTCAAGTACCCACTCAAGCTCTTTAGGGTGAAGGCGGTAATTCACGGGAACGATTACCGCACCGATCCAGAAAATAGCATATAAAGCAATCAGATACTCAAAGCGATTTGAAGCGTAGAGCACGACTCTATCACCTGCGGCGCAATGGTATTGAACACGCAATATCTGGCCGTATTGATATGCCATGGTTGCAAACTGTCGATAAGTAAATAAGGACTCAGTGCCATGATAGATGGCTGGTAGTTCAGGAGACTTTTTCCCCTGAATATATAACCAATTAGCTATGTTCATATAACTACCTAACAGCTTTTAAGATTGATGTGTAGTTAGCCACACCCGATCCGCCCATATTAAAGATTAAGCCGTGATTGGCATTATCGATCTGCATTTCTTCTGCTTGACCAGTTAGTTGGCGATACGTTAAAGCATGCATTGAAACGCCAGTGGCTCCTACCGGGTGTCCTTTTGCTTTTAAACCACCAGAAAGGTTGATGGGGAGGACGCCATCTCTGTAAACAACGCCTTCCTCAAGAGCTTTAGCACCTTGTCCTTTTTCAGTGAGACCCATCGCTTCATAAATCAGAAGCTCAGCCATCGTAAAGCAGTCATGCACTTCGGCAAGGTTGATGTCTTTAATCGTTAAGTTGGCGTTTTTTAGTGCAGTTTGTATGGACTTTTCAGCCCCTTCGAATGCGATGAAGTCTCTTCTATTGATCGGCATGAAATCACTCACAGCGACAAAAGATGCAATATCAACTCGATGCTTAAAGTCTTTAGCTAAGTCGGAGCGAGAAATTACGATGGCAGCTGCACCATCAGAAATCAGTGAGCAGTCTGTTAAGCGTAAAGGGTCAGCGATCAAGGGGTTTTTCTCTGAGACTGTAGAGCAGAATTCAAAGGTCATCGGGCGTTGTAACTGAGCTAATGGGTTGCGCAAAGCATTTTCATGGTTTTTGACTGAGATTTTCGCCATTGCGTCTAAAGGGCTTTGATAGCGTTTAGCGTATTCGGTCGCTGCCAGACCAAAGATTTGTGGAAATGATAGGTTTTTCTCAAAATCATCATGTTGATAGCTAGCTTGGGTCAAAGCTTTGGTGACGTCTGCGGTACTGTTGGATGTCATTTTTTCAACACCAACCACCAAAACAGTTTCCGCCTGTCCAGCTAAGATTGTATTGATTGCCGCTGAGATTGCTGCAGAGCCGGAGGCGCATGCGTTCTCGCAACGCATCGCTGGCTTAAATCGTAACTCATCATCGATTTGGTGTATTAACGATGATGCAAAACCATCGGTGACCATACCTGCATTGAAGTGCCCTAGAAATACAGCATCAATCTCTTTACCTGTAATACCTGCATCTCTAAGAGCGTCGCGGCCAGCCCATACAATTAGCTCTTCAAGGTTTAGACTATCTAAATAACCAAACTTAGTGTGGCCTGCACCCACAATCGAAACTTTATTATTCATGCTGATTCCTATTTGTTTATTGAATACTACAAAATGATATCTTTCATTATAATTTTGAAGGTACGTAGTTCAATAGGTAGTTTTACTTAGGTATATACGTAGTTTATGTTATTCAAGTTAAGATATACTGTGCTAGGAGTTGGTGGTTTTAGAGGGGTTTATATATGTTTGATAGTAAAAATAAGGTATTGAAAACAAATAATCTTTCGGAAAGTGAATTGATCAATATTGCTTTTTGGCACACACCAAGTGCACAGATGGTGAGCAGTCAACGAAAAATAGTTATTTATAATTGGGTTTTTGCTAAATTATTTGGCTACGATACAGATGAGCTAAAAGGACAGTCTATTTTACGTCTTTATCCGACTAGCGCGGATTTTGAAAAAAGGGGAGAAATCTGGAAAAAGGCACTCATCAAAAATACGGTTTATGAGGATGAGCGTTTTATGCAAGGATGTGATAATGAAATTTTTTGGGTGCGCGCCAGAGGCTTGACGTTGACCCCCGATGATCCTTTTGAATTAATGATTTGGACTTTCAATAGAGTGGATTATGCTGCCGATAAAAAAGGGGTGCTTACTCGAAGAGAGCAAGAAATCGCTTCATATATTGCCAATGGATGGACTAGCAAGGCCATTGCTGAAGAGTTGCAGATTTCTCAGCGTACTGTTGAGCACCATAGAGCCAGTTTAATGCGTAAGTTAGGCGCTAAAAATCAAACAGATTTAATCGCTAAGTATATTTTGAGGAATTAAGGTTATGCAAAATAACTTTCACATTCTCATTCTATCTGTGTAGTCAATTCGATAAAAAATCAAATCAATCATCCACTTGATAATTATCTACGATTAATTTGATAAATTTTTGATGTTCTCTTTTCTATACTGCACTCATCTATCAACAAGATGAGGTTTGACAGTGATATCTAACGCTTTATATAGGCAAATAATACGTTTTCTAAGTTGCGGTGCGATAGCGACGCTAGTGCATTGGATAGTGTTTTTCATTTTAGCTATGGGCCTATTAATGCCCACGGTTACACCTTTATTGGCTACAACGATTGGGGCTGTGGTGGGTGCCATTATCAATTTCTTTTTACAGCATCGGGTGGTTTTTGCCACTAAGGCATCGTATCTGAAAACGGCCACACCTTATGGTTTGAGCCTGATGCTAGGTTTTGCTTTAAATGCCCTGTGTTTTGTCTTGTTGATGCAATTGAATGTTTTTCCATTAGGGTTAGTGCAAGTTTTAAGTACTGCTTGTGTGACTGTTTTTAATTTTATTTTTTATAAAAAGGTGGTTTTTTATGGAAGCCAAACAACACACTCTGCATAAGCAAAGCGGCTCAAAAGCGACGACTCAATTATCAGTTTTGGTGCCGGTTTATAATGAACGTGATGTTCTATCCATGCTTTATGAGCGATTAACTCGAGTGCTTAATCCCTTAGGTATAGCCTATGAAATTGTGCTTGTGGATGATGGCTCCAAAGATGGTTCGGGTATAGCTATGTTGGAATTAGCCGCATTAAAGCCTTTTATCAAAGTGGTGCGTTTAAGTCGTAATTTTGGTAAGGAGGCTGCTTTAACCGCTGGTCTACAGCATGTGAGTGGTGAAGCAGTCATTATTATGGATGCGGATCTACAAGACCCACCAGAATTAATTCCTAGTATGCTTGAAGCTTGGCAAGAGGGCTATGATGTGGTTACCATGCGCCGCACAGTGCGTGAGGGTGAAAGTTGGTTTAAACGTTTTTCAGCTCATCGGTTTTATCGCATTTTGAATTCAGTAAGTGATGTGGATATTCCCGTTGATACCGGTGATTTTCGTTTAATGAGCCGCAAAGCGATTGATGCTATTAATCAATTAAATGAACGTAATCGCTATATGAAAGGCTTATTTGCTTGGATTGGCTTACCTACCAAGGTCATTGAATATAAGCGTCATGCGCGTGCAGCAGGTGTAACAAAGTGGAATTACACTGGTTTAACACGTTTAGCTTTTGAAGGTATCACTTCTTTTTCTATTGCGCCATTACGCTTAACCATGGCTGCAGGGATTTTAACCGCGCTAATTGGTTTGATTTTTGCGCTGTGGATTGTCGTTAAAACCACCATATTAGGTGAAACGGTGGCCGGTTATCCATCGTTAATTTCAATTATTACTATGCTGGGTGGAGTGCAATTGATTTCTGTTGGTCTTCTCGGTGAGTATGTGGGTAAAACTTACTTTGAAGCGAAACAGCGTCCCGTTTTCTTAGTGCGAGATGTGGTTCAAAGTGCCAGTTTAGTAAAAGACAACTCATTTCAATTTGAGATAGATGGCTTAGAAAATAGTGAGTTGTTGGCGAGATTAAATGCCTCAGCAAAAGAGCCTAATTCTGCTGTTAATGAACTGTATCGTGAGGCGTTTTATCATGCAGACTAAGCTTTTTGCTAAGGATGTTCTTACTGTATTGGTCTTATTAATTGCCTTAATTCCTATGTTTTTTATACCATTTCAGGATACGAGTGAGCCTCGTTACGCTGAAATGGCGCGAATCATGTACAGCACGGGTGATTGGGTTACGCCTTGGTTTGCACCGGGTGAGCCGTTTTGGGGTAAACCGCCTTTATCATATTGGGTCCAAGCAATTGGTATGCACATCTTTGGTGTTAATGAGTTCGCAGCACGCTTTCCTGCTTGGTTAGCGATGTGTCTAAGTTTATTAGCCTTGCGCATTAGTGTGGCTCGAGTTTATGGCTCATCAGTGGCTCAATGGAGCGTATTGATTTACGCCTCTATGGTGCTGAGCGCAATTAATACTGGGGCGGTTTTGACCGATCCTTATTTGGCTTTGGGTACTACGCTGATTTTTTCTTCGTTTTTAGTCTGTATGCAGCCAAGTGAAGAGTCTCAATCAATACGACTTTGGGCTTATCTAGGCTTTGTAGGCTTGGTCATTGGTTTATTAGCTAAAGGCCCTCTAACCCTAGTTTTAGTTGGGGTGCCTATTGCGGTTTATTTAGCTTGGCATAAAATGCGTTGGCAACAGTTTTTTAAAGCCTATCCATGGCGTAATGGCTTAATTCTGACTGCGCTTTTAGTTTTGCCTTGGTACATTATGGCGGAAATAAAAACACCAGGTTTTTTACGCTATTTTATTTGGGGTGAACACGTTTTGCGTTTTATCGAACCAGGCTGGAAAGGTGATCTATATGGCACGGCACACCTCCGGCCACATGGCACCATTTGGCTTTATGCCCTAGCTGCTGTTTTGCCGTGGTGGCCTTTGGTGGTGTTTTTAATGCTTAAGAGAGTCATCGATGGCCGCTTTAAAGAGCAAGTCGCTGTCTTGAAAGTTATGCCCCTGAAGAGTTTTGTGCTTGCCTTTAGTCTTGTTTGTGCTGCGTTTTTTACTTTTTCAAGCAATATTCTGTGGACCTATTTATTGCCATCTTTAGCTGCAATGGCCGTGTTATTTGCATATATTATTGATATGAAGTTAGAAAGCCATGCTTGGTTACAAAAAGCATCTTATCTGGCGTTATTATTTCCTTTGCTAACTCTATTTATGGTGGTTGTAGGTACAGTAGAACCGAATATCTGGCGTAGCGAAAAGGGCATCGTCCTTTATGCGCAACAAACAACGCCTAATATGGATTTATATTATTATGAAGATCGACCATTCTCGGCGCGATTTTATTCTCAAGAGAGGGTTAAACTACTAAAAAAAGAGCAGCTAAATTCAGAGTTAAGTCCTGTAGCTCCATATTTATTAGCCGTTAAAAAGTCAGCTGTGACTGAGTTTGAACAGCCACAGCATTTAGTGCTTGAAAAGGTATTTGATACTAAACGATATCAACTTTTTAAAGTGGTCCCCGGTACAGGCACTTTAAAAAATGACAAACAAATGGCGGATTAAATCGCATGTCGACTAAAAATACAATACGTTTATTAATCGTCGAGGATCATCAAGGCTTAATTAATAATTTAGCTGAATTTTTTGATGATGAGCTATATACCCTAGATTTTGCACGTGATGGCTTGACTGCTTTGCATCTTTTGGCAACGCAGGATTATGACGTGATTGTGCTGGATGTGATGTTGCCAGGGGTATCTGGTTTTGAAATTTGCCGTCGTTTACGGATGGACTTAAATAAAAATACCCCTGTGCTTTTTATGACAGCCAAGGATCAGCTTAGCGACAAGGAAATGGGCTTTATCTCTGGAGCCGATGATTACCTTGTAAAACCATTTAATTTGCGTGAATTACAATTGCGCGTTAATTCTCTTTACCGACGTCAATATGGTTTTAGTCAGCCGCAGATCTTACAAGCCGCAGATATTAGTTTTGATTTAAGCACGATGCAGGCTAGCGATAAGCAAGGCGTGCAATTAGCACTGAGTGGTATTGCTGCCAAAATCTTACAATGTCTGATGCGAGCCTACCCAGCGATTGTCAGCTATGAGGATTTAGTGGCTTATGTTTGGGGTGATCGCGAGGTTGAGATGAATACGGTGCGTACGCAGGTCTATAGTTTGCGTAAGAGCTTGCAAGATGCATGGGGCTACAGTTGTATAAAAACCTTTCATAGTCAAGGTTATCGCTTGATGGACCGCAAAAACAACATATAGGCAGCGTATTTATGCGATCGATTGCATCTAGACTTTATTGGTCCATTTTGACCGTTTCTTTAGTCGCTATTGTGGCGATGCTGAGCTTAGTCTATGTCTTTACTGAGGATATGGAAGAGACGATTGCGGAGGTCAGCTTTGCGGCTGAGCATGAGTATATGCTTAAACACCACACTGATGCGGGGCTCTACGTGTGGGAGTCTAGTAGTCAGCAAATGGCCTTTATCCCTAATGGGCAGGCTATTCCGGAAAATATGCCTTTGGCCTTACGCCATTTAACTGGCGATAAGGTCGAAGAGTTTATGATTGGTAAAGAAACGTTTATTGGTCAAAAGCAACAGTTAGATAATGGCGTCTTGTTTTTCGCTAAAAATATTACTGTTTTTGAGGATAGAGAGCATTTTTTCCAAGTTATTCTTATCTTTGTGGTCATCATTGTTTTGGGCTTGAGTGTACTATTGTCGTATCTTAGTAGCCAACGATTGGTAAAGCCATGGCGTAAATTGTCCGAGGAAATTTCAGCCATACCAGTAGGCAAAAATATGCCCTTGCTTGATACGGATTATCAAGATGCAGAGTTATACATAATTGCTTCAAACTTTAATCAATTCCTTACTGAACTCAATGCTTATGTACAACGTGAAAATGCCTTATTAAGCTTAGCCAGTCATGAGCTGAGAACACCTATCGCTGTGATTGCAGGCGCTTTAGATATTATTGAGTCGCGTCAAGAGCTATCGACTAAAGATGTAATCACTCTAGCTCGTATACGCCATGCAAATCACGAAATGCAGATGAATGTTGAGGCCTTACTCAAGTTGGCTCGTAAAAAAAGCGAAGCGATTAACCACGAGGTATTTCGCTTAAGTGATGTATTGCTTCAGATCAGAGATGATTTACAGCATGTGTATACGACACAGCGTGTACATATTGAGAATCAGGCTCAAGAGGTGGTGCTGTTAAGTGATCTCTTTTTATGTAAGATGCTGATTCGTAATTTGGTACAAAATGCCTTACAGCATACCGAAGGTGAGGTGCGTATCATAGAAACACCAGAGTATCTCGATATTTGTGATCAAGGTACGGGTCTTTTGTTGCAACAACAGAGGTTTTTAAAACATAAATACATACCCGGTGTCACTAAGCTTCCTGATATCAATGAGCAGGGCAGTGTTAGTCATGGTTTTGGTCTATATATTGTGACCTTAGTGGCCGAACGCTTAGCTTGGACTATTGACGTACTCAAATCGGATAACGAGGGCAGTCATTTACGCGTTAATTTTGGCTCGAGTCACTACTATCGTTCCTAGGCAGTAATTGGCTAAAAGCCATTGTCTCTCAATAAATAGTCTTATTTAAAGTCAAGAAAATCTTCCTTGCTTTTGATAGACTAAACACATATCAACATTATTTTTTCACCCTCGTTTTTCGGAGATTTTATGGCTATTCACGAAGTTAAGCATCCACTGGTTCAGCATAAGCTTGGTTTGATGCGTGAAATTAATTTAAGTACTAAGAGCTTTCGTGAACTAGCTGCTGAGGTCACAACGTTATTGACATATGAAGCGACCAAAGATTTTCCTTTAGAAGAGGTTGAGGTACAGGGTTGGGCTGGACCCGTTAAGGTGCTGAAAATCGCTGGCAAAAAGGTCACCGTAGTACCTATTTTACGCGCTGGTATCGGTATGTTAGACGGGGTCTTGAGTTTAATTCCTAGTGCCAAGGTTAGCGCCGTTGGTATTGCGCGTGATGAAAAGACGTTTGAAGCAGCTACTTATTTGCAAAAGCTGGTCGATGATTTAGATCAACGCTTGGCAATTATTATTGACCCAATGTTGGCCACAGGTGGGTCGATGGTGGCTACTATTGATATGCTCAAACAAGCGGGTTGTAAAGAAATTCGTGCTTTGGTTTTAACTGCAGCACCAGAGGGAATTGAGGCTGTGCAATCTAAACACCCTGATGTACAGATTTACACCGCCTCCATTGATGATGGCCTAGATAAAAACAACTACATCTTGCCTGGTTTAGGCGATGCTGGCGACAGAATTTTTGGTACGCGCCAAAAGGATTAAAAGCGTTATTAGTCAGTTCAATGAGCTTATGTTCATGTCAGCAAATATTGCTAAGGGTAATAAATTGACTAAACTCTTGATGTATTAAACAATTTTGCGTTAAAACTAAAGTTAGTTCTTAACGATGTAGTTAACCCGAGGAGATGATAATGAACAAACAAGATGTAAAAAAGCATGTTGAAGATATCAAAGATACAGTTAAACAAACCGAAGAGGAGTTATTAGCTAGTTTACAATCGGCGATTAAAGACGCAGAAAAAATCCTTGGTGAAGCAAAATCTGCCAATGAAGAAACTGCTAAAGAGCTTCGTGCCAAGGCTCGTGAAACGCTAGCCGCAGCCTACGGTAGTGTTGAAGGTGCTAAGGCCGGCATCTTAGAACATGGCAAGGAGATCGTCGATCAAGGCAAAGAGTGGGCTGATGAGCAATACCGTCAAGGTAAACGAGCCGCTCGTGCACTTTATGACCAAGGTCATGAATATGCTGATGAGTTTTATGATAGCGCCATAGGGTTTAAAGACGATATGGTAGAGCGTGGTCAGTATTTCGTTGAGGGTGCTGATGAGTACGTGCATAAAAACCCATGGACTACCATAGGTATTGCTAGTGTTGCCGCCTTATTATTAGGCGTGATCATTGGGCGTCGCTAATTCTTTATTGCTAATAATGCAAATTTAAAAAAATTTTCCGTAGAGAGCTAAAAGGGCGCTAATGGTATGTCTAGATTATCTAGATAAACTTAGCGCCTTTTTAGTCTCATATACAAAGGTTGGTGATTATGTCCTTAGGTCAAGATGTAAAAGAGCTGTTTGCCACCATCACAGCCATGTTCGGCAATCGAGCCGAGTTATTTGGTTTGGAGCTTGCCGAAGAGCGCCAACGCTTGATTAGTGCCATTATATTGGCTGTGGTAGTTGCGATTTTGCTGACGTTCTTTCTTTTAGGCCTATCGTTTTTGGGTCTGATGTGGTTGTGGGATACGCCTTATCGCTATTCTGTGGTGGGTGGTGTGACCGTTTTATATGGTGTTTTAGCCTTAGTTTGTATAGCTAAACTCAAGGGGTTGTTTTCAAAAGCTATACCCTTTGCATCGAGCATACAGGTGCTTAGAGATGATGTAGCCAAGCTAGAGGGTGAGATACTATCAGGTTCTTCATCCGCATCAAATCGGTCATCCGGCGATACTCAAAGTCGCACTAAGGAGGTTTAAATGTCTACTAAAGATAGAGCACTACATAAAGCTCTTTTAATGGCAAAGATTGCTGCAGAGCGCGAGTTAATTAGTTTGCAAACGCAGCAAATTCTTTATGATATAAAGCCTTCTAATATCAAAAACAACCTAGTTAATAACGCCGTTCATAAGCTGGGGGCGGGCCATACATCGCGCAATATAGTTGATTTCGTTTTGAGTCGTCCAACCATGACTATAGCGGTGGCAAAGCTCTTAACTAGGAGTCTTAAGAGATCAAAATCTTCGGTGTGGCGTGTTGTGGCGCTGGCAGCTACAGCTTGGTTTGTAACTAGTCGCCTTCGCTCAAAACAACGTACTGAAGCGGTTAATAGAGCCTCATCAATACGCCACCCTAGTGAGTCCAATGCAACAACTGCTACTATCAACACAGGGCACCGCATAAGAGCGCATTCTGAGCCTATTCGTGGTTATCGCTCTGAGAGCGTAGCAAGACAAGTTCCTAGGGCTTATTCAGCTCATACTCAAAGTCAACAAGTACGTTCACGCTCATTGGATGCACGACGTCGTAGATTTCGTCATCGCGTCTAGTAAAGAGCATTAACAGTCACTACAATAATGGCCCTGTAGATTTAATTTCTAAGGGCCATTTGTTGTATTAGCTAATTACTTCAACTTGAGCTTCACGTTTAGGCTCATTGGGTAGGATACGTGCAATCAAGGCTTTTTCCTTGCCTGCCATATTTGGAATCTGCACAAAAATACCGCTACCAGCAGCCACCTCAGTTGGTTCGCCATCTCGTAGCATTTGCTCGAGACGCACGGTTTGGTTGCCACTTGGGTGGATAATTTCAATGTCATCGCCTACTCGGAAGTGGTTTTTAACATCGACTAAAGCCCAGCCATTTTCATCTATCTCAAGAACCTGACCCACGAACTGACTACGCTTAGAGGTAGAGTGACCACTTAGGTAGTTTTGGTAGTCTTGGGTTTGGTGACGTTCTAAGAAACCACTGGTGTAACCACGATTAGCTAAACCCTCAAGATCGGCCAATAAACTATAATCAAATGGTCTACCAGCAACCGCATCATCAATAGCTTGTCTATAGGCTTGAGCCGCTCTGGCCACATAATAAACTGATTTGGTACGGCCCTCGATTTTTAGGGAATCAACACCGATCTCGGCTAATTTTGCAACCGATTCAATGGCGCGCAAATCCTTAGAGTTCATAATGTAGGTGCCGTGCTCATCTTCCATAATTGGCATATAGGAGCCAGGACGATTAGTCTCTTCGATAAAATAAACATTATCCGCAAGCGGGTGACGTTTTTGGCCGTTAATACCTTCGAAATGACTATCAAGTTCCTCTTTGGCTTGATCGAAATTAAAGCCCTCTAAAACCGAGGGTGCAGGCGCACCAGTATGATCACTTTCAGAATCATAAACGGTGTAGTTCCAACGACAAGCGTTAGTGCAAGTACCTTGGTTAGGGTCGCGGTGATTAAAATAACCTGATAATAAACAGCGGCCAGAATAGGCAATACAGAGAGCACCGTGTACAAAGACCTCGAGCTCCATATCAGGCACTTCTTGGCGGATTTCAGCGATTTCTTTAAGTGATAACTCACGCGACAAAATAATGCGCTCAATACCCACGCTTTGCCAGAAGCGTACACCCCAGTAGTTGGTGGTGTTGGCTTGTACTGATAGGTGAATAGGCATTTCAGGCCAACGCTCACGTACCTTCATAATTAAGCCTGGGTCAGCCATAATTAAGGCGTCAGGCTTCATGGCGATAAGGGGCTCCATATCGGCCATAAAGGTTTTTAGTTTGCTATTGTGCGGTAGGGTGTTGACGGTTAAAAAGAATTTTTTACCGCGCTGGTGAGCCTCGGTAATTGCTTGCTCTAAAACCTCGAGCTTAGCAAATTCGTTGTTGCGTACGCGCAATGAGTAGCGCGGACTGCCCGCATAAACGGCATCTGCCCCGTAGTCGTATGCAGCACGCATACGCTCTAAACCGCCGGCAGGTAATAATAATTCAGGTGCTTTCATGTGCTTAATATTGTCGCTATTGTGCTGACAAAAGATAAGGATATAATTAGGTGCTTAATTAGACAAAGCATAATAGCGCTTTGTTCCTAAGAGATTTTTAGGAGTTATAAGCGCTATATTCTAATTTATGCTATGACTTTATGTGTGTTAAGGTCTTGTTTTTTATAAAAAAATTAAAAACCAAGCTCTTGCCAAAGCTCATCAACTCGAGTTTTGACGCTTTGATCCATCGTAATAGGGATACCCCACTCTCGGTCGGTTTCGCCAGGCCATTTATTGGTGGCGTCCATACCCATTTTACCCCCAAGACCCGATACAGGGGATGCAAAGTCCAGATAATCAATAGGGGTATTTTCAACCAAAAGCGTATCACGAGCAGGGTCCATACGAGTGGTCATGGCCCAAATAACCTCCTTCCAGTCGCGTGTATCAACGTCTTCATCAACCACCACAATAAATTTGGTGTACATAAATTGACGTAAAATACTCCA
>LSQX01355720.1_pt1 | contig 13215 bp, 10 predicted proteins | sample 654561 | NCBI WGS metagenome assembly LSQX01 (sample SAMN04489861, study PRJNA283612) | anaerobic digester metagenome | isolation source: 4 biogas reactors fed with cattle manure at either 37C or 55C with and... | place: Denmark: Kongens Lyngby | collected 2014 | reverse complement strand
ATACTGAAGGAACCGCCAGACATCAGCAAAGACTGACGCATCGCGTTTTCGATCAGTGGCGTAAGGATGAATGCCATCAGCAGCGGACCGGTTTCGAACTTCAGCTTGCGCAGGATGTAGCCGACTAGACCGAAGAACAGCATGGTCAGAACAGTCGTGATTTCGTTGTTGATGCTGTAAGCACCGATAACTGTGAACAGGATAATGATTGGTCCCAGGATCGAAAATGGTACTTTGAGCAGCTGCACCCAGACCCCTACCAAAGGCAGATTGAGGATGATCAGCATTACATTGCCAATATACATGGAAGCGACAACGCCCCAGAAAAGGTCGGGATGATCGGTAATCAGGAAGGGGCCCGGGGTGATGCCCTGCACCATCAGCGCCGCGAAGATCATCGCAACAGAAGCGTTACCGGGGATACCCAGTGTCAGCAGCGGAATAAAGGATGAGCTTGAAGCAGCATTGTTAGCTGATTCAGGTCCTGCGACACCGGCAATAGCGCCGTGCCCGAACTCTTCCGGCTTTTTAGACACTCTGCGTTCAATCGAGTAAGAAGCCAGCGAGGAAATAACCGCGCCACCGCCGGGGATGATTCCTGCAAAGAAGCCGATCAATGTTCCGCGGACAATCGGCATGCGGGCTTCCGCCCAATCCTTACCAGTCATAAACAGGCGGCCGATCTTCTTAGTGACAAACTCATTTTCACTTTGTTCTTCAAGAGTCATCAGAATTTCACTTAGTCCAAACAGGCCCATCGCCAGAGTAACGAAGTCAAAGCCGTCCTGCAGCCAGATTTGACCGAAGGTAAAGCGTTCCGCTCCGGAAACCGGGTCAATGCCGACGTTAGCCAGAAAAATACCTGTCATCAGCATCAGCATGCCTTTCAAAGGCGAATCACCGGTAAGGAATACAGCCAGCAGCAAGCCAACCAGCATTAGTGAGAAATACTCAGGAGGGCCGAATCTCAGTGCAAAGTTAGCCAGCGGCGGTGCCATGAAGGTGAGGCCAAGAACGCCGAAGGTGCCGGCGATGAATGAGCCGATGGCTGCAACAGACAATGCCGCGCCGGCTCGCCCTTGCTTAGCCATTTCATAACCATCAATAGCTGTAACAACTGAAGCTGCCTCACCGGGGATCTTCAGCAGTATGGATGTGGTGGAACCGCCGTACATGGCTCCATAGTAGATACCAGCCAGGAAAATAATCGAGGTGGTAGGTTCGGGGAAACTGTAGACAACCGGCAGCAAAAGCGAAATAGTCGCCGCAGGGCCGAGGCCCGGCAGAACGCCAACTGCAGTGCCCAGGAGGCAGCCAAGCAATGCAAATAACAGGTTGTAACCTGATAAAGCTACTTGAAAGCCGGAAATAATTCCTTCAAACATGATTGCTTTCTTCCTTCCTTAAAATCCTAAAGGCCCCTTCGGCACGAAGACGCGCAGTAACTGCACAAATACATAGTAGACAGAAATTGTGGATATAAAGCCGATAAGCAGTATTTTCCACCATTTTTCGCGCACCAGAATTATCTGCCAGGTTACCATGAATACAAAAGTGGCCAGCACATACCCGAGAGGGTCGATTAGCAGTGCATAAGCCAGGCTGATCAGCATCGCCAGAACCGGCAGCTTCCAAATGCCATCCGCCCAGAGCGGTACCGAGGGCGGTTTCTTGCCGATAGTGTTCAGCAGTACCCAGATTAAGGCAATTGCTGCTATGCCTACGCCGCTGATCAGCGGGACAAAGCCGGAACCTGGTTTGGAAAATGAACCGAAGTTCAAAAACCTGTAGCTGTACTGAATAACGTAAATTCCAAACAGAAAAAATACTATGCCACTGATGACTTCCTGCTTGGTTACCTTCTCCTCATTCATTCTTGTTCCTCCTTTCAAATATCTGTAAATGTGATGGGATATTATCGGGGTTACAATATAATTCCCGCCTTTGCAACAGGACAGGATACTGCTCCTAACATACCAAATTTACTGGTATATCAGATCGCATCTAAAAGATAGCATCATAGCTGTCATTAGTCAATCAGTTGCTTTTACCCAAATAAGTGTGCTTGTTTTTGTCGTATCTGTTGATAATAATGGAAAATATTTGTTTGTCAAATCGGTTTTTTGCCGTAAACGCTTGCAAGCCGGACAATTGTAAAAATATCTGTTCAGCTGTTAAAAATTGTTATGAAACAGTAGTTCTCCTCAACTGTCCGTTTCTGATTGACGTCTTTCTGATTGAATGCTAAAGTTGAGGTGACATCTGATATACCAGCAAAATATTACTTCTGCTCCGCTGTTTTCACGTTATTATTATATAGTATGAAGCAGCTCCTGAAACACTAAAAACCAGCAAAATCAAGGAGGATCAATTCTATGTCCATCAGAGAGAAACTAGCTTCTGGTCAAAATGTGTACGGTACCATGATTCGCTTGCAGCGCAATCCGGCAATTTCATTTTTCGCGCAAAACGCCGGCCTTGATTTTCTGCTTTATGACTGCGAGCACGGATCGTATAATTTCGAAACTTTGCACGACATTTTTGTCACAGGCAACGCCATGGGATTCGACAGCTTTGTCCGCGTAGCAGAGCTCAGCAAGGACTGGATTTCACGTGCACTGGATTGTGGTGCTACCGGCATTATGGTGCCGATGACCGAAACCGCTGAACAGGCGAAAGAGATCGTTAAGTGGGCGAAGTTCACACCTATCGGCGACCGCGGCTATGGCAGCGGCCTGGCTCACTCCAATTACAAGGGCGGCGGCAAGCATGTTGATGTTATGGAAACTCAGAACAAACGTGTTGTTGTTATAGCCCAGATCGAAACCGGCCTCGCAGTCGAAAATGCTGAAGCGATTGCAGCTACTGAAGGTATCGACGTTTTGCTGATCGGTCCAAATGACCTTTCAATCTCACTCGGTATTCCCGGTGACCTGATGAATCAGATCGAAATTGACGCTATTGCTAAGGTTGCCGCAGCCTGCAAGAAACATGGCAAAGCTTTTGGTCTCCATGCCGGCGCTAAAATGCACGAAATCTTTAAGGATGACGAACAATTCCGGATGCTCTCCACAGACCTTGACCTCCTTGCCAGCGGTTTCAAGAACATCAAGGAAACACTTGAACAGATCTAATCGCTAACGCGGCCAATAAGGAGAGCCACAGCGCAATATGCTGTGGCTCTTAATTTTCGAAAAATATTTTTTCTGTTGTGTACCAGGTTATTTCTCGGCGTTTGCTTTCTCGTCCCAGGAATAGCCCGGGTTTTGCACGCAGAATTTGGCGCCTGATATTTCTATGGCGCTGCCATTCATATAATCTGCCGCCGGTGATGAGATAAAAACTATTGGTTTGGCCAGGTCTTCAGCTGNNGCTGTCCCAAGCCGCCGCATCGCGATATTAGCCACCAGTTTTTCGCGGCTGATCGTCGCGTAAATATTCTTAGTCATTTCAGTTTCAATCTGGCCGGGAATATAAGCAACCACTCTAATTCCAAAAGCAGCCAGTTCGCCCGCGTAGGTGCGGGTCAGGCTGAGTACGGCTGATTTGCAGGCAGAGTAGAGTCCGCGGCCGGCATTTGGAATTACCGCTGAAAAAGATGACGCATTAACAATAACGCCGCCCCGGCCTTTCATCTGGCGGGCTGCTTCATTGCTGCCGATAATAAATGATTTCAAATTGATATCGGCAAGAAACTGGTAATCATCTTCCTCATATTCAGTCAAGGACTTAATTATATTGGCGCCGGCATTGTTTACCCAGATATCAATCGGTCCTAATGCTTCACTCACAGCTGCCGCGAATGCTTCAACATCTTTCTTAAGTGTAACGTCACAAGTACGATAAAAAAGCTGATCAGCGAAACCTTCCCGGCTGAAAATTTCCTTTGCTGCAGTCAGTTTTTCAGCGTTCCGGCCGCAGATCGCAACTTTTGCGCCTTCACGCGCATACTCCAAGGCGGCTGCCAGCCCAATACCGCTGCCGCCACCGGTAATAACAACTACTTTTTCACTTAGTCCCAGATTCATTCTCAGTCTCCTCAGGTTGATTTTTTTTGTCCTTAAAAACGAATACGGCGACACGGCGAATATGTTTACGCATTGCTTCTTCAGCACGGTTAGCGTCACGCTCGCGGATAGCATCGAGAATAGCCAGGTGCTCAGCATGATCCTGCTCGGGAGCCAGTCGCGGCAGGTTCATATTGACAGTGCGCATTGATTTGTCAATCGAGCGCATATTTCCCAACAGTCCCAACAGGTAATTATTGCGTGACGCCGAACGCAGAATTTGATGAAACAGATCATTTCCTTCACTAACCAGTTGCCGGTCTTCCTTATTGCCAAGCTCTATCAGGCGGCCAACCTCTGCCAAAGCCGCGGTCATTTGAGTTATTTCAGCATCGGTGGCTTTAATGGCTGCATAATAAGCAGCTGTTCCTTCCAGCGAGCTGCGGATAAACGTGACTTCCTCCATATTGGTTTTTGACATTGGCGAAATATAGGAACCTTTACGAGGAATCGAATAAATTAATCCTTCAGCCTGAAGAATGCGAAAAGCTTCTTTTACTGGGGTTGTACTCACGTTAAGCATCTGACTGACGTATCTTTCGCTGATTGTCTGGTTCCCTTTAAGTTCACCCTTGAGAATCATTACACGGATGATATCAGCTACTTGTTCACGTATAGGTAAAGACTGGATAATCATATTTTGCGACAATTACATCAACAACCCTTTCGAAAATTATCCGGGGCGTGATCTGGTTATATTCAGGCCACGCCCCGGTAAATTGGCTAGCAGATTATTATTTGGTTGTGGTCGGTTTGGCTTGTTCAGCTTGAATTGCTTCCTTGATGCCGAGTTCGTCAGACAGTTTCTTGTAGTCTTCAAAAGCGTCATGGAGGAACTTATCAAATGTTTTGGCATCCTGATACAGAACAGGCTGCAGCATATCCTGCATGGTCTTCTTGAATTCTTCGTCTTCGCAAATTTCTTTGAAAAGTTTTTCGTAATAAGCAACGATTTCGTCCGGCAGGCCGATCGGACCGGCTACGCCTTTGACAGAACCCCAGGTTGCGAGATCAATGCCCTGTTCTTTCAGAGTCGGGACATCGGGCAGAGCCGGATCACGCTCAGGCAGAGCAATACCGAGGGCACGCAGTTTGCCGGATTTCAGGTGGGCAGCGATTTCCGCCGGATGGCCGCCACCGAAGTCAGTGTGGCCAGCCAGCAGTGTTGTGGTGGCCGGGCCGCCGCCTGAATGCGGGATCGGAGTGACATTGATACCGGCACGTTTGCCGATGCCGCGCATAACAAAGTCAACAGAGCCGGCAGCAGTTGAGTTGGCAGCTGTAAGTGTCTTGTTATTGTTCTTGGCGTCATCAACGAGGTCTTTCATTGTTTTATAGGGAGAGTTTTCCGGCACCGCCACTGCTACGGAGTGGATCGATACGCGGGCGATTGGGCGCAGCTGTTCAAAAGGTTTGTACTGAACAGGCTGAACGTAAGGCATAACGAGTTCAGAACCGGAACCAAAGCCGATGGCGATTGTATAGCCGTCAGGTTTGGCATTGGCAACAAACAGGTTACCGGTAACACCGCCGCCGCCGGGTTTGACAGCAACTGTCAGGGGCTGGTCACAATGCTTTGACCATACCTTTTCCACCGAACGGGCGAGCAGATCGGTTGAACCGCCAGCGCCGTAAGGCACGATCATGGTGATGCCTTCTTTAGGCTCCCAGGTTTTGGCAGCTGTTGTTGTTGCAACAGTTGTGCCGGTTGTGCCAGCCGTTGTTGCCACTGTGGTTGTCGCGGTTGAACCGCAGGCAGCCAAAACCAGGGACATAATGACCAACACGGCGATCATCATTACAGAAAAGGTCTTTCTCTTTCGGGAATTCATAAAATATCTCCTTCTCTTTCCTATGTTTCGGGTTTTTTGTACCGACGTTATTGACTGCCTGAGAGGCACTCTACTCCCCCTCCTCCTTGCATCGGTACGCCTAATGAATGCTAGCCGGTATAACTGGTATACCAGATCGCATCTCCAAGATAGCATCAACTTCTATATTAGTCAATCCGTTGCATATCGACAAAAATACCCTCGATACTTTGTGAAAACCGCATAAAATTTTCACAAATGAAAATGCCATGATTAAAATTTTCTCGGCTAACACCAGACTTAATTGACTGTAAATAAAGGCAATGATACTGTAGCAATATGAAAATGCAACGGCTGGACCCAAAGGCAAAAACGATGTGGCGCCTTTCGCGCGCCCTGGGCTTAATAATTATAATTGGCATCTCTCTGGGCGCCTGGTTTCTGGTATTAAGGCGTCTGACAAATATTTCCCTGACTCTCAGGCTGTTCATCGCAGGTGTGCCTGTTTTGCTGCAACTGCTCAATCTGTTGATTTATCCAACGATTGAATTTTTGCAATGGGCTTATCTGATCACTCCGGACCGCATCGAAATCCACAAGGGCATCTTTTTTCATTCAATCGACATCATTCCGATTTCGCGCATTCAACATGTCACCCAATCTGAGGGACCTATCGCCAGGCTTTTCAAGCTTGCTACCCTCTCAATCCATACGGCGGGCGGTTCTTTCAAAATTGTTGGCCTGCGGCGGGAAACAGCCCAGTCTGTTGCTGACAGCCTCAAAGATGTGGTTAACCGCAAGCTGACTGAGAGTCAAGAATAATGGAACCTATCCGCTGCCATTTTACGGTTATTCTTGAGCGCCTGTTCAAAGTTTACTGGCAATTACTGATTGCCATGGCTATTCCGCTGTTTTCCAGCGGTTTGGGCCAGGTCCGCGGCATAGCCCTCTTGCTGTTTGCTGTTAGCTTTGTGATTCTGGCCGGTCTACAGGTTCTCTATTGGCTGAACACACGGTTGTTCGCCGACGATGAGCAGGTTTATGTGCAGTTCGGGGTTTTTTGGAAACGGCAGCTCACCATCCCTTTCAGAAAAATTAATACTGTGGATTTGAGTCGCAACTTGTTTCAGCGGATTGTGGGAACCTGCCGCCTCAAAATCGACACAGGCGCTATCAGTGGCAAGGCCAAGGGTGATGCCGAAACTGATCTGGTGTTCAAGCTGGCTGATGCTGAGCGGATCCGCGCCCATATTCTCTCACTGCGCGGCGGTGTCGCTTCTTTGCACAATGATTTTGTTGATCTGCCTGCAGGTATAACAGAGCTGGAGAACGCGCCTGGCATAGAAGTCAGCGGTGCAAGGTACCGGCGCGTCGATTCAGCCACAGGTAATGCAGGTAAATCGAGCAGTGGGAATGCAGTTGCAGCAAGCAGCAGTAAAGCAAATGGCGGTTTGCCTGCTCAGTTGACCGGCGCACCTCCGGAAACTGTGCTGTTTCGCGCCCAAACCCGCGACTTCTTTCTCTACGGCTTAACACAAAACAAAGTACTTACCGGCTTTTTATTAATCTTTTCGTTATCAGCAACTGCGGGCGAATTTCTTGGCGAAGGCTTTTATGAGCAGGTTTACGCACTATTCAGCCAGGCAGGCGCTTTCCTTTCCCGGTTTGAACTGCTGGCGCTGATTATTGCCGTTTTGGTGATTTTCATTATTTATTATTTACTGGCAAATATCATCAGTGTGCTGACAGCCGTTGTCCGCTTTTACAACTTCAGGGTCAGCCGGGCGGACGACGCCATTCACATTGAATACGGGCTGGTTTCAGTGCGCAGCTACACAATGCCGCTACGCAATATCCATGCTGTTATTGTTAAACAAAACCTGCTGCGCCAATGGTTGAAACAATGCTCGGTTGAACTGGTATCGATCGGCTATGGTGATGACGGCCATGAAGTGGCGCTGCTTTTCCCGCTGATACCTGTTGCCAGGCTTGAAGCGACTTTGAGAGAAGTCCTGCCTGAGTATGAAGGCAGTTTAGCCCGTACCAAAGCACCAGCCCGGGCGCGCCGGCTATACCTCTTCCTGCCTGTTACCTTACTGCTGGTGCTTACAGCCATCCCGGCTATTCTGTTGGAACCCCTGATTTGGCTTAGCCTGCTAGTGACACTGCCTTTTTTGATTTGGACCCGCCTGCTCAACCACAGGCATGCTTCAATCGGCTATTCCCCTGACCGGCTGGAAGTTACCACCGGCGGTTTCAATTACAAGGAATATCGCATCCGCATGGCCGCGGTTCAATCGGTCAGCACCCATAGCACCTGGTTCAGCGAACAAATTGACCTGAAAAGCTACAAGGTTGATTATCACGCCCCTAAGCTGCGGGCTTCAGCCAATGTCAGCTATTTGGCGGCTGAACACCTTGAAGAGCTGCGGGAAATATTTATTTAGCTTCTCGATCCTTTATTCAACAACGCAAAACAAGCCTTGCGGACTGTCCAGTCTGCAGGCTTTTATTAACAAAGACCCAGTTTATTAAATTGACATAATAGATTAAATAGACCAAAATTAATCATAGATTAATCTGAAGGGAGTACATTACATGAAAAGCATGAAAGGCACCCGCACTGCCGAGAACCTGCTCAAGGCTTTCGCCGGTGAATCACAGGCCAGAAACCGCTATACCTATTACGCTTCAGTCGCTGACAAGGAAGGTTACAAGCAAATTCGCAATATCTTCATTGAAACAGCAGATAATGAAAAAGAACACGCTAAGCGCTTCTTTAAATTCCTGCTCGAAGGCTTGCAGGATGAGCTGCCGACAATGGTAGAAATCAATAATGCCTCCTACCCGGTAGCCCAGGGAACAACTCTTGCTAACCTCAAAGCCGCTGCCGCTGGTGAACACGAAGAATGGTCAGAACTGTATCCTTCTTTCGCTAATGTTGCCGATGAAGAAGGCTTCCCGGATGTCGCCGCAGCCTTCCGCCATATTTCTGCTGCCGAAAAGCGCCACGAAACCCGCTACAACAAGCTGGCACACAATGTCGAAACAGGCACTGTCTTCACCCGTCCGGAATCAACTTTCTGGAAATGCGGCAACTGCGGCTACATAACCGAAGCCAATACGGCGCCGGCGGTCTGCCCTGCCTGTCTGCATCCGCAGGCACATTTTGAAATCTTTGCTGAGACTTACTGACAAAGTGCGCTTTGCTCATAATCCGGTTAGGGTTAATTGACATTTTCGATCACAGCGCCTGGTGGCTTAATCGCCCCGGGCGTTGTTATTGCATTATTATTCATATTTGTGTATATTTATTAACGGTTTAGCGGCCGCAGCTTAATCAGACAGCGGGCTAAACCAGCAGATCGTCTGCAGACACTAGCTTAATCAACGAATAATTTCTATGCCATGGGAGGCAGCTTATGCCAAAAAGGACAGATATCCATAGGATCCTGATCATCGGCTCCGGACCGATTATTATCGGCCAGGCCTGCGAGTTTGACTATTCCGGTACCCAGGCTTGCAAAGCCTTGCGCAATCTGGGTTACGAGATCATTCTGGTCAACTCCAATCCGGCTACAATTATGACCGATCCTGAAATCGCCGATGTTACTTATATTGAGCCACTCAACGTCGAGCGCCTGACAGAAATTATCGCCAAGGAACGCCCTGACGCGGTTCTGCCCAACCTGGGCGGTCAGTCGGCACTTAATCTGTGTCTCGAATTGAATAAAGCCGGTGTATTTGAGCGCTACGGCGTCAAAGTAATCGGTGTCCAGGTGGACGCGATCGAGCGCGGTGAAGACCGCATCGCTTTCAAAGAAGAAATGGGTCGTCTCAACATCGACATCCCGGCAAGCAAGCCCGCCTACACCATTACCGAAGCGGAAGAGATCGCCTGTGAACTGGGCTACCCCGTGGTAATCCGGCCGGCTTTCACGATGGGCGGTACCGGCGGCGGCCTGGTCTACAATATTGATGAACTGCGGGTTGTCGCTCAGCGGGGTATCAGCGCCAGTATGGTGGGGCAAATCCTGGTTGAGGAATCGGTGCTTGGCTGGGAAGAGCTGGAACTGGAAGTTGTCCGCGATGCCAAAAACCAGATGATCACCGTCTGCTTCATCGAAAATATCGACGCGGTCGGCGTACATACCGGTGATTCGCTTTGCGCCGCTCCCATGCTGACAATAAGCCAGGATCTGCAACAGCGCCTGCAGCGCTACGCCTATGCTGTTGTGGAGGCAATCCAGGTTATCGGCGGCACCAACGTTCAGTTCGCCTATAACCCGCAAACCGACCGTATAGTCATAATTGAAATCAATCCGCGCACCTCGCGTTCTTCGGCGCTGGCTTCCAAAGCCACCGGCTTTCCCATCGCCCTGATTTCGGCAATGCTGGCAGTCGGACTGACGCTGGACGAAATCCCCTATTGGCGCGATGGTACTCTTGATCGCTATACCCCTCATGCTGATTATGTCGTGATCAAGTTCGCCCGCTGGGCTTTCGAGAAATTCAAAGGTGTTGAAGACAAGCTTGGCACCCAGATGCGGGCTGTCGGTGAAGTAATGAGCATCGGTAAAACCTACAAGGAAGCTCTACAGAAAGCTGTCCGTTCGCTTGAAATCGGCCGCTACGGGCTGGGTTTCGCCAAAGATTTCCATGAGAAGTCGTTGGATGAGCTGCTGGCTATGCTGGTTGAACCGAGCAGCGAACGCCAGTTTATTATTTACGAAGCCCTGCGCAAAGGGGCTGACATTGACCAGCTTAACCGCTTAACCTACATCAAGCCTTATTATTTGCAGCAGATGCTGGAACTGGTTGAGCTGGAAGAAGAAATTCTCAACGGCTGCTGCAACGGGCTGCCTGACTATCTGCTGATCAAAGCCAAAAAAGACGGGTTTGCCGACCGTTACCTTGCGCAGCTGACCGGCAGCAGCGAAATCGAAATCCGCGAACGGCGGCTGTCACTTGGTCTTAGTGAAGCCTGGGAGGCTGTTCCCGTCAGCGGGGTTGAGAATTCTGCCTATTACTACTCTACCTATAACGCACCCGATGAGACCACAGTCAGCTCCAAGCACAAGGTTATGGTGCTGGGCGGTGGACCCAACCGGATCGGCCTGGGTATNGAATTTGATTACTGCTGTGTTCACACCGCATTTACCTTGCGCGACCTGGGCTATGAAACAGTAATGGTCAATTGCAACCCGGAAACAGTGTCCACCGATTATGACACCTCCGACAAGCTTTATTTCGAACCGCTGACAGTTGAGGACGTCCTCAGCATCTACAATAAAGAAAAGCCACTTGGAATTATTGTCCAGTTTGGTGGTCAGACCCCGCTCAACATTGCCGATGAACTGCAGGCGGCAGGTTGTCACATTTTGGGTACATCACCCGCTACAATTGATCTGGCAGAGGACCGCGACCAGTTCCGGCAAATTATGGAAGAGCTGCAGATCCCGATGCCGGAATCAGGCATGGCTGTCAATATGGAAGAAGCACTCGCCATCGCTGCCAGGCTGGGATACCCGCTGATGGTCCGCCCGTCTTACGTGCTCGGCGGCCGCGGCATGGAAGTTGTGCATGACGAAGGCATGCTGCGCCAGTACATGGCGGCAGCGGTTGGTGTCACACCCGACCGGCCGATTCTGATCGACCGTTTCCTAGGCCATGCTTTGGAATGTGAAGCTGACGCGATCTGTGACGGCATAGAAGCATTTGTACCGGCTGTGATGGAACACATTGAGTACGCCGGCATTCATTCGGGCGACTCTGCCTGCGTTATTCCACCGGTCAGTATAGAGCCCCGTCATATCGACACGATTATTGACTACACTCAGAAAATCGCCAAGAAGCTGAATGTTGTCGGCTTGATGAACATGCAGTACGCGATTGCTGACGACACGGTTTACGTCTTAGAAGCAAACCCGCGCGCCTCCAGAACCGTGCCGCTCGTTTCCAAAATCTGCAACATCCCCATGGCCCGTTTGGCTACAGAACTGGTGATGAACGCAGAGGAAGCCAGATTGGCAAAAACTTCTGCGGGAACCGCTAAGACACGCCCCTCACCTCTGACCGGCCTGACCCGGCTCAAGCTGCATCACTTTGGCGTCAAGGAAGCCGTCTTCCCCTTCAATATGTTCCCTGAGGTAGACCCGATTCTCGGTCCGGAGATGCGTTCCACCGGTGAGGTGCTGGGCATGTCCGATTCCTTTGAAATCGCCTTCTTCAAAGCGCAGGAAGCAACTCAATCGAGGCTGCCAACCTGCGGCACAGTTTTGATCAGCGTAAATGACCCGGATAAAGAAGACGCGCTGGCCGCAGCCAAGCTGTTTGCTGAAATCGGCTTCAACCTGCGGGCAACTACTGGAACCTGCCGCTTTCTGCAGGAACACGGGGTAGCCGCTGAGCCGATCAACAAACTGCAAGAGGGCCGCCCCAACATCACTGACGCCATTGCCAACGGTGAAATTCAGCTGGTAATCAATACGCCCTCCGGCGCGCGCAGCTCCACGGACGATTCTTACATCCGCAAATCAGCAATCAGGAACAAAATTCCCTACATTACAACAATGACAGCCGCTTTGGCCAGCGCCCGCGGTATCGCAGCCGTGTTGAGTTCAGATGCTACTCAACATCCGTTAAAATCGCTGCAGGAATACCACGCCGCGATTATTTAAGACAATCGCTAACGCAGTAAAGAAAAAATAATCATAATCGCTGCAGTAGATAACTGCAGTCAAGTAAGCTCAGCCGCCGCGCCGCAGACAATTTTCATATGGATTCATGCAAGGCTGGCCAATCAAAACAACAACCGAACGTGGCTCGAGCGTCAGACGACGCCCGGGCTGCTTCATTTTTGTCGGATCCTCAATAATATCTTTGCCAAATGGCTGGGTTGTGTTGATCGCAATCCGCCAGCTGAAACAATCCGGCAAGCCGGGCAACTGGATTGTCTGCTTTTCCCAATGCGCGTTAACTGCTATATAAAGAATGTCATCGGGCGCTTCCGGCAGAAGCGCTACACAAGCTGCCGGCAGATCACACCGCTGTGAAAATCCTTCCGGCGGCATATCCGCGCAGTCTGGTCTTTCCTTGTCAAAACCATTGCGATCGCGCCCGGCAAGCATGACTCCGATTGTGTGCAGATCGTGGTTATCCGGCAGTTCCCAGGCCTTATGGCTATGGAAACTGGTCAGCGGTAAAGCGCAATCCGCCTCACCGCAGCAAGCCTGCAGCACCGGATGCGATTTGCGGAATTTGATTAGCTGCTGCACAAAAGTAAATAATTCCTGATTGCGTTCGAGGTCCTGCCAATTCAGCCAGGAGGTTTCGTT
>LSQX01041848.1_pt1 | contig 13215 bp, 9 predicted proteins | sample 654561 | NCBI WGS metagenome assembly LSQX01 (sample SAMN04489861, study PRJNA283612) | anaerobic digester metagenome | isolation source: 4 biogas reactors fed with cattle manure at either 37C or 55C with and... | place: Denmark: Kongens Lyngby | collected 2014 | reverse complement strand
AGATGTGTATAAGAGACAGGCATATGTAAAGGGTTCTGAGGCACGGGTATTCATTACGGTGGCAGGACTCTCGGCGGCACTCCCCGGCGTTGTTGCATCCCTGACAGATAAACCGGTTATTGGCGTCCCGGTTGCTGCAGGCACCCTTGGCGGTCTTGACGCACTCCTTGCAATAGTTCAAATGCCCACGGGCGTCCCGGTGGCCTGTGTCGGCATCGGAAACGGGGCCAACGCCGCCTATCTTGCGGTGCGTATCCTGAAGTGCTAAACGATAGAACCAACCCGAATATGATACTTTCTCCCTGAAATCCATGCGAATAGAAATCCATTTATACCGTTTGACTACTTTATTCAACTATTGATGAGGCGATTACCCTCCTGGATCCTGGCAGCAGGATTGATTCTGGTTCTTGTATCAATTCTTCCCGTAGCTGCAGCTGAAACCTCCATTAATGACCATATTATCTATATCAGTTCATACGGACCTGCTTACGTCTGGAACCAGCAAATCGAAGCGGGCATCGATGCAGCCATCAGCGATTCCGACCATACCCACCTCCAGCTTTCCATTGAATATCTGGATGCAAAAGTCATCGATGACCCCACTCATTATGACAACCTCTACCGAACTTTTGCCCACAAATACCGCACGGCGAGTCCGGATGCAATAATTGTATCTGACGATCCTGCCCTCCTCTTCATGAATGAATATGGTGAGCGACTCTTTCCAGGCGTCCCTATCGTCTTCACCGGAATAAATAATCCATCCAACCTGCCAGAGACCGGTGATGGAACGCCATTCTTTATCGGAACACTGGAAATTTTGCCTGTGCAGGAGACCGTTAATAGTATCCGGAAAATAAACCCACGGACAGACACCATCTACGTCATCCTTGACACTACCTATACGGGCCGTGCCATCCGGACACAGATCGATGAACAGGCCGCCGGACGAACCAACTCCATCACGTATCTCTATCCAAAACCAGGTGCAAACTTCAGTGCCATAAGTGCAGATTTGGCAGAACTGCCGGATACAGCGGCTGCTTTGATCCTGACATATTACCTCGCAGACCAAGATCTTACGCCCTACCATATCGATGAAATCTCTGCTGAACTCTCTGCGGCAAGTTCCATCCCCATCTACTCTGCAGTGAGTATATACAACAACAGAGGAGTGGTCGGCGGGGTGCAGATTTCACCCTATGATCTGGGATATAACGCGGGTAAGCATGCCTTATGGGTGCTGGATGAAAAACCACTCGCGGGCACAGAACCGGTCATCTACATGCCTGAAACCAGAACTGTCTTTGACTATAATGAAATGCAGCGATACGGAATCCTGAAATCCGCCCTGCCTGAGGGAGCCACGATCATCAACCAGCCGTCTGACTCAATTACCATCGACCGCGATGCCGCAATTATTGCTGCGATGATTATACTCATCCTTGCCATCCTCTTGATTATTTTCATTATTCAGAATAGGGCGCTTACAAAGACGCGGATCCTCCTCAGGGAGAGTGAAGGACTCTACCGCTCGGTTGTGGAAGGACAGAACGAGATGATCACCCGGTTCCAACCCGATGGCACTATCATCTTTGTCAACCAGGCATACGCCCGCTACTTCGGGCTGGATCCGGAAGCAATAGTTGGGAAAAAATTTCGCCCCCGTATCCATGAGGATGATAGGAAACGGGTTGCGGCTCACTTTGCCACCCTCAAAGGCGGCAATGCACACCATACGATTGAACAGCGTATCATACTGGACGATGGCAGAGTCCGCTGGCAGAGATGGGACGACCATGCCTTCTTTGATAAAGACGGAGTCGTGAAGGAGTACCAATCTGTCGGCATGGACATCACCGAGAGAAAAGAAGCAGAGCAGAAGATTCAGGATTCTCTCCGGGAAAAAACCCTGCTTTTGCAGGAAGTGCACCACCGGGTGAAAAACAACCTTGCGGTGGTATCCTCCATGCTTGAGATGCAGGCACTCAAAGAAGAGGAGCATGACCCTCATTTATCGGCCGAAATACGCGAAGCAGAAGGGCGCATCCGTTCAATGTCAGCAGTCCACGAAGAACTCTACCGCTCAGATTCTTTCGGAGCGATTAATGTCCAGACCCATGTTGAACACCTGGCACATGATATCATCAGCACATTCCCGGATGCGGCAAAGGTCACCCTGAATGTATATACAGATGACTGCCACCTTTCATTGGAGAAGGCAATTCCCGTAAGCCTCATCCTCAATGAACTCCTCACCAATATAATGAAGTACGCATTTGTGGGGTCGACGACAAATATAATTACCATCCATATGATATGTGATAACGCAAATACGGTGCTCACGGTCAGTGACTCCGGGGTAGGTTTTCCGGACAACTATGATCCGGAACAGGCAACAACCCTTGGGATACAGATGGTGAAAACATTTGTTGAGTACCAGCTTGATGGCAGGTATGAGATTGAAACCGGGTCTGCAGGGACTACATGGACAATTCGATTTCCATCAGATACCAAATGAATTTCGTAATCTACAGGGGATAATCAGATAATAATGGAAGAGAATGAAAGGGGCTCCGTTGGCATTGTTGAAGACGAAGGAATGATTGCGATGCTACTACGCGAGTTACTGACACGTGAGGGGTTTGATGTCGTCTGCACCGTAAATAATGGCCTTGATGCAGTCAACTGCGTCAGAGAGAAATCCCCTCAGATAGTACTGATGGATATCCACCTAAAAGACGATATGGACGGGATTGAAGCTGCAATAGAGATCCGTAAATTCTCAGATATTCCCATCATCTTTCTCACCGCTAACAGCGACACCCAAACAAAGGAACGGGCCGAGGGCCTTATGCCATATATCTTCCTCCCAAAGCCAATAAATAAGAAGTTGCTCCTTACCGCCCTGAGACAGGGCATCCCTGTATGAAAAGGTAGCCGAAGCTCTATGATAATGCTCCCATATCATATCGAGAAATGGGCAGAACAAAAATAAAAATACTTTTTATTTGCTACTTTTATACACATTCAGGCCAACCTTGACGGTCTCGGCACCGGGGACAGAGACGTTGCCTTCACTCGTTCCAATCGTGATGGACTTACCTGATTTTGAAGGCCCAAAATCCTTTGATATATCAACTTTCATCGTCAGAATAGTGCCTTCGAGGGTCATCTCAACATTTTTCATGCTCTCGTTTATGATCTGCTATCACATGACCTTTTCTGTAAGGGGTGGGAGAAAGTGAGGCAGAGGACCACACGCGGTAAACAAATTCAGCAGATACTCAGGAGAGTTATTCGCGAGAACTAAATAACAAAAAGATAGTCCGGAAAGGCCCAATTCCTCTAATTTAAGAGAAAAAAGTGGTTACATAGCATGTGGCGCCATAGCGAAATCTTAGATTCAGAAGAGAGTGGGAAGGGGAAGGGCTTGCATAGCCCCCCGGAAAAATGAATCAGGCGGGGGAATTACCAGACCGTCTTGAGCCCGGTACCGGTCTCCTTCAGAGGCAATGTCCGGGAAAAGGTGTGCAGGGCTTTAAACCCGGTGCAGTGGCAGGCATGCAGAGATTCGAGATTCAACTCCTTAAGGAAGCGAGCTGTCAGGTCAATCCGTTCCTGATCGGCATGCATCAGATGCAGACCGCCGATGACAGAGCGGACACGGTCATCGCCACAGACTGTCAGGGCATAGGTGATGATATTTGCAATACCTGAGTGTGAACAGCCGCTGATGATCACGAGGCCGGTGTCACTTTTGTAGGCAAGCGCAGAGTCATCAGTCAGATGATCAGGTGACGTGGTGCCATCCGGGAGTGTCACCTCTGCATTCGGAGTAAAAGACTCCCATGCATGCACGCGGGGTATCTCCCCCAGAAAGACCAAGCGGTCGGTGATCCAGAACGGTTCTTTTGTGAGTCGCATCGTGCCAAAGCGGGCCAGAATATCAGAGCTAAAGAGCGTGCCTATCTCTGAACTACCGGGACGTCTCCGCGGCAGATAAGCCCCGGGGTGGGAGATAAAAAACGGCGGGCGGTGACCCCCCCCTTCGGTCGTCTCGTTCCCGAGTTCAGGCAACAATGCCTGCAGACCCCAGGTGTGGTCCAGATGCCCATGAGAAAAGACCACATGCGTTGCATCCGCAGGTTCGATGCCCATCCGGCGGGCATTATTCAGAAATACTCCGGAAAAACCGGTATCAAAGAGCACCCGTGCATCCCTGTCATGGATATATGCCGAAAACCCGGATTCCGATAAAAGATACCGGTCGGTGATGGCCGTGTTGTCGACCAGCAGTGTGCATTCCATCGCCATTGTGCTCATATTGGCGGGTAAGCATCTTAAAAGAAGGGTTCGGGTCAATCATTAGCGTGCCAATCACCTGGTGGTCTTTTTATCACTCAGGATACCATTGACCAGCTTTACGGCGCAGAGGTCCCCGCACATCGAACAGGTATCAATCTCTCCATCCCGTTCATGAATACGCCTTGCATACTCCGGAAACAGTGCAATAGAGAACTGGCGTTCCCAGTCAAGAGCACGGCGGGCATCTGCCATCTGCCGTTCCCCTTCAGTGAACCATTTTTCCGGGCGGCGGGTGGTGTCACCGATATGTGCGGCAAGTTTTGCCACCCGTGTCCCTTCCTCAATATCTGATAGATTCGGCAGGGCAAGATGTTCTGCAGGAGACACCATGCAAAGGAAGTCTGCACCGGCCATTGCAGCAATTGTTCCCCCAATGGCGGCTGAGACATGATCATATCCGGGAGCAATGTCGGTGACAAGCGGCCCCAAAAGATATAACGGAGCTTGTTCCGTCAGTTCTTTTATCATCTTGACATTGTAGGTAATCTGGTCTACCGGCATGTGACCCGGCCCCTCGATCATGCGCTGGACGCCCTGTTCCTGTGCCTGTGCGGCAAGGGTTCCAAGGGTGAGATACTCCACCGTCTTTGCCTGCCGTACGGCATCGACCACCGCACCAGGACGCATCCCGTCTCCGAGGGAGATACAGACATCTTCCTCTTTGAGGATCTCCAGCAGGTAGTCATACTCTGCATAAAGAGGGTTCTCCTCACCAGTTGCATCCATCATCGCCAGATGAAAGGAACCGCCCCGTGAGACAACACCCATCACCCGCGGGTCACGCCGCAGAGAGGCAAATGCCTCACGATTGACCCCACAATGGAGCGTGAGAAAGTCTACCCCGTCATGGCAGTGATCGCGGATGGTATTGAAGAGGATATCAGCGGTGATATCAGAGGCACTCCCCGCACGGCGCACCGCATCGTAAATAGGCACGGTACCGACGGTGGTATCCAGTCCAAGGATACTTTGGCGTATTGCCCGGAGATCACCCCCCGTGGAAAGATCCATCAATGCGTCCGCACCGTTTGCAAGGGCTGCCTTTCCCTTCTTCAGTTCAAGTGCCGGATCACACAGGGCACCCGAGGTCCCGATGTTCACATTGACTTTTACCCGACACCCGGACCCAATGGCACAGAGACGGTGTTCACGCTGCGGGTTATTCGGAACAACGACACGTCCCCGCACAACATCACGTGCCATCTTCCGGCCATCGAGCCCTTCTTTTCGGGCCAATGCCTCGATTTCATCCGGCACCCCAGAGAGGCACTCCCTGATAAGGGTCTGCATAACAACCATTTGGTAGCGCATCCTTATTATCTTGCATGCAGGTGAGATGGATTCCGGGACAAGGCTACTGGGCAAACGCCTATATCTGCGGAGAAGTGCTGATAGACGCGGGCGTAACCCCGATGCAGGTAGAGGCCTATGCCTCAGAGATTACAACGATTGTGCTGACACACTGCCATTATGACCACATCGCACACGCCCACCATATCGCTACTATGTGTGATGCAGATGTGTTCATCCATGAGGCAGACGAACCTCCCCTGACCAATAAACGTGCAGAGACAACGTGCTCAGCATTGTTCGGAGAACGTTCTCCTGTTGTCCCCCTAACAGGCACTCTTAAGGACGGCGATATCATCGGTGGCCTAAAAGTGATTCACACACCCGGCCACACGCCGGGGTGCATCTGCCTCTGGGACGCTGAGGGTAAGAACCTCATCTCCGGTGACACGGTCTTTGCCGATGGCGGTGTGGGGCGCACCGACTTTCCCGGAGGTTCGCAGGAAGATCTCATCCATTCCCTTGACCGATTGGCGACATATGATGTGCAGAAGATCTGGCCGGGCCACGGGATGCCAGTACCTGAGAACGGATTTCGGCATATCGAAGCGTCGAGACGGATGGCCGGCTATTACTAACCCTATTTGAACTCATAATCAAAAGGCTGGACAAGAAAATATAGGAGGTAGCAATGGCAGAAAAAGGCATTTACTGCCTCATCCTGAATACGAGCGGGGCAACACTTGCGGTGGGTGCATTGGGTGAGATGACGTTTCCGGTCGGATGGTACATCTACGTGGGTTCGGCACTCGGTCCGGGAGGACTGGCACGGGTGCACCGTCATATTCGGGTGTATCAGGGAGAAAATGATCACCGGCCGCGGTGGCACATCGACCGCCTGCTTACCGACAAACGGTTCATGCTCACGACAGCAGTCTGCGGCGAGACCACCGACCGGCTGGAATGCACCCTTGCCCAGTCCCTTGGAGGACAGAATGTCCGGAGATTCGGGTGCAGCGACTGCCGGTGCACCTCACATCTGTTGTTCCGAAACGAGGAACCACAGGCAGAATGCTGCCAAGCTCTCAGCGCCTGCGGGTGCAGACCAGTGACGATACCCGTCTCTTTCTGCAAATAAGGGATATAAAATTCAGACATAACGCTCATATAATTTGGATTCAACCTACCTGTATGAAAGTTCTGGGAATTTCAGGGAGCATGCTGCCAAACGGAAATACTGCATATCTTGTCAGGAAGATCCTTGAAGCAGTTACTCAAGCAAACGCAGAGGCTACCTGTGAGTTTGTTTCACTTGGGGGTCACCACATCACCCCCTGCACCGGGTGCCTCCAGTGCAGAGAGAAGAAGGAGTGTGCTATCACGAGTGACGACTGGGCAGATGTCGCAGAGAGAATGATGGACTGCGATGTGCTGGTCATTGGCACCCCGGTCTACTACTACGATGTCTGCGGACAGATGAAGAACTTTATTGACCGCACATACTCTCTCTGGCATGATCGCAGACTCTCGGGAAAATATGTGGTCACCGTAGCTGTGATGGGTGACACCGGGGCCGACCGTGCTCTTGAAACCCTCGAAGGATTTGCGAATGCTCACGAGTTCGTGTATGCGGGGTCTGTTACCGGCAAAGCGTTTCTGCCGGGGGAAATAGCCAATGACAAGGCGGCATGTGAGGACGCTGTCAAAGTCGGCAAGAAGATTGCCGCCCTCGGATAAAATAGTAGATTGACAAAGGCTCCTTCTTTTTTTCAACGCGTATCGCGAGATGTAAAACTACAGAGCACCCAGATACTGTTATGTGTTACCGGAGGCCCTGAACATGACCACAGAAAGACTGACTGAAATACCTATTCTGCCGGGCGAAAGACAGGATGAATGCCTCCGGTTCTTTGCCGCACGTACAGCAGAAGACCCATTCTCTGCAATTTTGTGTATGCCGACAATACGCCTTGCCTCCACCCTCCGGGGACGGATGATTAAAGCGGGTATCCCCCATATCCCTGCTCTTGCAGGAACACCCTCTGACGTGGCTAAAGCCATTCTCTTTCGGACGTCTCCCGATCTCCGCATCATTCCCGCAGAAGAGGCACGGGTTATTCTGCATCAGGCAATCCGGGCCCATCCGAACCGGGGTATCCTTACCCCGGGAGGAAAGGAAGGAGGACAACGCCTTGTTCAGGACCTCTTTCGCCTATTTGGAGTGTTAACCGAACGAGATATTGATTATCCTGCCTGCCTCGGTGCCGGCGCAGGAGAGAAGAGCCGGGTCATCGGCGATATATTTGCCGACTACCGGGCACGCCTTGAGGCCGAAGGGGCAGTAGACGCACACTCAGTCTGCGGTGCTGCTGCCGATGCCCTTGCCCGCTCTTCACTCCGGTTCTCCGGGTGTATCTATGGTATCCACGCGCCCCTGCCGGAGACAGAACGCTTCCTCAAAACACTCACCGGTGCCGGTGGGAAGTGGGCAGTCTTCACTCCGGCCGGTGCAAACCAAGCGATATTCGGGCCGGATGAGACCCCATCGACAGACAAGGGAGACGGACCGGAATGGCTCTTCTCTGACACCGCTGTGCTCACCCCTCCGGTGCCACTCTCCTGCGGCACATTCCCTGACCGTAGAAGTGAATTCCGTGCAGTGGCCCAGCAGATCACCGAGCTCATCCATGCCGGCACCCCTCCGGGAAATATCGCGGTTGCCCTGCCGGACATCCGGGCAGAAGAGGCACGCCTTTCAGCGATATTTGCCGATTTTGGAATTCATGCGGCTTCTTCTGCCACCCTGCCACTCGCGCAGGAACCCCTTGTGCAGGCTCTCCTGTTGCCACTTCGTATTGTTGCAGACGGTTTTGAACGTCAGGCGATTGTGCAGCTCTTCTCGCAGCCATTCTTCCGGTTCAGCGATGCAGACGGCGGAGTCGTCTCTGGAAGTGAAATAAACCATTTGGCCTGTCAGGCCGGTATCCGAAGTGGTGCAGCCCGCTGGGAGGAAGGATTTGCCCACCTAAAGGAACGTCTGAAAGAACAAAGTGAAAACCCGGATACCCCCCAGTACAGGCAGGAGGTTGCTGCACGCGACCTTGCGGCAACAGAACGGGCAGAAAGTACCATCGTTGCCCTTATCCATGATCTGCAGACACTGGAGAAGCCTAAGCCAATGCCAGACCATATTCAGGCACTCCGAAGTCTTTACGCCCGATGGAATGCTCCCTTCCTTCCTCCCGCTCCCGATATAGGTACCGAAGAGCGCGAAATAAAAGCTCTCAGCGAATTTAACCGGTTGCTGGATCGTATGGCAGGGACTCCCGGACAGGAGGGACCAGCAGTGAGCATCCGTGAGGCCACCGCAGTCATTCTCTCAGCCGCAGCAGAGACACGCCCCGAGCACGAACCAGATCTGGATGCCGTCCAGATCTGTGGTATCCGTGAACTTCAGGGATTACATGTGCCGGTGGTATTCATTGTAGACCTCACAGACGGACGATTGCCGGATATTCCCCCTCTTTTGCCTTATACCACCGAGCAGGAAGAACGCCAAATGGGCACGATGCGGCGGCGGGAGAAATTGCGGGAGGAACGCTACTACTTCCTTGCTGCCCTTTTCTCTGCCGGTGAAAGACTCTGGCTCAGTCATGCAGAAAGCGACGGCGGGGTGCTCATCCCCTCACCCTTCTATGCCGCCGCTGCGGAGGCGTTTCCTCACGCCGACTGGAAATGCACGGTCATGCCTGCATCAGAGGAGAGCCGAATGGAACGGGCTGGGCGTGTCATACGCGACGGCATTTTGCCACCTTCAGCATGGCTTCCAACAGGCATCACCGCGGAATCTGTTGCTGCCCGCATCACCATGGAGGAGTATCACCGTCAGGGAATCTGTGACTCAGCTTATGATGGCATGCTTGACGTCGACCCTGAGATACCCGCCATGCTTGCCGAACGCTACTCCAAAGATACTGTCTGGTCAGCAACCACGTTGGAGGATTATGTTACCTGCCCCTTCCGGTTCTACCTCCGGCATGTGCTGGGCACAGAACCCCTCCCCGAGGAAGAGAGGGACATATCTGCCTCCACACACGGAACCATCGTCCATGAGGTCTGCCAACTCTTTTACCGTGACTGGATGAGTGACCACCCCGTGGGCCCGGGACTCAAGGAAAAGGATGAGGCAACCGTTCGTATCCTCGCACAGGCAGAAGCCGTACTGACACGGTACACCCGCCCCGGTGCTGCGTGGGAAGCCGGAATGGAAGCCTTCCTCGGCACAGACAAGGCGGGGCCGGGACTCTTTGAGGAGTTTATCTTGCAGGAAACTGAGACACAGGCATCCCCCTTTGTGCCAACCCTTTTTGAGGCGGGGTTTGGTACTCCGGACCGTCCGGGCAGTATCCATGATGCACCTGTGGCCCTTGATGTACCGGAACAGGAGAACCCTCTTCGTATCAGGGGATTTATCGACCGGGTGGATCGTATGGCAGACGGAACATTTCTCGTAACGGATTATAAGACGGGTAATCATCCAACTCAGTCCGAGATCATTGCAGGAAAGGCACTTCAGCTGGCACTCTATGTGCGGGCTCTTGAAGTGATCAACGGTGCTGCCGGGGCAGGAGCATCCTACTATGAGATGAAACGCCGGGGCGTGGCAAACACCGTGGTGGTGCATGACGAACGCTATGCCGATGTCCTCGCACCTTACCATCCAAAAGGGATGAAAAAAGACGCACCCCCCTTCCCTGAGATCATCATCAATGCAGTGGCAGCAGCAGCACAGGCCGCAACAGGTATTCGTGCAGGGAGGTTTCCGCTTGCAGAGGATGCAGGAAAATGTCCCAGCTATTGTGAATACTCCCGGATTTGCCGTAAAAGCGTCCTCAGAAGTCTGGCAATATGTCGCAACAGGGAGGAGGCATAGATGCCACCAAAGCGCACGGCAGTGCAGGAGACTGCTATTACCTGTTCGGGCAGCCTCTGCGTAACAGCAGGAGCCGGGACCGGTAAGACCTATGTTCTTGTCAGCCGGTATCTGGACCTCCTCGAACGTGAAGATGAGGAGAAAGCAGGAGTACAGGAGATTTTAGCGCTCACCTTTACCGAAAAGGCGGCAGCCGAGATGAAAGATCGTGTCCGTCGGGCACTCTCTGAGGCAGAAGGAGAGGAGGCCTCTCGTTTCCGCGATGATCTGATGTGGGCCGGTATCTCCACCATCCATTCCTTCTGTACTCGGGTACTGCAGGAATATGCTCTTGAGGCTGGTCTTGAGCCGGGATTTGCGGTCATTGAGGACTATGAACTCGCAGAGATCACCGAAGAGACACTCTACCGTCTTCTTTACACACCCCTGCCTGAGCCAGTCAGAACAGCAGTGCTCACCTGCCTCCGGACATTCGGCGTATGGCAGGTACAGGAGACCCTCCCCGCACTCTATGCCCAGCGGTGGGAGGCAGAGGAGTTCTTCACCCGCGTCCGGGATGCACCTGAGGCACTGATTGCTCTCTGGAAAGAAACGGTGGAAGCCGAACAGAAAGATATCTGCACACAGTTCTTTGCCTCACCTGCGGGAAAGGCCGCAGCTACCCTCAGAGAACTGGCCACCGCCTTTGCAGGAGAGGAGGATGCCGGAACCCGCTATCTCGCTGAAGCTTTGCCCAGCCTCACGGCACTCGATCCAAACCAGCCAAAAGAAACGTGTCATGCTCTTGCGGCTCTTTTATCCTGCAAGGGAAGTCGGAGTATGGGGAGTGCGAAGATCTTCGGGAAGGATGGAAAAAAGATGCTCGTCACCGCATACAGCGCCCTCAAGGAATGGGAGGACAGCATAACGGACGGTTTGCTGACGTTGACGGTATCCCCCGACAATCCGGAGACAATAGAGACTATCCGCACGCTGCAGGCGCTCGGTACCGTCTTCTTTTGGTTCTCGAATGCCATCGGACGTGAAAAAGCCAAACGGGGGGCGATTGACTTTGGTGATATGCTCATATCCACGCAGTCCCTGCTTGCAACAAACCCGGCGGCACGAAACGGCATCGCCGCAAAGTACCGTGCAATCATGGTGGATGAATTTCAGGACACCGATCCCCTGCAGGCCGCCATTATATCAGACATTCTCACGGCCGCAGGAAAAGAACGATCCCTCTTTGTGGTCGGTGACCCGAAACAGTCCATCTATCTCTTCAGAAACGCTGATGTAACGCAGTTCAAAGCAACGCGTGAACGGATTCTTGCAGAACGGGGCGGGCGTGAGGTGGCGCTGGACACCAGTTTCCGCAGTGCTCCGGAGATTATCGGCCTTGTGAACACGCTCTTCTCTGCCATCCTCGGCGCAGACCGACTTCCATGGGAGTTTGGTTATGACCACCTCGGCGTAAGCGAGAACAGATTGGATCATATTGGTTCTGCTGAAATTCTCATTGCCCCTTCCGGAAAGAAGAGCGCAGAAAGCCACCTTACCGAGGCTGAGGCAATCGGGGCGTGGCTTGTTGATATGGTCAGAAAACAGCGAAAGGTTGTCTATGAAAAGAGTCCTGACGGAGAATCGCAGGAGAGACCCGCCAGTTTCGGTGACTGTGCAGTTCTCATCGAGACACGGACCCATCTTCACCTCATCGAGGATGCCTTCCGCCGTGCCGGGGTGCCCTACCAGATCCACGGAGGCACTGCATTCTATGAACGGCAGGAGGTGCGGGACTGTGCGGCAGTGATCGCCTTCCTTGCTGATAATGCGGATGACATTGCCCTGTACGGTGCCCTCCGCTCTCCGTTCTTTGGTCTCTCTGATGCAGAACTCTTCCGCGCCGCTGGGGGGCGGGGAAGAGGACTCTTCGCTCGCCTGAAAGCGGATACAACCGGCCCTGCCGCTGATGCCTGCCGGATGCTTGAACACTGGCAGGCGTTTGCACGTCGTGAACCTCCATCAGCACTCGTCACCCGCATCCTCCGTGAATCAGGGATGTATGCAATCTGCGCCGGTCAGGAAAATGGCGAACAGATGAACGCGAACCTCAGGAAGATAACAGAGATCGCCCGATCCCGTGAATCTGCCGGATGCTATGGGTTTGATGACTTTGCCGCAGACCTCCGACAGTCGGTGCAAGATGCTCCGAAAGAAGAGGATGCACCTCTGCCAACAACAGACAAGGACGCAGTCGCTGTGATGACCGTTCATGCCTCAAAGGGACTGGAGTTTCCGGTGGTTGTTCTGCCTTTCACGAATTCAGACAGTGGCGGCCGGAATAACGGGATAGTCTTTGAGGAGGGACTGGGCCTTGCTACAAAGATCCCGGGACCAGAAGGACCCGTGGAGGCACCAATCTCCCTTTTGATCCGTCACCGCCGCAAACAGAAGGAAGCAGCAGAGGCACGCCGCCTCTTTTATGTGGCAGTCACTCGTGCCCGTGACCATATCCTCTTTTCCGGGACCATGCCAAATATGGAGTTAGTTGCCCTCGGACCGGATGCGGGGAAGACCCGAATGCACCGGACCTTTGCTGCCCTCGGCATTACCCCGGAGGATGTAACAGCAGGGAACACGGT
>LSQX01218699.1_pt1 | contig 13216 bp, 13 predicted proteins | sample 654561 | NCBI WGS metagenome assembly LSQX01 (sample SAMN04489861, study PRJNA283612) | anaerobic digester metagenome | isolation source: 4 biogas reactors fed with cattle manure at either 37C or 55C with and... | place: Denmark: Kongens Lyngby | collected 2014 | reverse complement strand
CTATTCTCCTCATTGATGGAGAATAGCTTCCAGGGCAAGGGATTTCAGGATTATAAGACCAACCTGCAGGAAGTTTTACAGGCAATGGGTGAAGAGGAAATAGTCTACAGGGTAATCAAAGAAACAGGGCCCGATCATGATAAAGAATTTGTCATTGAGGTACTGTGTGGTAGACGGGTTATAGGAAGGGGAAAAGGAAAAAGCAAGAAAGAGGCTGAACAACGAGCGGCCAAAGAGGCTTTGGGAAATATCCGTGGATAGGGTATTTCTCATACATGGAATATGTCCATCATGGGGTAGCCGTTATAGGCATTTTATGTTAAAATTGATTAGCTGTATAAGGAACATCAGGGAACTAATGAAGTGTACGTTGTATAGTAGTCAAGAGTTTAAATTGAAGTGAAATTTTAAAAAGTCAGAATAGATCGGATGTTTAACTGACAATGCCTAAGATTAGAGGTGTATATAATTGCTATTAAAAAGGCTTGAAATGTATGGTTTTAAGTCCTTCGCCGATAGAATCCAGATTGAATTTGACAAGGGTATTACAGCAATAGTTGGCCCCAATGGAACCGGTAAAAGCAATGTAGCCGATGCAGTCAGGTGGGTATTAGGTGAACAAAGTGCCAAGTCCCTAAGGGGTAGCAAGATGGAGGATATTATCTTCTCTGGAACCCAGGAAAGAAAACCTTTGGGTTTTGCTGAAGTGTCTCTGACATTGGAAAATACCCAGGGTACTATACCCGTAGATTACACCGAAGTAACCATAACAAGAAGGGTTTATAGGTCGGGTGAAAGCGAATATTACATAAACCGTTCGCCTTGCAGATTAAAGGATATTACAGAACTATTTATGGATACAGGTGTGGGGACGGAAGGATACTCAATTATTGGACAGGGTCGGATTGACGCGATTCTTAGTTCTCAACCTGAAAACAGAAGGCAGATATTTGAAGAGGCGGCTGGTATCGTAAAATACAAGAGCCGAAAACAAGAATCCGAGCGGAAGCTGGAAAGAGTTGAAGAAAACATAATCAGAATCAATGATATCCTTAGGGAGATCAGTTACCAATTGGGGCCCTTGGAGGAACAGAGCAAGGCAGCCAGAGAATATTTGGATCTACGGGACAAATTGAAATACTATGAGTTAAACAGATTTATCATTGAATACGACAACTACAGAGAAAGAATAAATCGGATAAAGAATAATGTCGCATTATTGAATCAGGATATCTCAAACCATCGTTCGAATATTCAGAAATTAGAGACAGAAAACCAGGATTTGGATAATAGAATAACCGTGCTAGATGAAATAATACAAAATCTTTCCCACGATAGATATAAAAAGTCAAACGAAATTGAGAGATTGAAGGGTAAGATACAGGTTATAAAGGAGAGGGTCAGCCAGCTGGATAGGGAGAGATCCAGATTGGTAAAAGAAATAGCTGTGGAAGCGCATTCAATTTCGGAAAAGAAAAAAGTGCGTATAGACATCTTGCGGGAGTTGGAGGAGAAGAAAAAGAGCCAAGAATCGATCCTACAAAAATCTGCAAAACTTAATGCAGAACTGGAAAAAATACATAAGGAATTAACTTTGTACCATCAGGATGTTCAACAGAAGAAGGACAAAGTGATGGACATCTGGAATGCATTGTCCGACGCGAAAAACACCATAACCAAATATAGAACCTTAAAAGGTAATTTAGAGGAGCAAAGGTTACAGACAAGCATTCGGATGGAAGAGTTAAATGAAAATAGGACAGCTCTCAAACAGAGAATTACAGCAAATACTAAGCATTTTGAAAAACTCTTGGATGCGGAGAAGTCTAAGAAGCATGAAAAGTTCACTTTGGAACAAAGAATAGCAAGTCTGGAACAGGAGCTTGCTACACTGGGTGATAAGCTTCAGCTACAAAGACAGCAGCTGGAAGGATACAAGTCCAAATTAAAACTATTGGTAGATATGGCTAAAACATATGACGGATTCCAAAAAACCGTTAGGAATATATTGGTAGCATGTCAAAATGATTCGATGTTGGGAAAGAAAGTCTGTGGTGTCGTAGCAGAGCTAATTGATGTTCCAAAGCAATATGAGGTTGCTATAGAGACAGCCTTGGGTGCAAGTCTGCAGCATATTGTAACTTACGATGAGCAAGATGCAAAATATATGATCGAGTTTTTAAGGAAAAAAAACTGGGGGAGGGCTACCTTTCTACCCATATCATCTATAAAACCCAGGCAGCTCAATCAGTGGGAGCAAGGGGTATTATCTATGGAAGGGTGCCTGGGAAGAGGGACAGACCTTGTAACCTTTGATTCTAAGTATGAGAGTGTTTTCACCAATCTACTAGGCAGAATTATTATTACACAGAACCTGGATCAAGCCGTGGCCATTGCTAAAAAATTCTCGTATTCCTTCAGGATAGTTACCCTGGATGGTGATATTATCAATACCGGCGGCTCAATGACCGGAGGAAGCTTTAACAGGCGAACTGTTGGGATTATTGGCAGGAGCAGAGAAATAGATGACCTTAAGACCCAGATTTCCGTGTTGGTAAAGGATATGAAATATGGTGTTTCCAAAAGAGAGACATGTCGAAAGGAATATAATAAGCTGGTTGATGCTTTAAAGCTTGTATCGAAAGAAATACACGAACTTGAAATTGAAAAGGCCACCAGCAGCGAAAGTCTGGAAGGAGCACATACTCAGATAAGAACAATAGATGAAGAAATTCAAAGGCTGAATATAATCAATAAAGACGTAATCCGAGAGACCGAAAGATTGCAAACATCCATTGGAGAACAAGAGAACATAATTAAAGATTTGGAAATCGGAATTGAAAAGGCACAAGCTACAGTCCTTGATACTGATTCAGCCATTGGTGATATCAACAGGCATAAAGAGCAAATGGATGAAGAGATAACCAGGGTCAGGCTTGAGATGACAGGATTAGAACATGAAGTAGGCTTTATTGAAGCGAGAATAGTTCAACTGGATGATGAGATAGGCAAACATGAGCAATCTCTTAAGGAAAAATCCAAAGCTATAGAGGATATCTCCGACAATACAATTATATGCCAATGCGAGATTGACGAACATACAGATAAAATAGGGGAGCTCAACACGGAACTGGAGGAAGCAGAAAAGGATTTGAGTCAGAGGCAGGCCGATAAAGTGGCCTTGGCAGAAGAGATAAGCGTCGTTGAAAAGCGAATAAAGGAGTTGACCAGGACCGTTGACGAGATCCGGGAAAGAAGGCACAGCATGGAGGTCCATTTGTCTAGAACCGAGATTGAGCTTGAAAATATTCAGAACAATATATGGGAAGATTATGAGATTTCCTATGCCAACGCCTTGAGGTACAGGGATAGCCAATTAGGATTGACCCGGATTAAGAGGGAGATTAAAGAGATTGAACAGAGAATCGATACGCTAGGTGACGTTAATGTAAGAGCTATAGATGAGTATAAGCGAGTAAAGGAACGCCATGATTTCCTCACCGGTCAAATGGAGGATCTTATCGAAGCCAAGGATAATTTATTGGGTGTAATAAGTGACATTACATCGACCATGAAGTACAGGTTTGTCCAGGAGCTTGATGTTATAAACAAGTATTTTAATGAGGTATTTAGGCGCTTGTTCGGTGGGGGTAAAGCAGGTGTGGTGTTGGAAGATCCAAATGATGTACTAACTTCTGGAATAGAAATAATTGCCCAACCACCAGGTAAGAAGCTTCAAAACATCAATCTATTATCAGGCGGTGAAAAAGCTTTGACGGCTATCGCAATTCTATTTGCCATTCTGGAACATAAACCAGCACCTTTTTGTGTTCTGGATGAGATAGATGCCGCTTTGGATGAAAACAATGTGGAAAATTTCGGTAAATTTCTCAAGCAATTTTGCGAAAATACCCAATTCGTATTAATAACCCACAGAAGAGGGACCATGGAGAACAGCGATGTCCTGTATGGGGTGGCCATGGAGGAAAAGGGTGTGTCCAGGATGATCTCCGTTAGGCTGGAGGATGATATCGCAAGTTAAGTTACAAAAAAGCTGACAGAAGGAGGCAACATAGAAAAGGAATGGATAATAAAAGTGATAGGAAATCAGGTTTTTTTTCAAGATTAATAAAGGGATTGGATAAGGCAAGGCAAGGATTTACCCATAGGGTGGATGAGCTTATAAAATATTATCGTGAGATAGATGATGATTTTTTCGATGAACTGGAAGAGATTCTTATAACTGCAGATGTGGGTGTTAATACAACAATAGAGATTGTAGACGAGTTACGGGATCTGGTCAAAGAAAAAAAGATTGGCGATACCGAAAAAATAAAGAGTCTGCTGAAAGAAAAAATCATATCCATCTTGGCTAACGAGGATGATTTCGAACTTAACTCCCCTGCAGTCATGCTGGTAGTAGGTGTCAATGGGGTTGGTAAGACCACGACTATAGGGAAGTTGTCTGCCCTTTACAAGGAGCAGGATAAGAGTGTACTAATGGCTGCCGGTGATACCTTTAGAGCTGCAGCCACAGAACAGTTACAAATTTGGGGCGATAGAGCCAAAGTGCCAGTGGTGTCCCAGAAAGAAGGTTCTGATCCGGCTGCAGTGATATTTGATGCAATCCAAGCGGCTAAATCAAGAAATATTGATATTTTGATATGTGATACCGCCGGTAGGCTTCATAGCAAAAAAAACTTAATGAATGAGTTGGGTAAAATCAAACGTATAATTGACAGGGAATATACTACAGCACAAAAGGAAGTGTTTCTGGTGTTGGATGCTACCACCGGTCAAAACGCTATAACACAGGCTAAACTTTTTCAAGAGGCTGTAGGGGTTACGGGTATTATACTAACAAAGCTGGATGGAACTGCCAAGGGTGGGATAATTGTAGCAATAAAATCTGAATTGGATGTGCCAATTAGGTTTATAGGAGTAGGGGAACAGATAGACGACCTCCAACCCTTCAATCCCCAGGACTTTGTTGATGCATTATTCGAATAATACATGATTTTGAATTACAAAATTATTTAGCCATGGTTATAGATTCTTGTTGACAGATAAACCATTATATATTATAATCATTGTCTGTAAAGGAATAATACTTTACAATGCGATTCCCTTATTAGGAGTGTGGGGATGGAAAAGTTTACTCATATAGGGATGTTATTCGAGATATATGGCGGGTTGCTAACCGACAGACAAAGGGATGTAATGGATCTATATTATAATTATGATCTTTCCTTGGCCGAAATAGCTGAGCAGCTAAGCATTAGCCGACAGGGAGTACATGATCTTATAAGAAGATCGGAGCTGGCCCTGACAAATGCTGAAGACTGTATTGGTTATTTAAAGTATCGCGATAGGATATTCGTCGATATACACGATGTCGAGAAAGATATAAGCCGGTTGCTCCTTCAGTTGAATGATGAGTTTAACCATGACTCTGGTAAACTAAGGAGGAAACTAACGCTTTTGAGGGATAAGGTTATGAGAATAGGGGACCTATGATTGCTATGTTTTTAATTGGTGACAGCCGTAGTCTAAGGAGGTTAAGGTATGGCATTTGAAGGACTGTCGAGTAAATTACAGTCAACGTTTAAGAAATTGACAGGAAAGGGCAAACTTTCTGAGAAAGATGTAAAAGATGCCATGCGGGAAGTAAGACTGGCCCTGTTAGAAGCCGACGTTAACTTCAAAGTGGTAAGGGATTTGGTAAGAAAGATTGGAGATCGAGCTGTAGGCCAAGAGATAATGAAAAGCCTAACTCCGGGGCAGCAGGTTATAAAGATTGTCAATGAGGAATTGACGGAGTTAATGGGAGGTACCTACAGTAGGATAACAACCGCTGATAAGCCACCAACTATTATTATGATGGTAGGCCTACAAGGAGCCGGTAAGACTACAACTGCAGGCAAGCTAGGCGGGCACTTTAAAAAGGAAGGAAAGAAGCCCCTACTGGTAGCATGCGACATATACCGTCCCGCTGCAATAAAGCAATTGCAAGTGGTAGGAGATCAACTGTCAATACCCGTGTTTGATATGGGCAAGGAGGATCCTGTTCGTATTGCCATCCAAGCCGTTGACCATGCAAGAAATGAAGGATATGACACTGTAATTATCGATACGGCGGGAAGACTTCACATAAACGAAGAATTGATGAATGAACTGACAAACATTAAGGGAGCTGTTAGCCCTCATGAGATTTTACTGGTAGTTGATGCAATGACAGGTCAGGATGCAGTCAACGTAGCAGAAAATTTCAACGAGAGTTTAGGGATAGATGGAGTGGTTTTGACGAAGTTAGATGGTGATACCAGGGGAGGAGCTGCGCTGTCAGTAAAAGCCGTAACCGGTAAACCTATTAAATTTGCCGGTATGGGCGAAAAATTAACCGATCTGGAGTTATTTCACCCTGATAGAATGGCTTCCAGAATTCTTGGCATGGGTGATGTGCTAAGTCTAATCGAGAAAGCACAAGCAAATATTGACGCTGAAAAGGCATTAGAATTTGAAAGAAAGCTTCGAACTCAGCAGTTTACCTTTGATGATTTCTTGGAACAGCTCCAACAGCTTAAGAATATGGGTCCGCTGAGCGATATTGTTGGCATGATTCCAGGTATGAACCCCGGGAAGCTAGGTGGCCTAAACCTGGATGACAGGCAGCTTGTAAGGACAGAAGCCATTATCCAGTCTATGACCAAGGAGGAAAGGTTTAATCCAAGCATCATTAACGCCAGCAGAAGAAAGAGGATAGCAAGGGGGAGCGGGACAAGTATACAGGATGTTAATAGATTGCTAAAATCCTTTAATGAGTTTCGTAAAATGATGAAGAAGATGTCGGGGATGGAGAAATCCATAAAAAGAGGTAAATTCAAGTTCCCCTTCTAAGTTAGGTTTGGAAGATTGTTTTCTTTTTGATTATATAGGTTTATACTTGTGAATGTTGTAGAGTAAGGGAGATTATCCTTTTGACGATGCAGTTGTTCTAACACTGGAACTAATCGATTACGCTTACATGTCCACTGCTTTGTCAATAGGTTAATATAGTGATTATTTTATGTAATCGCATTTTTATAGGAAAGAGGTGAAATAATGGCAGTTAAGATAAGACTTAAAAGAATTGGTGCAAAAAAGGCGCCTTACTACAGGGTTGTAGTTGCAGATTCCAGATCACCGCGTGACGGTCGTTTTATTGAGGAAATTGGTTATTATCAGCCACTGGCCAACCCTTCAGTAGTTAAGATAGATGCTGAAAAGGCAAAAAAATGGCTTCAAAATGGAGCCCAACCTACAGATACTGTGCGGGCGCTTTTGAAGAAGAATGGTATAATTGAGGCATAAAGGCTGAACAGTTTGTCTTTGGGCATTAGCAATGGAAAAATAAACATACGGGGGTATTGTAGATGGGAGAATTAGTTAAATTTATTGCCAAATCCCTTGTAGACAATCCGGATCAAGTAGATGTCAGGGAAGTCGAAGGGGAACAGACAGTTATTATAGAACTAAGGGTAGCCCCCGACGACATGGGCAAGGTAATTGGCAAACAAGGGCGGATAGCTAAGGCTATACGCACAGTAGTGAAGGCTGCGGCGACTAAAGAAAATAAGAGAGTTGTTGTGGAAATTATTTAAGCATGGGAAGTATGAAAAAGTTGTTAAAGTATCTTACCGTTGGATATGTATTAAGGCCTAGAGGGGTCAAGGGAGAAGTCAAAGTTGAGCCCCTCACGGACAGTATAGAGCAATTCAATGAATGGAATGTTCTATACATCAAGGATGGGGATCAGTATTATCCTTTAAAGGTTAACACCAAAAGATATACTGGAAACAGCGTGTATATACGTTTTGAAGGCTATAACGATATGAATAAGGCAGAAACCCTAAGAGGACAATACCTATGGATACCCAGGGATCAGTTGGGCGATTTGCCTGAAAATACTTTCTTCATAGCAGATATCCTGGGGTGTAAGGTAAAAACCCAGGAAGGCCTAAACTTGGGCTGGATTGAAAGGGTTATACAAACAGGCAGCAATGATGTCTATTTGGTCAAAGGTTCAACGGGAGAGATTTTAATACCCGGGCTTAAAAAAGTAGTATTGGGTATTGATGTTTTAGAAAAAGAGATAATTGTAGCAGCAGAGGAATTGGAGGGGTTATTGCCTGATGAGGATTGATATCCTTACCCTGTTCCCGGAGATGTTTGAGCCTATACTGGGCGCCAGCATTTTGGGGAGGGCAAGGGAAAAAGGGATCCTAACCATAAACCCTATTAATATAAGGGAGTTTGCCAAGAATAAACATAGGCAGACAGATGATTATCCCTATGGTGGAGGACCCGGAATGGTTATGTCTCCGCAGCCCCTGTTTGATGCATTCTATCATGTCTTAGACGGTTCTCCGGATGCTAAGGTGGTTTATTTTTCGCCTCAGGGCAAGACTCTGAACCAGGAGATGGCTAAAGAATATGCAAGACAATCACATTTGGTGTTGCTTTGTGGCCATTACGAAGGGGTTGATCAAAGGGTCATAGACAGATTTGTGGATGAGGAGATATCAATAGGGGACTATATCCTTACGGGCGGAGAATTGCCTTCAATGGTGTTTATCGACTGCGTAAGTCGACTGGTTCCCGGGGTGTTGGGCAGCGCTATTTCAGTTCAGGATGAATCCTTTAGTAACGGGCTGCTGGAATATCCTCATTATACCCGTCCGCAGACCTATGAGGGGATGAGTGTTCCTGAAGTGCTCCTATCGGGACATCACGAAAATATAGATAGATGGAGAAAGAAAGAAAGTCTCCGAAATACCCTGATCAAGCGACCGGATCTACTGAAGAGTGCAGAACTGACATTGGAGGATATTGGGACAATTGAGAGATTAAAGGGTAGCGAGGAATGACGGGCCAATTATTTATTGCCATGGAAATGCCGGTGTGCTATAATTGTCTTTATGATTACGGACGTTTCGCATTATGCGACAAATAGGAACGTTTTCTATGGAAGGAGGTAGCTATAGATATGGAAATAATTCGAACTATCGAAAAAGAGCAGATGAAAAAAGATCTCCCCAAGTTCAATGTAGGAGATACCGTTAGAGTTTACGTTAAAGTTGTTGAAGGAACAAGGGAAAGATTGCAAGCCTTTGAAGGCATAGTAATACAAAAGAGACATGGCGGTCTGCGTGAGACATTTACCGTACGGAGATTGTCTTACGGTATAGGCGTTGAAAGGGTTTTCCCGGTGCATTCTCCCAAAATTGATCGTATTGAAGTAGTCCGAAGGGGTAAGGTACGTAGAGCAAGGTTGTATTACCTCAGGGATAGAGTAGGGAGAGCTGCAAGGGTTAAAGAAAGAAATCTGTGAGAATGTGGGACTGGGAGCAGTCCCATATTTTATAAGGGCCTTATTTAATTGGGAGATGGCTGCATATGAAAGATGTTAAAAATGATATAAAAGAGTGGATTCAAGCTATATTAATCGCGATTGTTGTATCAGTGGTGATTCGGCTCTTTCTTTTTGAGACCACACTTGTGTATGGCAATTCCATGGAGTCGACTTTGAGAGACAGGGATAGAGTGATCATTAACAAGCTGGTATACCATCTATACACGCCATCCAGAGGGGATATTGTTGTGTTTAAAAACCCAGATAACAGCAATGAAAACTATGTTAAGCGGGTTATCGGCATAGCGGGTGATACCGTTGAGGTATTGGATCAAAAGGTATACATAAACGATCAGTTGTTGGATGAGCCATATCTGGATGTGGAGACCGAAAACGATTTTCCCAAATTTGAAGTCCCCGAAGATACAATATTTGTAATGGGCGATAATCGGAATCGTAGTCAAGACAGCAGATATATAGGACCAATCCCAGTGGAAAATATCATAGGAAAAGCCCAGTTGCGGATCTGGCCCATATCGGATTTTACTTTTTTTAGATGAGGGAAAGGAGTTAAATTCTTGAATGTTAACTGGTATCCAGGACATATGGCCAAGGCCAAGAGACTGATATCCGAGGATTTAAGGTTAATAGATATAGTATTGGAAATAAGGGATGCGCGCATACCCATAAGCAGCGCCAATCCTGATTTTGATGATATTTTTGCCAGCAAAGCCAGAATAGTTTTTCTAAACAAAAGTGATCTGGCCAACCCATCCCATACAGAAGACTGGATTAATTGGTTTAGTAGGGAAGGGATAAAAGCTATCCCGGTAAACTCCCTGGACCCAAAAGCCATTGGAAGGGCAAGGAAAATTATTATTAACACGGCCGAAACCTTCCATAAGAGAATTTTGGAAAAAAGGGGTATGAGAAAGACCATAAGGGGTATGGTGGTTGGAATACCCAATGTGGGTAAATCAGCATTTATAAATGGCATAGCCGGTGGGAAAAAAGCAAAGACCGGAAATAAACCCGGGGTCACCAGGGCCAAGCAGTGGATTAGAATTAACCCATATCTTGAGTTATTGGACACTCCGGGCCTATTATGGCCTAGACTTGACCAAAAGGTTACGGCCTTAAATTTGGCTTATACCCGTACCATCAAGGAAGAAATCCTGGATATTGAAGAAATTGCCTATAATTTTTTAGAGATTGCCAAAGTTAGATTCCCAAATGAGTTGGTGTCCAGATATGGAGATTTGGATATGGCCTTAAAGGGGCATGAGATATTGGAAGAGATATGTATAGGAAAGGCCTGGGTTCAAGCAGGTGGGATAGCGGATCACAGTAGGGGGGCGAGCCATGTGCTGGATGACTTTCAGCAGGGGCGATTGGGTAGGATCACCCTGGAAGTACCTCCCAAGATATAAGGTTGAGATGTGATGATTGATTTAGACATAAAAAGGCTAAATATTAGTGAAATAAAGGAACTGGTCCAATTAAGCAGTTTGGAAGATTTAAGGGTTTTGTCAGAATTAGTAAGATCAGATGATAGGAAGGGTGTTAGGACCTTACAGCGCGTGATCCATAAAAGGTTTATGGATGAAGAAGCCAGAATCAGGAGAAGAAAAACATTGCTGGAAGAGGAAAGCAAACTGTGGGCTATGGGACATGAATGTATTGGAGGCCTTGATGAGGCCGGGAGAGGTCCTCTGGCCGGCCCTGTAGTTGCTGCTTGTGTGGTTTTTGAACCTTATACATATATAGATGGTGTTAATGATTCTAAAAGGCTTACCCCGGCCAAAAGAGAAGAATATTTTGAGTTGATTATGAAAAAGGCGAAAACAGTAGGTATAGGCCGTGTTGACCCGGTGGAAATCGACAGGATCAATATTTTAGAGGCCACCCGTACCGCTATGGAGCATGCTGTGTCCCAATGTTATCCAGATATAGATTTTCTATTGGTGGATGCTATGGATGGTAACTTTACAGTTCCCTATATCCCGCTTATAAAAGGAGATAGTCGCTCTCATTCTATAGCGGCTGCTTCAATCGTTGCGAAGGTAATTAGAGATAGAGAAATGGCCGAGTGGCATAGGGAATATCCCCAGTATGGCTTTAATAAGCATAAGGGGTATGGGACCGGTAGCCACATCGATATAATAAGGCAGATTGGTCCATGCCCTATTCATAGGAGTAGCTTTATTCATAAGTTTATAGACTAGTGGAACCCTAACTATTCTTGGTAGAAAAGATTAGGTAATTAGTTAACTTCATGAGATACCTACTGATGCCAGATGGAATAAACAATATCTGCGACTATTTGCATGTATTAGTAAATGCTTTATAAGCTTCTAGAGTTGTCGCAAATAAGACTTGGAGATAAAAGAATGAATCGTATAGAGCTGGGAAGATGGGGAGAAAGGCAGGCCAGGGACTATTTGGAGGATCAAGGTTTTGTTATACGGGAAAAGAACTATCGCTGTAAATTGGGAGAGATTGATATAATTGCCCTAGATGGAGGATGTCTGGTATTTGTTGAGGTAAAGACCAGAACCTCCGCCGCATATGGTTTTCCTATAGAAGCTATAGGCAGGAGGAAGCAAGAAAAATATATTCAGATGGCCTCAATCTATATCAAGGAGAAGGGTTTATATGAAGCCCCTTTTCGTTTTGATGTAGTAGAGGTTATGCCTGGAAGATCCGGGCAGCCGATGCTTAATCATATCCCTAATGCATTCCAATCTGTCGGTGGCAGGTATTATTTATAGATCAGGCAGTCCAGATACCAATTCTTAGTTAAGTTTAGGGGGAAGAGTATGGATTATCGCAGGATCTTTAGAGAAATAAAGGCAGGTGGCTGGCAAGGCGTCTATCTTTTTTTTGGCGAGGAAGAATATGTTAAACAACAAGCCCTGCACCAAACGATAGAGGCCTTGGTAGATCCACATCTTAAGGATCTAAACTATACCCAGATAGATGGTAGTCAAGTTGACTTAGATACCATAGTTAACGCATGCGAAACCCTGCCCTTTATGGCTGATAAAAGATTGGTAATAGTAAAGGATCTTTCAGTTTTGAATGGGAAGCCCGATGGTGATGTAGATGAAAACAGGTTTTTGGATTATATAAAGAACATGTCCGAAACTACCTGCCTGATCTTGTATTGTCGTGGTACTATTGATAAGAGGAAGAAAATATACAGGTATATCAATAGAACAGGTAAGGCTTTGGAATTTCAGCATCTTAATGATAGGGAACTCTATACTTGGATTAACCAGACCGTAGAAAGGCAGGGTAAAAGGATTGCCTATAGTGATGCCAGATATTTGATTGATCTTGTGGGCAATAATTTAGAAGAAATATCAAACGAACTAAAAAAACTAATTTCATACATAGGAGAACGTAAAGACATTGACCGTGAGGCTATGGAACAAGTAATAATACCTACATTGGAGCAGAGTATTTTTAAATTGGTTGATGCTATTGGAGAAAAGAAGGCTGATGAAGCTTTGATGGTATTGGGTAACCTGATTTATGGGAGAGGACAAGCTATACAACCAATTCTGGCAATGATCGCCAGGCAGTTTAGATTGATACTTCAATCCAAGAGCTATCATAATATGGGGTATACTTATGAAGCAATAGCCACTAAGTTAAAACAGAGATTGTTCGTAGTGAAAAAATGCCTGTCCCAAGGCAGAAACTTTACCATAGAACAGCTTAAAAGAGGATTGGACTTATGCTTAAGGGTAGATTATGGGATAAAGATGGGCAGGGTTCAAGACATAATGGGTCTGGAACTCATCATAATTAAGATGTGTA
>LSQX01075278.1_pt3 | contig 13216 bp, 10 predicted proteins | sample 654561 | NCBI WGS metagenome assembly LSQX01 (sample SAMN04489861, study PRJNA283612) | anaerobic digester metagenome | isolation source: 4 biogas reactors fed with cattle manure at either 37C or 55C with and... | place: Denmark: Kongens Lyngby | collected 2014 | reverse complement strand
TATCTCTATCTTACTCTTATCACCTCCCTGCGTAGTTTTTCAAGATTTGGTTGGAAAGAGCAAGTATGGTGGGTGACGCAAAGAGGTTTCTGACTAAGGGGAAGGTCGTCAAAGCGATCTTACCTTTCCCTGAGGGAACTTCTACTATAAAATTGATGGGATCATCGATCCAGCCAAATATCATTCCAGAAAGGGTTTGGGAATTAAAATTGAAGATGCCATCCAGGTAGTAATCAGGAGAGTCATTTATGAAACGATAGTCCAGGATTTTTTCTTTAAACACTCTTCCTGCGATTTCAGGACTTAGCATTCCTAAACCACTTACCCAATTACCTTCTTTTGTTCCTGACCTTTTTTTCAAGGTATATCCAAACTCTGAAAAATCATTTTCTTGAGAGAGATCCAAAATTACAATTTTTCCCTCATTGGCCCACTTTTGAATGCTCTCATTATATTCCAGAGCCAGAATCACCTCTGCTTCTGGAAGGTCGTAAATTTCTAACCCGTCGGGATTGAAACGGCTGAGAATAGAGTTCTCAGCCAAGCCAATTTTATAATCTGTATATTTTAGAATATTTTTAGGGACCACAAAGATGTTTACATAATTTTCAGCTATGATCCTGCGCTTGGATGTCAGCTTAAGGATGAGTTTAAATGTTTTAGGTTCAATTACCTCGGGAAGGGAAAATTCTATATTCTCTATTTCATTTAATCCTCTTTGAACTTTACTGATAGGTTTTTCTCCTTTTATATCTGTTCCTTCTATTTTCCAGGATAACCTTGCGCTTTCTATGTTTTTACTGGATAAATGTGAAAATAACACAGATATATTGACTTTTTCTCCCGCCCACACTCCTGCGGGTCTTTCTTGAGGGAAAATTAGGTCTAAATTATTGAGCTTTTCGAGCTCATCAAAATAAACTTTCTTTCCTCGAGTTATATCTAAAAGCCCATTACACTCCCAGTAGAGATCCGTGAATTCAGTTATGATGTATCCTTGAATCTCGGGGTATTTTCTCATCTCTTCTATCTGGAAACGAAGAGCCTGACCTTGTAAACCCTGAAAGGCCTCACACAAGTTTTCTATAGATTCAAAAACTTTGTTTAATCCATGTTCCCAAAACCTTTCTTCTACACCCCATGGTCGAGTACCAGGCAAGTTTCCCTGTAGAAACCACCACGGGTCTCCCCCATATTGACCTCTTAGTTTTATGATATTCGGTAACCCCCAATTTCCAAACTCCGAAACGACTAAGGGCTTTTTCTCTTCTCTTTCACTTCCGGGATTATAGGTCCATGGAGGATGGTGAGCAAAATCAGCAGTCCAGGCTTTCATGTGATTGAATCTATCAGGGAAAGCAAAATAATTATGAAAATCTTCTATGTCTGTTTTTATATGAAAGTTAGGAAAACATGCGGAATTATCAACCACTAATCGCGTAGGGTCTTTGGCTTTCAACCACTCATAAGTTTTTTTAAGCCAGTTCCTGTCTTCTTCACTGTTTACTAAATTTAGCCCCCAATTTTCGTTGATAATGGTTCGAATTATTACCGAAGGATGATTATAATCATGATCTACCATTTCCTCTAAGGTTTTCATTCCTCTTGCTTTTGCTTCCGGGGTAGGTTTACTCCAGTTGGGAAGATCTTCCCAGATGAGAATGCCTAACTGGTCTGCCCATTTTAAGTACCAGGGATGAGGAACTTTTATGTGATACCTTAAGCAGTTAAGACCCATCTCCTTAGCTAAAATAAGTTGGTCTCGGACAAATTCTTCGCTAGGAGGAGCATAGTGGGTGAAAGGATAAAAATCCTGGTCTAGCGCACCCATAAGATAGATGGGTTTCCCGTTCAGTAAAATCTCCCCTTTTTGTTCCTCTATCTTTCTCATTCCGAATGCTTCTGTTAGCTCATCTATTGGTCTACCTTGCGCATTCACTATAGAAGCCTTCAAAAGATATAAATGGGGAGTGTCAACATTCCAAAGCATAGGGCTGGGAATTTCTATATCTTTTTCCACCCGGGAGCTTAAAGGAAGAATTTCACTTTTTACTTCTTTCCCCCGGGGGTCAATAATGGAGAGAACTAATTTGTATTTTTCCCCTGTTTCTGTAAGATCAGTTTTTATATGTACTGAGACTTTCTCTTTGTCTACGTCAGGAGTTATATAAAGTGTTTCGATACAATTGGTTCCTGTTGTAAACCACTCTACTTCCTGCCATATGCCACCGGCAATTCCATACCAGTTAGCTTCCTGTTTTCCATGGGGAATTTCTCCAAAAGGATACTGGGGGTCATTTTCCCCGGGTACAAGAACTTTTACCAGAAGTTCATTTTGGGGTTTGATGTATTTCGTGATTTCAAAAATAAAAGGAGTATAGCCTCCCTCGTGTGAGCCAATAAAAGAATCGTTTAACCATGCTTCAGTATAGTAGTTTACTGCTCCAAAACGAACAAAAATCCTTCTATCCTTGGGAAGGTCTCCCGCACAGAATTTCTTTCTATACCATAATGCGCCTCGATAATCTCTCAGAGCAGGAACTTCGCTTCCAACACAACCTGGAACCGAAATGGCATAAGTATTTGATAAATCAAACCTTTTATCTAAGCTCAATTCCCATAATCCATTCAGCTTTCCTACCACTCTCAATATATTAACCTCCCTCATTTGAACTTATAGTCGCTCTGGCTATAGCTACCGTTTTGAGTCGATAATGATGCAATCTCTATTCTTACTCCCTTTTTTTCTATTTTCTTCAATATTTCTCGAGGAGCACCTTCATCGGTAATCAGGATATCCACTTTTTCAAGGGAGCTGATGGGGATAAGACGTTTGTGTCCTATTTTGCCATAATCGGCTAAAATTATGACTGTATGAGCAGAGTTTAACATTATGCTATTGAGCCTTGCCTCACTGGGATTCAATGTGGTAATACCTCCATCAACATCAACACCATCTGCCCCTAAAAAGAGCTTGTCAATAAAAATTTCTTTAAAGAGTTCTTCTGCTCTATCGCCCACTAAGTTGTAAGACCCTTCTCGAGAAAACCCTCCCGGAACGACAATTTTTACTCCTAATCGGAGAAGTAGATAAGCTATGTTAATTGCATTGGTGACTACTTGAATATTGGGGATATTCCCCAAAAGCTTGGCAAGCTCATAGGCGGTTGTCCCTCCGCCTAACCCTATGACATCTCCCGGCTTGATTAAAGTTAGTGCAGCTCTAGCAACGGCTCGCTTTTCTTGTAAGTTTTCTACATTTCTATCTTCAAAGGGTGGCTCGGGTATAGAGTGGGTAGCTAAAGTTACACCTCCCCAGATCCTGGTGACCAGGCTTTGCTCCTCCAGGTCTTTAAGGTCTCTGCGCAAGGTTATAGGAGAAATTTCCAGTTCTTTTGCCAGAGTATTAATATCCATGGTTCCCCGGCTTTCCAGTAATTCTATGATTTTCTTTTTTCGATTCCTTCTGGCAATTGATTCCAAATTAAAGCCTCTTAATCTATATTCGTTATTATAAATATACTATATGCTTACTGAATGTCAATAACTTTTTCAATAATTGTTCAAAATATTTTCATCAATCGTTCAATCGATAGAGGCTCGCCGACTATAAAGGCCATATGGAATATATTTTTCTCATTCCTCAGACTTTATTAAGTCTTAAGAAGTTAAGATGTTTTCAGTCTATCTTGAGTAGGAGTGATCTTTTACTTTCCAAAAAAGAGAGGAGATGAGAATAAATGCTGGTTTTCACTTATTGTGAGAATTGTTAAAAAGACAGCAAAAGGATATGATATGTCGCTATATTTATAGTTTTCCACATAAAGAATACGACATGAATGAGGCTTACATTTACTGGAAAAGAAGANNGTTTTACTCTATGGTGACCAGGCTATACCCGGCGCCAAAGAGTTTATTGAACGTTTAAGAGAAAAAGACTATAAATTTTTGATTCTGACTAATAATTCTCGCTATACCCCTTCTGACCTTCAGCATCGCATGAATGATGCCGGTATAGAGATAGAGGCTCAACATTTTTTCAGCAGCGCTATGGCTACCGCTCATTTTGTGAGTTCTCAAAAACCCAGAGGCAGAGCTTTTGTTCTGGGAGGAACAGGATTGTACCAGGCTCTCAATGAAGCAGGTTATTCTTTTACCGATTACAGGCCCGATTTTGTTATCTTAGGAGAGATGGAATCCTATCCTTATGAGAAAATCGTGCGAGCTTGCCAGCTGATTATGCAGGGAGTACCTTTTATTGCCACCAATCCCGATTCTTCTGGCCCGGGGGAGGGGGGAATCGTTCCTGCCTGTGGAGCTGTGGCAGCCCTAATAGAAGAAGCTTCTGGATACGCTCCTTATTTTGTGGGTAAACCTAACCCCTTAATTTTGCGCCTGGCTTTGAGATATATAGATGAGCATTCAGAGAGCACCATAATGGTGGGAGACCGGATGGATACTGATGTCAAAGTAGGATTGGAATCGGGTTTAGAAACAATTCTGGTTCTCTCTGGAGTCACGAAGCGCGAAGATATAGGCAAATTTCCCTACCGACCCAATCATATTCTTGACTCAGTGGCGGATATAGAAGTTTAAAAGCAGAAAAGAGTGAGAAAATTACAAACATAGATAAAGGAGGAAAACCATGGATGATGAATTGAGAGAAAAGCAAAAAATAGTAGAAGAAACCATAGACAAATATGTGAAGTATGTAAGTCCAGGATTAGCCCGGCTGTTCCGATTTGCCAATTTTTCTACGGTGGAGTGGAGAGGAGAAGGAGCATTAGTTTTTGATATCTACGGGGAAGCCTATATCGATTGCATCGGGGGATTTGGAAGTTTCCCGGTGGGGAGAAACCATCCTCGAGTGGTACAGAAAGTAAAAGAGCAATTAGACAGATTGCCTCTTTCTACCCGCACTCTTTTTAACAAACAACAAGCCGATTTAGCAGAAATGCTGGCTCAGGTTACCCCCGGAGACCTGCAATATTCCTTTTTTGGTAACAGTGGAGCGGAAGCGGTAGAGGGAGCAATAAAGCTGGCTCGCTTTTACACCGGAAGGAAAAAGCTGGTTTCGGCGATTAATAGCTTTCACGGTAAAACTATGGGGGCATTGAGCGTTTCAGGAAGAGATGTATATAAAAAACCTTTTGAGCCACTGGTTCCGGAAACCTATCAGGTGCCTTTTGATGATATAGAAGCTCTGGAAGAGGTGGTGGATGAGAAAACAGCAGCGGTAATTTTGGAGCCCATTCAGGGAGAAGGAGGAATTAATATTCCCCATCCTCGCTATCTTTCCCGGGTGAAAGAAATCTGTGAGCAGAATGGAGCACTCCTGATTCTGGATGAGGTACAAACTGGCCTTGGTAGAACAGGGAAGATGTTTGCCTGTGAGCACTATGAAGTGGCTCCTCACATTATGACTCTGGCTAAGGGTTTGGGAGGAGGGGTGCTACCCATAGGAGCATTTATAAGCACGGAGGAAATCTGGAAAGTTTTTGAGGATAATCCTCTTATCCATAGCTCTACTTTAGGAGGTAATCCTCTGGCTTGCACCGCGGGGCTGGAAACTTTGAAAGTCCTTCAGGAAGAAAATATTCCTGCGCAAGCGGAGGAAAAAGGTAATTACTGGATGGAGGAGCTCCGATTTTTACAGGAGAAGTTTCCTGATTTGGTGAAAGAGGTACGAGGGATAGGCCTTTTGATAGGAATGGAATTTTTTGATTCTGATGTTGCTTCCCTTTTGGCAGCAGAAATGGCAGAAAGAAAAGTTTTAGTTGCTTATACTCTCAACAACCCTCGAGTGATTCGTCTGGAACCTCCTCTTACTATTAAAAAAGAGGAGATAGAAAAAGTTACCAAAGCGTTAGGAGAGTCTTTGGATAAAGTTAGAGAAACATTAAAGGAAATAGGGGGTTAAGTGAAATGGCTAAAGTTTCTTCTTCTCTGGTAATAAACAGGAGTGTGGAAGAAGTCTACGATAAAGCTAAGGATATAGAAAAGTTAGCTACTTTTTTGCCTGATATAAAAGAGGTGAAGGTATTAAGTCAAGAGGGCTCAGTGGTGGATAGTTTCTGGAGGGGAGAATTTCAGGGGAGAGAAATTAAGTGGAAAGAAAGAGATTTCTGGGATGAAGAGGGGAAAGAATGCCGTTTTTCTCTTATAGAAGGGGATTTTAAGCAATATGAGGGGGCATGGAGATTCAGGGAAGAAGGAGAGGATAAAACCCGGGTAGAACTGGAAATTGAATACGACTTGGGGATACCTCTCGTGGGAGCTTTAATCAGCAAGTTTTTGAAGAAAGTTATGGAGGACAATGCTCAAGCTATGTTAAAAGCTTTGCAAGAAGTAGTAGAAGGGTGACGGTATGGACAAATTTGCTTTCATCATCCATGCCTTCAGCCCCCAGGATATAAAAGACCATCTTAAGTTCTTAAAGATTCTCCCCTCTTCCTGGGTGGAAAGCTTAGCTTCTCGAGTCCCTCCCTTTGTTTTGTCGGAAGTGAAAGGAGTGAAGTCAGAAGCCACAGGTAAAGAGATTGGAGGGTGGTTTATCGGGCTTCCCATGACTCCCCGGGTGCTTCTGGAATATTCCTTTTCTTTTGTAGCTCAGCAAATCCGCAAATGTGGATTTCTGGCCGAGGAGTTAGGGGCAAAAATTATCGGATTGGGGGCTTTTACTTCAGTTGCCGGAGATGGAGGGATTACAGTTAAGAATGGTTTGCGTATTGCGGTAACAACTGGCGACAGCTATACTGTGGCCACTGCTCTTCAGGCTCTGGAGATGGCTTCTTCTATGATGGAGATTGACTTAGGCCAGGAAGAAATTGCCATAGTGGGAGCTACCGGTTCTATTGGTCGAGCTTGCGCTTTGATATTGGCTGAAGAAGGGAAAAAGGTAAGAGTAATTGGCCGGGACCCGGAAAAGGTGGAAAAGGTAAAAAAAGAGGTGGAAGAAATAAAGGGAGAGGAAGTAAAAGGTTTTATAGATATTGAAGAAGGAATAAAAGGGTCTCGGGCACTGATTACCGTAACTTCGGCTCTGGGGAACTTGTTAGAGCCAGCCTGGATTGAGCGAGGAGCGGTGGTCTGCGATGTGGCTCGTCCTCGCAACGTGGCAGAAGAAGTAGCAAAGGAAAGACAGGACGTTTTAGTTATCGAGGGAGGAGTGGTTGATGTTCCGGGAGAGCCTGATTTTGGCATGGATTTTGGCTATCCTCCAGGAAAATCTTATGCTTGCATGGCGGAAACTATGATTTTGACTCTGGAGGGACGATTTGAAGATTATACTCTGGGAAAAGAAATAGAGGTAGAGAGGGTAAAAGAGATTGACCTTCTGGCTCAAAAACATGGATTTAAAGTTTCTGGTCTGCGGAGCTTTGGAAGAGAATTGAACGAAGAGGAAATAGAGGAGATCAAAAAAAGAATTTGAGGGGAGGGCTATATTAGTGGGCACTTTTTTGAAAGTGGTGGGTGTTGTATTTTTTTGTCTGGGAATAGTGGCGATAATTTTTTCTCTGGTGGGGATGAGCAAACAAAAAAGTTCCCCTTCTTATTCACTTCCTCCTCCCGGGGAAGAGTTCTACCCCTTTCCAGAAGAAGAGTTTTTTTCTTCCACCTCGGATTTTTTCTCTAAGTTAGCAGGTATAGGAGGAATATTGGGGGGATTTGGGGTGTTAGTGGGTGGAGCGGCTCTTTTTTGCTTGGGTAGTATCTATAACGACGTGAAAAGTTTAAAAAACCGGTGAGGGTTAAGGAATGCGAGGAAGGTGACAAATGAACAATAAAGTGGTAATTATAGGAGGAGTGGCGGCGGGCCCTAAAGTGGCAGCAAAGCTACGCCGTCTGGATCCCGAGGTAGAAATTACCATTATAGAAAAAGGTAAATTTCTCTCTTATGCTGGCTGTGGTTTACCTTACTATATAAGCGGAGAGATAAAAGAATATCGGGAGTTAATGGAAACACCCATTGGAGTGATGCGGGATCCAGAATTTTTTGAAAATATGAAAAGAATTAAGGTGCTGAACCGCACTGAAGCTATCCGCATAGATAGAGAAAATAAAAGAGTAGAAATAAAGGATTTAGAATCGGGTGAGGTATCCAGTTTACCTTATGATTACCTGGTTTTAGCTACCGGAGCCAAGGTTTCCATCCCTCCCATCTCAGCTGTGGACTTAAATCATCCCGGGGTGGCTCTTTCTCCCACCGATTTAGCTCATGTTTATACTCTGCATGGTGTTGAAGACGCTGAGGCCATTCGCTGGACTATTAAAGAGAAATTAGCCAGACGAGCGGTAATTATTGGTGGAGGATTGATCGGAATGGAGATGGCCGAAAGCCTGGTTAAAAGTGGTTTAGAAATTACCATTCTGGAAATACTACCGGAAATTTTACCTATTCTGGACGAAGACATGGGGATTTTAGTGCGTCGTTACTGCCAGAGTGAGGGAATCAATATCCGGGTAGGAGAAGGAGCGCAGCGCCTGGAAGGAGAAGGAGGAGTAGTAAAAAGAGTAATAACTGATAAAGGAAGTTATGAAGCAGATATGGTAGTGATAGCCACCGGGTTCAAGCCCAATGATGACTTAGCTCGCAAAGCTGGCTTAGAGGTGGGAGAGCGGGGAGGAATTAAAGTGGACCTCTTCTTGCGCACCAGCGACCCCTTTATTTTTGCTGCTGGAGACTGTATAGAGATAGAGAATTTAGTTTGTGGTCAACCTGCTTATATGCCTATGGGGTCTCTGGCTAATAAGCAAGGGAGAGTGGTGGCTATGAATTTAGCTGGCCGAAGAGAAGCTTTCCGAGGAGCTTTAAACTCAGTAATTTTCAAGGTTTTTGATTATACTGTAGCCCGGAGTGGTCTGGGAGTAAAACAAGCCCAAAATTTAGGGTATGATGTGGAGTATTCTTTAGTGCCTGCTCCTGACCGAGCTCATTATTTTCCCGGAGCAAAGCAGGTGATTATTAAGCTGGTAGCAGATAAAAGAAGTGGTAGAGTTTTAGGTGCACAGATGATAGGTAAAGGTGAGGTTACCAAAAGCATCTATGCTTTAGCTACTCTTCTTAACTATCAAGGGAAGGTAGAAGATATATCCAACCTGGATTTACCTTATGCTCCTCCTTATGCTTCTGCTATAGATAATTTGTGCCTGGCAGCTAATGTCCTGCGCAATAAACTGGAAGGAGACATGGTAGGTATTTCTTCTCAAGAAGTAGAAAAGAAGAGGAAGCGAGGAGAAGATTTCATTTTGTTAGATGTGCGCACCCCTCGAGAATATCAGAATATTCGCATACCAGGTAGTGTTCTTATTCCTCTAGCTGAGCTTCCAGCCAGAGCTAACGAACTTTCTCCTGATAAAGAAATTGTAACTATTTGTGCCGCAGGTTTGCGGGGTTATGAAGCTTCCCTGATTTTGAAGAGCAAGGGTTTCCAGAAAGTTATGGTGATGGATGGGGGCATGGCTACCTGGCCTTATGAAATAGAACGGTAATGGGAAAAAGGTTATTATTGATTGTGAGTTTTTGTGTGGTTGGTTTTCTGCTGGTCTTTTTTCTTGTCTCTTCTATTCCCCAGGAATCCCAGGATAAAGAAGAAGTGGAGGAAGAAATGGAAGAGGTGGCTCCTTCTCCTCCGGTTGTGATGAAGGGAACAGAGCTTCGAGGCTGGGAAGGAGGAAAATTAGCATGGTTACTTCAAGCACAGGATATGGAACTAAACGATGATAACACTAAAGCCATCTGCTGGGGGGCGGTAAGGCTCATTGTCTACCAGGAGGGGGAAGAAAAGGCTACCATTCAAGCTCAGGAAGCGGAAATAAACCTGGATGATAAAGACTTTTACTTTAAAGGAGAAGTAGAGGTAGTGTCTTCCTCGGGAGAGAAGATAGTAACATCGGAGTTGCGATATCGAGATAAAGATAAAGTTCTGGAAACGGAGGCGGAAGCCTCGGTTCATTTTGATGGAAATTTCATACATTGTCGGGGTTTGCGCAGTGATGTCGATTTTGAAAACCCCGAATTTTATCAGATTATAAAGGGAAGTTTTCGATTGAGTGCTATGTGAGAGGTATTATGAATTCTGCTTTAAATAAGTTAATTTTCCTGATAAAGGAAATAGAGAAGAAAAAATTAATATATCTGGATGTTGTCTCCCCGGTACGGCCTTTTTTCGCCCTTTTCTTAGAAAAACCTCTTCTTTATGTGGTAAGCGACAGGGAAAAGAGAAAAAAGGTCGTCTCTCAATTAGAAGCTTTACAATCTGTAGCGGGGAAGCCTTTTTTGGTGGAGGGGGTTAAGAGGGAAGAAGAATTCTTCGGGGTGAAGTTACAATCTAATTTTCGGCAAAAGGAAGTTGTTGCAGTGGTAGAAGCTCAAGACCTTCACCTGGAAGTGGAAGATCTTGATTATTTTCTCACTCATTCCTTTCTTTTAGAAAAGGGAAAGGAAACCAGAAGAGAGGAGTTTTTGGATCTTCTTTTCAGCCTGGGTTATGAACGCCAGGAGTTAGTTAGAGAAAGAGGAGAAGTGGCGATAAGAGGAGAGGTGGTAGACCTTTTCCCTCCTCATCTTCCTCTTCCGGTTCGCACTTATTGGTGGGGAAATCAGATAGAAAAGATGAAATTTTTCCGTCCCGAAAGTCAGCGTACTGAAGAAGAAGTAAAGACTCTTTTTATCCCTCCTCGAAGCGGAGAGTTCAAAACTGTACCCCTTCTTTCTTCTTTAAAAAAAGAAGTAAAAACCATTTTCTGGGATGGGGTGATAGTGGAAGATCTGACTCTTTCTTCCCGGCAAGTATTTTCCGGAATCGGTACTCAGGAAGCTCAAGATTCTTTTTCTCTTGAAGTAGAGCGAATACCTTCTTTTTGGGGCAAGATTGACGATTTGAAAGATTATCTGGAAACAAGCCTCTGGAATAAAATTTTTCTCCTTCTTCCTCCGGAAAAGCTGGAGATTCTTTCTTCTCTTTTAGAAGAGGAGAAAGTGGATTTTGGCTTAAACCTGGAAGAAAATAAAAAGGTGATTCTCTTTCCTGGATACCTGAGGGAGGGTTTTGGGATACCAGAGATTGGTTTAGCTTTCATCTCTTCCTGGGAAATTTTTGGGAAAGAATTTGTTCCCTCTCCGGAGGTTCCCAAGAAATCTCTGGTCTCTCTTTCCTCTCTTTCTCCCGGAGATTATGTGGTGCATGAGGAAGAAGGCATTGGTATTTTTCGAGGATGGAAAGAGATGACTGTAGAGGGGATAAAACGAGTGTATGTGGAGATAGAATACGGTAGAGGAGACATTCTTTACCTTCCTGCAGATAAAATCTATCTCCTGCAAAAATATGTGGGGGCGGGAGAGGAGAAGCCCCGAATTAATCGTCTGGGGAAAGATGAATGGGCGAGGACCAAAGAACGGGCTAAAAGAGCAGCAGAAAAAGTAGCTCAAGACTTAGTAGAAGTTTATGCTCGGCGTCAATTGGAGGAAGGTTATAGTTTTTCTCCGGATACTCCCTGGCAAAAAGAGCTGGAGCTATCTTTCCCTTTTCTGGAGACTCCGGACCAGAAAAAAGCTATTGAAGAAGTTAAAAAAGATATGGAAAGCCCTCGCCCCATGGACCGCTTGATCTGTGGAGATGCGGGATACGGGAAAACAGAGATTGCCATACGGGCAGCTTTCAAAGCAGTAATGGATGGAAAGCAAGTAGCTGTTTTAGCTCCCACTACTCTTCTTTCTGAACAACACTATGTTACCTTTCGGGAAAGAATGAAAGACTTTCCGGTGACTGTTGCCGTTTTAAACCGCTTTCGTACTCCCCAGGAGCAAAAATCAATACTGAAAAAAGTGGAAAAGGGAGAAGTGGACATCATAATCGGCACTCATCGCCTTTTGCAAAAAGATGTATTTTTTAAAGATTTAGGTTTATTGATTGTAGATGAGGAACAACGCTTAGGGGTGAGGCATAAAGAGCAGCTGAAAAAACTCAAGTCCAACCTGGATGTTTTAACCCTCACTGCCACTCCTATTCCTCGTACTCTTTATCTTTCTCTTTTAGGTCTTCGGGATATCAGTGTGGTAGAAACACCACCGGAAGCGAGAAAACCGGTTTATACTCTGGTGATGCCTCGAGATAAAAAAGTGATTAAAGAAGCCCTGGAGAGAGAGATAGAGCGAGAAGGTCAGGTTTTTTATGTCTGCCCTCGGATTCGGAATTTAATGCCGGTGAAGGAAGAGCTGGATGACCTAATTCCCGGGGTAAAAGTGGCCTTAGCTCATGGAAGGATGGGAGGGAAGGAGTTAGAAAAAGTTATGGAAGATTTTTATCGGGGTAAAATTTCTGTTTTACTTTGTACCACTATTGTAGGAATTGGTCTGGATGTCCCCAATGCCAACACTATCATTGTAGATCCGGCTACCCTGTTTGGATTGGCTCAGCTTTATCAGTTGCGGGGAAGAGTGGGGAGGTTTGATAGAGAAGCCTATGCCTATTTTTTGTATCCCCCTCGTCTAACTGGAGAGGCCAGGGAGAGACTGGAAGCTCTTCTTGAGTTTGGTGCCACCGGTTCAGGTATGAAACTGGCTCTCCGGGATTTGGAAATTCGGGGAGCTGGTAATATTCTGGGAATGGAGCAGCACGGTTTTATTCAGGAAGTGGGTTTTTCTCTTTACACTCGTCTTTTAGAGGAAGAAATTGCTCGCCTGCGAGGAGAAGAAGAGATTTCTTCCATTACCCCTCATATAGATTTAAAAGAAGAGGCTTATCTACCTTCTTTTTACCTGTCCAGGGATAGTGAAAGGTTTTATTTCTACCAGAAACTGCTGGGGGTGAGAAAAGAAAAGGAAATAGAGGAAATAAAGGAAGAATTGGAAGATCGCTTTGGACGTCTTCCCCGGCAGGCTGAGAATCTTTTGCAGATTACAAAAATAAGGCATTATGCTAAAATAGCTCAGATTGAAAGCATAGAAGAAAAAGATGGAGAACTTTATTTTGTGGCTTCTCTTCCGGTTCTTTTGGGTTTGAGCCAGTATATGGAAGAGAGGGGAAAAGAAGGAAAGCTATTCAACTATCAAGGCAGAGAGGCATTCAAAACTAAAATGTTGCCTCTCCAGGATTTAGTTTCACTTCTGGAAGGGATGGTTATTGAGAGTGTCCAGTGGCAGAGCCGGTGAGCTTTTTGAGGAATTAATAGAAGTAGTGGCTACTTTACGGGGAGAGGGAGGCTGTCCCTGGGA
>LSQX01066206.1_pt2 | contig 13216 bp, 7 predicted proteins | sample 654561 | NCBI WGS metagenome assembly LSQX01 (sample SAMN04489861, study PRJNA283612) | anaerobic digester metagenome | isolation source: 4 biogas reactors fed with cattle manure at either 37C or 55C with and... | place: Denmark: Kongens Lyngby | collected 2014 | reverse complement strand
AATGCAATTTAAATATTAAAAAAAGTATACCATAGTTATTACTTAGGTTATACCTTTAAATTATTTATCTAATAAACCAGTTTAAAAGAAATAATGTTAGAATATTGAATGAATAGTTGAATGTATAAGTTACTTCTTTAATAGTTATTAATTTATCTGCAAAATTGATTATCCAACTTTCCTTATGTTTAGGAACATAAGAGTTTAGTGGATACATATGAGATTTAATTGCGTTTTCTTCTATTTCATTAATACCGAATTCTTCTTTAGAATTAATTACTGCGATTATTGGGTGATCTTTAGTAGTTAATTTCATTCTATCTTTTGCTTTATCACATTCTTTAGGTATTTCATAAAAGAAGTCATGTAATAAACCACTTCTTGCGACTACTCTTAAATCTCCACCGATTAGTCTAGCTATCTTATAGGCAAAATAAGACACATTTAGACTGTGTGTATATCGATCTGTTGTATTGTGATGCGGTATATCTTTTATTTTATTAAAGTTAGGATTATTCATTATATCTTTAACTAAATAATCATAATATAAATCACTTTTAATCTTTTTACTTAACTTTTCTGACATTATACTTCCACCTCTGGACTAAGACATTATATCATATTATTATTTAGTAGTGTAAGTATTTTTAAAATATGACATTTTTTTGACATTTTCTTTAAATATTAGCTTTAAAGGTGTTGAAATAGAGTTTTATTGTTGTTATAATACAATTACCGTTTAAATGGCGATGTAGCTCAGTTGGCTAGAGCACCCGGTTCATACCCGGTAGGTCGTGAGTTCGAATCTCTCCGTCGCTACCAAGATGACTAAACTTCCAAACAGGGAGTTTTTTTATGCATAATAAAACTTTGCTTATAATAGCAAAGTTTATTTATTATTTTATAGCCTAACAATTATTGCCATATTTTTAAGTAATTTAGCGACTAAGTCTTCACGATCATATTTAAGAAATGTTTCTTTAAAGATTGTTGGTTCTTTTAAGAAAAATTCTGCATAATTAACAAATATTTCCTTAAAGTTAGTTACACCTAAATCTCTTAAAAATGTGATGTTTAATTTAATTAGTTTTTCTTTTTTCTCTAATTTATCCACTACTAAGCTGTGATTTTTGTTAATAATTTCATTTATTTCTTCTTGATTAAACCCCAATTCATTCAAATAGTTCATGCCGCTTTACCTCCATATACTTTTTGTTCTCCATCTACAGATTTTTCAGCGCTTGGTCCTTCAATATAACTTTTAAATTCACTTAGTGGTAAACTACAAATTGTTTCTGGAAATTGTTTAGATAAAATATCAATATTATATCCTTCTTCTTTTAATGCTTGTAAATTACCAAAGTGTGATGAGCATAAAAATTGGATTGGCATTGGTAATGGATCTTGTCCTTGAGCATATAATTTAAGTAAATTATCTTGAACTTCTTCTGGGTTAGCTTTGAAGATATGTTCTAGCATAAATCCTAAATCACCAGCATCATTTGTTTTACCGATACCTCTTAATAAATTTAATACAAGATCAACATTTTGTGGATTCTCTACTGAGACGAATTCATCAAAGTAAGCATTTAAATCATCAAGAATAATTCCGCAATTCGCTAAAATGTTTGTTAATTGTCCATATTTTATTGGTGGCATTAATGATTTTAATTGTGTTATTTTTTCTAAGTCAATACCTGCATTATTTAAACCAATATATTCATTTTCTACTAATGGTTTTAATTCAATTTCTTGTTTTGGTTCTTCAATAATTGGCTCTTCTTTTGTTTCAACAAGTGGTTCTAAAACAATAGATACAGGTTCAATTACTGGCTCTTCAATTACTGGTTCTTCAGCAGTAACTTCTTCAGTTTTTTCTTCAATTACTGGTTCTTCTTGTTCAATTCTTGAGATAAACATTTCAGCAGTTGGTAGCTCGATATCAGAAAAATCTTTTAAGGCTTCTTCTACATCAATTGTTTGTTCTTCTTCAAACATTTCTTCCGGTTTAAATTCCATTTCTATTTTTTCTATATCGAGTGCTGGAGCAATTCCAAATACCGTTGACATATTATTTGCCGAGAATGGCGGATCGAAGTCTTGGACTTCTTGTTTATCTTCCAGTTGATCCTCTTTATTTTTGGCTTTCTCTTCAAGGAATTTTTCTAAATCAATTAAATTATTCCTTCTATTTTCACGGCTTTGTTCTAAATCTTCTTTTTTAATTTTTTGAACTTTCGGTTTTTCTGTTTTTGTTTTAACTGATTTATTATCTTCTAATAAACTTTCTAAATCGTTTGTTAAGTTAGAAACATCGTTTTCTAGACTATTTTCAACATTAGTAGTTAAGTTGGTATAGGTAGCATTTAATAACTCAATTAGATCAGTTAAAGAAGCATTAGAGGCATCTAAATCAGTAATATATCCTCTAATATCAGTTAAACTTTGATTAAGATCTGTAACAGTTGATTCAATCTCACTTAAAAATTGATTTCTTTTTCCTTCAGCTTCTTCAATTTTTTGATTTATTGAATTTTTATCTAATAAATTATATTCATCATTTGTATCTAATACACTAGTTAATTTATTTGTTATTGTTTCAAAATCTATATTAATTTTTTCTGTTTCTTCTTCACATTTTTTTATTTCAGCAAAAATAACATCGATTTGTTCACTATAATCTTTAATACTTTGATTATTGTCATCGATTTGTTGTTCTTTGGCTTTAACTTCTTCTTCATATCTTTTTTTAAGAATAGCCATTTTTTCTTGGATTGAAGCTAACAAACTGCTAATTTTTTCCAATTAAAACACTCCCTACTATCATATTTAAAATTATAACAAAGAGTAACTTGATTGTAAAGCCAAAAACAGTTGGTAAAATGCGATTATTAAGAAAAAGATTCACTATTATTTTAGTGAATCTAGAATACTTATAAACTCTTCTTCAATTTCTATTTTTCTTTCATTTGTAACCGCTTCAAATCTAAGTGTTAAATCTGGTCCTGTATTAGATGCTCTGATAAGTGCCCATCCGTCTGGAAAAGAGGCTCTTACTCCATCGATATCTATTACTTCATAACCTTTATTTAAGGCATACTCTTTAACTTTTTCAACGATTTCAAACTTTGTTTCTTCAGTTACTTTATATTTTATTTCATCAGTTGAATAATAATGGTTAATCCCCGCATATAGGTCACTTACCTTATAATCGGTCTTTGATAATATTTCTGCTAATCTAAGTCCTGCATAAAGACCATCATCAATACCTGGGAAACGATCATTAAAGAAAACATGTCCTGAGTACTCTGCAGCAAAATCTACATTTTCTTCATGAACTTTTCTATATAAGTATGAATTTCCAGTGCGCCACATAACTTTTTCAATATTTAATTTATCTAATTCATCAAGTAGTGTTTTAGAACATTTAACATCAAAGATTGCTTTTCTAACACTTAAACTATTATTCATATAACGATAAAACATGATCATTAATACATCAGAATTGATTATATTACCTTGTTCATCAATAACTCTTACTCTATCACCATCAGCATCTAAGGCAATGCCTAAATCATAGCCTAATTCAACAACTCTTTTTTGTAAATCAACTAAGTTAGAAGCAACTGAAGGGTCTGGATGATGATTAGGGAATGTTCCATCACTATCACAGTAAATTAGGTCATATTCAATTGGTAAAAGATCTAAAACTTTTTTTAAATAAACTGAAACAGTCCCATTTCCACAGTCAAATACTGCTCTTATCTTTTTTTCACCAAAATTAAGTGAATTTTTAATTAAATTTAAATATTCTTCTTCAATATCATATTCCGAAACAGTACCACTACCTTGTAAGTAGTTTCCTGCTACTGTGAAATCTTTAAAGTCTTCAATATCTTTACCTGCGGCATTACCGACATTAGTAAATGAAATTTTAAAACCATTATATTCTTTTGGATTGTGACTAGCTGTAATCATTAGTCCTGCCCATTTATTTAATAATACTCTTGCATAGTAATACATCGGGGTTGTGACAAGACCAAGTCTAATAACATTAACTCCAGTACTAAGTAGCCCTTCAACTAATCTTTGTTCTAAGCCTGGTGATGAAAGACGATTATCATGGGCAACTAAAACCTCATTAATATTTTGTTTTAAAACATATGAACCAAAACTTTGTCCTAATGTATATGCAAAATCATTATTGATTTGCTCTGGATATAAACCTCTTAAATCATATGCTCTAAATACTCCTGTATCAATCATTTTCTTGCCTCCAATTCTTTATTAATTATTTCTTTATATTTACTAACTCCTGGTTGATCAAATGGATTAACATTTAGTAAATAGCCACCAACTGCGGCGCTTAATTCAAAGAAGTAAATTAAATCACCTATATTGCGGGCATTTAGTTCATCCATTTTAATAATATTACTTAAAGTATGATCTTGTTTATGAGCAAGTGCTACACTTTCTAAAGCAATATTATTTATTTCATTTAAATCTAGGTTATATTCATCTATTCTTAAACTGCCATAATTTTCAATCCCAATTACTGTCTCAAAAAGAATTCTACTGCCTTCTTGGAAGTATTGACCTAATGAGTGCAAATCTCTTGTATTAATTGCTGAAATTGGCATTATGCCTTTATTTTCTTTACCTTGGCTTTCTGCAAATAATTGTTTTAACCACTCAGTAAAGTATAATAATTTTGGTTCATATACTGTAAATGATTCAAGATAATGACCATCTCTATAAAATTTATCACGAATAAATGCATAACGAAATGCTTCGACTTTATCACTGCCTCTAGCGCCTTCTAACAATTCTTTAACGTCAATTCCAGCAACAGCAATTGGTAAAAGACCTGCCGCTGTTAAGACTGAGAATCTTCCCCCAATGTTTTTAGGAATTGTAAATGATAAGTACTTGTGTTCATTTACTTGGTTTCTTAAATAACCTGATTTTTGATCTGTTGTAATAATAATTCTTTTTCTTGCTTCTTCATAATCATACTTAGAGATTAATTCTTTTCTTAATAATTCAAAAGCAAGATTAGACTCTAGTGTTGAACCTGATTTTGAAACAACATTAATTATATAATTTTTATTTTTTAAATATTCAATTAATTCACTGTGATATGCCGCGGATAATGAGTTACCTGCAAAGATGATTTCAATATCATTTTTAGCAAAATAAGGAGTTAAGGCATCGATTACTGCCTTAGCTCCTAAATATGATCCACCTATACCAACTACAACTAAAGTATCATAAGTATTTCTAATCTCATTACTTGTTTTAATAAGCAGTTCTAACTCATCGGGCATTATGCACTTATTAACATCTAACCAATCGCTCATTACATCGATTGTTAGTTTTTCTCTAATTGAAGTAACTTTAGTATGATACTCACTTACATCTTTTTTGTTGTAAGTTGTAAAGTCATACCTAATCATTTTTACCCTCAATATAGACTGTAACTGTGTGAACAATCTTATCATTAACTAATGGGATATATTTCTTAGTTGACTTCTTCTTATCGATTTCTATACCTTTTTTAGTTTTTGAACGAATTACTTTTATTTTATAAGTTGTATCTTGATATTTATAATCGATTGAGAACTCTTTCCATTTTGATGGAACATTAGGTTCTATATATAGTTTATTATCAATTTTATTAAATCCTAAGATATCGATAATACCAACACGCCAGAACCAAGCACTTGAACCTGTATACCATGTCCAACCACCACGACCTGGATAGTCTTTATTACTGTAAATATCTGCGGCAACTACATATGGTTCAGTATGGTATTTCATCGCATCTTCTTTAGTTAAAGCATGATTAATTGGATTAACCATTTGATAGATTTCAAATGCCTTATCATTATCTCCTGCTTCAATTAGAGCCATAACATACCAAGAAACAGCATGTGTATATTGTCCACCATTTTCTCTTATACCTTCTGGATAATTCATAATATATCCAGGATTTTCTTTATTATGTTGGAAAGCTGGGGTTAATAATTTAACAATCTTATTATTTTTATCAACTAGTTTAGCTTCAACAGCATTTAAGATTGATTCTCTTTGCTTATCATCAGCTATCTTAGTAAGAATTGAGAAACTTTGTGAGATTAAGTCAATCGCACATTCATCATTATCTTTAGAACCTACTTTATTACCACTGTCAAAGAAAGCTCTTAAGAAGTATTCTCCATCCCAAGTATTATTTTGTAATGATTCAATCATGGTTTTATTAAATGTTTCATATTTCTTTAAATCTAATTTTGGATGATGAACTTTGGTAAATTCCATAAATTTTTCAATCATGAAATATAAGAAGAATCCTAACCAAACACTGGTTCCTTTTCCTTTTTTACCTATTTCATTCATTCCGTCGTTCCAGTCACCTCCACCCATCAGTGGAATACCGTTTTCACCTAGTTCACTCATCGATTTATGGATTGCCTTTTCTAGGTGAGTATATAAAGAATCAGTATGTTCTGTATAGGTAAATTCCATGCCTCTTTCCATTTCATAACTTTCTAATTCTTTACCAACAACATATGGAACTTGTTCATCTAAGATTGAATAGTCTCCTGTTATACGGATATATTCACTTGTTGCATAAATCATCCATAAATAATCGTCTTTATAACGACTTCTTAAACCAAAGCTATTATAAACATGCCACCAGTGCAGGACATCTCCTGCTTCAAATTGATGAGAAGCATTAATTAAGATTTGTTTACGGGTAATTTCTGGTTCAACTAAGCAAATGTTCATTGAGTCTTGTAATTGATCTCTAAAGCCAAATGCTCCACCAACTTGGTAATAACCCGCTTTTGCATATAGTCTTGATGATAGAGATTGATATAATAACCAACCATTAAGCATATAATCAAAACTTTTATCTGGGGTTTTAACTTGAATCTTACCTAGTTTTTCTGACCAATAATCTTTTACTTTAGCTAGTTCTTTATTAACAGCTTTTATATCTTGATATTTTAAATATTTATCTGTCTTACCATTATCGAATGTTCCTAACATAAAGGCAAATTCTTTTTCTTCGTTAGGTTTTAAAACAAATTCATTTTCTACTTCTTTAAATAGAACTTTATCGATACTATAATTAGTTAATTTTTCTGTTGAAGAGATAAATGTTGTTAAATGCTTGAATCCTTCATGATATACATTTTTTAAAGTAACTAAATTATAATCTTCATGATAATCACAAAGAATATGTCTACCTGTTTTGTCTTCACTTACCCCTAATGTTGGGTTAATGAAGAAGGTGAAATTAACTTTCCTTGCTCCAATATCAGTATTTTTAACCTTATATTTATAAAATTTAACTGATTCATCTTTTGCAACAAATGTTGTGTATGATACATCTAAATCATCTACTTCAGCTTTAAACTCTGAATAACCAAAACCATGTTTAACAAGGTCATAATTGATATTCGCATCATTAATCCTTACTGCTTCAGATAAGTCATTTAATAATGTATCATTAGTCCAAGATGTAAGTTTATATTCCCGACTATTTTCTGAATAAGTAAATCCACAGTTATTATTTGTAACAATCGTTCCAAACTTTGGATTAGCAATTACATTACTCCAAATAATTGGGGTATTTTTATCAACGATTAGGTATTCTTTACCATCATTAACAAATCCGCCAAAACCATTAAAGAAATCTATTTCTTTTTGTTTATAAGGTATTGGAACACTGTCTTTTAATTGATATTGAGTTAAATCACTTATCGTATTTAATTTTTGTAATTCTTCAATATATTGATATAAAGTTAAATACTTACCAGCATCAATTTTTAGTCTAGCAGTCATTGAAAGTAAAATGTATTCTTCTTCAGTAACTTCATCTCTTTCAACTACATATATACTTCCCGGAATTTTATGGAAAGAATTAATCGCATACATATGGTATTTTTCATCTTCGATTTGTTTAGCAATTATTTCAGCATAATTAGGGTCTTCTGCATTTAAGAAGACAAGGTCAATAAATATTGATTTACTCTTATAGTATTCAAAGGCATGTAACACTTCTTTAACAATACTAATGTCTTCAATGCTCTTAACATCAACTAAGATAATTGGTCTATCTCCTGAGACTCCGAACTTCCATAAGTTCTTTTGTCCTAAGACATTTTTTCTTAGTAGTTCAATTCTCTCTTCATTAATTGAAATCTTACTTGTTTGATATAAGTAATTTAACATTGTGTTATATATTCTCATATCACCCGCAGTAATATTAACCATTTTACTTGAAACATTGGCCATGATAGTCGCGACTTCAAAGGCTCTTTCATTAATAACTGTTTTGTTTTTATAAGTACTAACAATATTCATTACTTGTTCTTTACTCTTACCAAAACCAATAATTAAATAGACTGTTTTTTCATTACCTTTTTCAACAGTTATTTGGTTTCTTAAACTAATTATTGGGTCTAATGAAGCACCTAAATAACCAGAAAGATCTTTTTGTAAGCCCGCTGGATTAGTCGCACTGTTACCACGTCCTATAAATTTAACACGATCAGTTTCAAATTGATATTCAGTATCAGGATTATCAATTAACAAACGATTGATTAAATAATAAGTACTTGGTGATGTTTTAGATTTTCTTCTCATAATAATTGAATTAGTTACTTCATCATATTCCGGTTTAATAAATAAATTATTATATACTCGATGAGCTATATCATCATTATTATCACAAATGATTGGCTCCATATATGATGTTAACTCTAAACGACGATCTTTTTTAGATGAGTTTCTAAATGTTATTTTTCTAATTTCTGCATGATCCATCTTCGCAACAACTACTTCTGTAGTCGTCATAATTCCATAATCAGATCTAACAAATTTAATTCTATCTAAGTTAAATACTACTTCATATTTATCTGGTTTAATATTCATCGGAGCATAAGTATTTGACCAAGTTTTATTAGAGTCTAAATCCTTAATGTATAAGAACATTCCATAATCTTGTTCAGTTATTTTACGATATCTATTTAATTGAATGGTCCTATATCTACTAAAGCCATTACCACGATCATTAATTAAAACACTATATTTAGCATTCGATAAAACAGATATTTCTGGCATCGTTGAAATATGTTTAAATATTCGCATATCATTAGCAAATGGTTCTTTTTCATAAGTATATTTTTTATAACGCATTGATTTTAAGTTAATAACTGGTTTAATTTGAACCTTTTCTTTATTTAAAATTTCAAAAGTACGATTATTAACATCACCCATAAATAAGTGTTGTAAAACATTTTCATGTAAGTAATTAGCAATCGCGCCTAAAACCATTCCTTGATGGTGAGCATAATAAGCATAAACTGTTGCTTTATCATCAACATCGTATGATTCATAAAAACCATATTCACCTTCTAAACCTAAGTTTTTAAATTTCTTTAAGTTGTTTAAAACATCTTTAGGGAACTTAGTAATCGCTAAAATAGAACTATAAGGAGAAATTACTATCTTACTTACAGGTTCTTCTTTTAGTCTTAAATAAGGAATTCCAAATGCACGGTATTTATAATTTTGAGCATCATCAAGTTCATTGTAAGCTGACTCTGAAATACCCCATGGTAATTTACGATTAATTTTTTTCATGTATTCTTTTTGAACATCATGACAAAAATGATAACTTTCATCAATTAAAGTATTTGGATAAGTATACATATATAATAATGGCATGAAATATTCAAAAGCAGTACCTGACCAAGATAGTAATCCTTTACGATTATTATGAGCAGTTAGGGTTTTATCTAATTGGAACCAATGATGACTTGGAACATCTCCTTTAGCAATCGCGACAAAACTTGTAATTCTTGATTCACTAGCAAACTTATTATAACAATATGGTTCTAATCTTTCTTCATCATCATTAAAGCCAATGCTAAATACATCATCTTCTGATAATAATTCACTAAAATCTGTTTTCTTAATTAATTTTTCTAATCTTTTCTTTAATTCATCATTATTACCATATCTAGCAACATATTCTTTAGCAATAATCATACTAGCAACAAAGTTACCACTGTCTACTGATGAAACAAAGTTAGGTGGTAATACTTCAAGGGTTTTAACATCATACCAATTATATAAATGACCATTCCATTTATCTAACTTTTCAATCGAAGTAGTTATATTTTCTAAGAAAATCATTGCTTCAGATGGGTCTATTATTTTTAACTCAGCTGCCGCGACAACTGATGTTAATGAGAACCCAATATTAGTCGGAGATGTTTTATAATCATCCTTAATACTACGATTTAATTGATAATTATCCGGAATCAAATAATTATTTTCTTCAGTTAATCTTTCACCAAAGAAGTTCCATGTTCTCTTAGCAATATCATATAAATAATGTTCACTTGAACTTTTAATATCATGATTTTCTCTTATCATATCTTTACTCATTAAATAAGCTAAGACTGGACTTAAGAAGAATAATAAAGCAAGTCCAAAACCAATTAGTAAATGGCTATTAGTTATCAGGGCAATTAAGATAATAACAATTCCATATACATAATTAATCCAAAATTGTTTAATAACATTACCTAATGTTGATTTAACAGTCTTTTCAGCATCTTCTGCAGTTATCCAATTAAGTAAATGTTTCTTACTAACAAACATACGGTGAAGTGCTCTAATAAATGAATTAACATAAAGATAAGCATTAAATGGAATGCTAGTAAATACTGATGCTCCCCTTAATAAAATTGCTTTTCCACCATAAGTTAAAACATTATAATATTTAACTGTAATTCCATTTTTTCTTCTTAATCTTAAACGACCAAATAGATAAAATAATGATGGCAGTGATGTTGCAACAATTACAAATAAGATCCACCAACCAGGATGAACAACATCTGAAATAAAAGCTAAAATTAAAGTTAAAGCTAAGAAGAAATCTAACATTCCTCTTCTTAAGTTATCAAATATTTTGAATCTTGAAATTAAAGAAATTTGATTTTTAACTTTCTTATTATGATAATCACGAACATTACCAAAAACCCAACTAAATATTTGCATGTCTCCTCTTGCCCATCTTGAACGTCTTGAAGCATCAATTAAATACTTAGAAGGGAAATCATCAATTAACTCAACATCAGTAATATTCGCACATCTAATATGCGCACCCTCAATAAGGTCATGACTTAAAATTAAATTATCTGGGAAACGATATTTTAAAACTTTTTGGAATACTTCAACATCATAAATACCTTTTCCAACGAAATTTCCTTCATTAAAAGCATCTTGATAGAAGTTTGGAATAATTGTGTTGTATGGGTCAAACCCTCCGACCCCAGCATATATTTGAGTAAATAAAGATTTATTAGTTGAGTCGATATCAACAGCAATTTTTGGTTGCATTAAACCATAACCACTTATTACTTGAGTTCCACTTTCATTTAGTACTGGTTTATTTAGTGGATGGGCCATTGCTGATACTAATGTTCTAGCACTGTTTAAAACTAACTTAGTATCCACATCTAGTGTAATAACATATTTAATTTTTTCTTTAAAATCTTTAAATGAATGACCAACAAATAATTTTTCTTGTTCTTTAACTGATAAATTACCTAAAATCAAGTCATTAAAATGAGTTAAAGCTCCTCTTTTTCTTTCATGTCCTAACCAAGTACCTTCACCTGGATTAAAGAAACGACGACGATAAACAAAGTAAAATATTTTACGACCATATTTCTTATTTAATTCATCAACCTTTTTATGTCCAGCTTCAACAATTAAGTGATCACCTTCCATTACTTCAGCATTTTCTTCTGAACAGTCTCCTAAAAGAGTAAAATAAATATTTCTTGATTTATTCGATAAATAATACATTTCTAAATTACCTAATACTTCGTTAACTTTATTTGGATTTTTAACTATCGTTGGAATAACTACCATTGTTTTTTGATCATTTGGTATTCCTTTAGAATAATCCATCTTTAATAAAGGTTTACTAGGTACTGTATCTTGAATCATTTTATTTAATAAAACAATTACAATTTCACTAATAGGTATAATTAAAACTAAGAATGCTAATAATCTAAATTCAAATAAATATTTACTTAATAAGAAGCTTATTCCTAAAGTAAAGAAAGTTATTCCTAGTAAATACCAAATAGCTCTAGCTTTAGCTTTCATTCTTTTTTATAAAAAAAAACCAATATGTTTATCTTTCTCTAATAAAGAATTAACATAATCAATATCAGCCATTCTCTTTTTACGAGCATTTTCTATTACAGCATTTCGATATTCATTCTTAGTGATATCATCCATCTTTGCATATTCTTTATCCTTCATCAGAGCCATTTCAATTTGACTTACACTACTAAATATTTTCTCTGATTTAATAGTTCCTACATTTTTAACAGTATAAAAAGCATTATTAATAAATATACTAGTCTTAGCATTTTCAACATGTTCATTATAAATAATATCTCTAAGAGCTAAATTATTTTCAGTTAAAGCTTCATTTAATTCTTTAAATATTACAGGACTATTTTCTCCCATTTCTTTTAATTGTTCATTAAAATACACAATAAAACTAGAAGTTGTTTTCTCATTAATACTTAAATAATTACTTAAACTAATACTTCTTCTAATTGCTAAGTCTTCAATCATTCGATCAATTAAAAAGTCTATTTCTTTCTTCTCATTTAAACGATTACTTTCTAAAGCACAGACATCACTTATTTTATCAATTAAAATAATGCCAATTAAAATAGGAATCAAACATAATTCTTGATATAAAAATACTACATCATTTTCTTTTTGATATTTATTTAATTCTCTAATAATAATTGATTCATTAATCCGATAATTATTATCTATTAAAATATCTTCAACTATTTTATAAAGATCAACATTCTTAGTTAAATACTTAACACTTCTTGAATCTTTTAAAAATTCTAAAATATTCGGTTTTTGTTCCACAATTAAATAATAATTATCCAAAATCCATTCATTAGTAATCCCAACAAATAAATGATTATCAGTCATCTCTAATAATCTTTTATAATGGTTTGTAATAACCTTAAAACTTTTTTTAACTCGCATTTTATCGACACTCCTATTATACTGAAAATATTATATCATATAGCCCCATAATATCAAAATAAAAGAGTTCCAAAAACTCTTTTAATAGTTAGTATTTAATAAA
>LSQX01372312.1_pt1 | contig 13217 bp, 21 predicted proteins | sample 654561 | NCBI WGS metagenome assembly LSQX01 (sample SAMN04489861, study PRJNA283612) | anaerobic digester metagenome | isolation source: 4 biogas reactors fed with cattle manure at either 37C or 55C with and... | place: Denmark: Kongens Lyngby | collected 2014 | reverse complement strand
GGTCGCGATCGTGCGCTGCTCGCCATCGACCTAAAGAGTGGCCGTTTGCGGTGTCAGATCCATCAGTTTTTCTATCGCCAGGGTCGTGCGTCGTTTCGACAGATCCTCCAGTGTCTTACCCACCTTGATCAGGGCAATGATGGTAGCGGCCGTTTCATAATAGAGATGGTGGACATGATGATGAGCCCCCTGGAAAATCAACACCGTGTTATACAGACTGTACAAAATGGCAGCCGAGGTACCGATCGCGATCAGAGAGTCCATGTTGGGAGCACCCTGGAACAACGTGCGAAAACCGGTAGTATAAAAGCTTCGTCCGATATAGACTACCGGAGCCAACAGGAGCAGCTGCAGGATAACATGATTGACCGGTGAGACATCGGGATCGATGATGCCGGGAAGTGGCAGACCGATCATGGGTCCCATGGCCAACAGCAGTAGCAGTGCTGAGAGCACAATGACCGTCACGATCTCCGGTGTAAAAATGGTCGTTTTGACTTTGACCCGGGGCACTGTCACCGGATCGAGCAGCTTGTAACCGGCCGCTTCGATCTTCTGACGAAACTCTCTTCGTCCGACCATGGCCGGATCGTATACCACCCGGGCTTTTCCGGTCAGATCATTGACTTCGGCATGATCGACACCATCGAGCCGTCCCAGTACCTTGGTAACACGAGCCGAACAGGCCGAACAGTACATGCCTTCGATCTCAAGGATCTCTTCAACATGATCCTGATGTTTGATCGGGGGATAACCGGCAGTGGTCAGGGCTTGAGCGATCTCATCGCCTGAAATGGTATCGGGGTCGAAGTCGACTTCCAACCTCTTCTCGATCAGGTTGATGCGACTGTCTGACACACCGGGCAATTTCTTCAGTGTTTTCTCGATCGAGGCAACACACGAGGCACAATTCATCGCTTGAATGTCATACTTTTGTGTCATGAAGCACCTCCAGCACCTCCTGAATCATTTGGGGCTGTCCCCACATCACGATCCGGATTCCCTGTTTATGGGGACGAACATCGATTTTGAACCGTTCGCCCCGTTGTAAAATATCATACGCCTTACTCTTGGCCCGCCATTCGAACATATCCGATTCCGGTCGATTGATATCCAAAATGGTACAAGTCTGGATCGTGTCCTCCGACTGAAAATAATCCGAATCCATAAAGACACAGAAGTCTTCATGATGACCTGAATGATCAATATTTTCGTTGTCCTCCACGGCTTCCGTTTGAACAAAGTTATCAAACCAGGTCTGGGCGATCCGCCACTGGCCACCGATTTTCTTGGCCTGGAGATCACCGTTGGCAATATATCGTCTCACGGTTTTTTCGTGATTGCCCAGCTTTTGGGCAACCTCAGCTACCGATAAGTACTTCATTGTTCCTCCTTAAGGTGTTTATGGGAATATTATACCCTAAATTAGGTCATTATGTCATTGGTTTGGCTAATTATTGATCCAACGGTGATTTTGGGCAATAAAAAACCGGAGTATGCAACTCCGGTAAAGATCTATTCTTCGTACCGTTTGGCCCGCCGTTCCTTCGATTGCATCACCAACATGATGACAAAAAACTGAAGTAACAGAAACAGCCCGATCAACAAGACTTCAAAGATGGTCAGTTTGCCGATCAGATAGAACAGGACTGAGGCGGTGATGACACCGATGTTCAACAAGATCAGGAAACCGTTTGACGTGATATTGTTCAAGGTCGAACCCATTGGATGCATGAACAATACCGTGAACGTCAGGCTGAACAATACGGTAGTGATCCCGATGATCAAAAAACGGGTCATGTCATTGGGAATAAACGCCTCGACGATCGGTTTGGTTTTTGTCGCAAAAAACAAACTCATGATGACAAAATACCACAGGGCATGATAGATCAGAGATTTCAGATTATTTGACAGCATTTATTCCTCCAGCTGGTCAATTCCGCGATTGGCCAAGCCATCAACGCGTTGATTGTTATTTAAGATACGTTCAAATTCTTTGCGGCCGACTTTACGCTGCTGATTAAACTTGTCATGCCATTTTTCAACCGACGCAGCGGTAGACGCCAGATGACCTTTGACTTTATAAAAGTCTACTTGTTCGAACTGTTCCACCAGATCGATCAATTCTTCCCACAGTTCACGGTTTTCGACCGGCTTTTTTTGCGATGTCCGCCAGCCGTTGAGACGCCAGCGATCAAACCATCTGTCATGAAAGGCATTGACGATATAGGCACTGTCGGAATAGATCTCAACATGCAGATCCTTTTCTTTCAACTGCTTTAAGCCTTCGATCATCGCGGTCATTTCCATCACATTGTTGGTGGTGTTTGGTTTTCCGCCGTAGATCTCTTTTTCATTTCCTTTATAGATCAGCAGTGCGCCCCAACCCCCGACATTTTCATCTTCCTGGTTGTTTCGGCAGGCGCCGTCACTGAACAGTTCAACTTTTTTCATAATACCTCATCAAGATAATATCACAAAACAACACCTTGGCCTCAGAAATTGTATCATATCAGTCGACCCAAGACAAAACCGCCCTTTAGGTCCGACATACCCCTCAAGGGACGAGTTACGGTCTGACGACTGCCGTTTATCAAATTCGGGCTACTTCTTTGGAATATATGGTATGATTTAAACAGAAAATATCAATCAAGAAAGGGATGCTCCATGGCACGTCCAACAAAACCAAGAAGTATCCGGAGATTTCCGGCCGCCAACACATACCAGCCACTAAATCGGGGAAAACAGGATCATGCTGTTGAAATTGGCTACGATGAATTCGAAGCGCTTCGTCTGACCGACGTGGAACATATGTCCCAAGAAGAAGTCGCACAGATGATGAATATTTCGCGTCAATCGATCCAATTGATGCTCGAGACCGCTCGCGGGAAGTTGACCAAAGCACTGCTGGAAGGGCATACCATCCTCATCGGAGGTGGCCCGATCGAAATATATCATTGTCCCTATGTCTGTCATGACTGTAATCAGACCTTTGTGGTCCAGGCAACCGATGAAAACCGCAACTGCCCTGCCTGCGGTTCAACCAATACCGCCTGCAGTTCAAAAGGCTTCTGCAGTCTGCACTGTCATCGTAAATAACGCACCGTCATGTCCGGCCTGATATGGCATCAGGCCTTTTTTATTTCTCATTACCAAGGGAAAAACTGCATTAAAAAACCGGCTGGATATCCAACCGGTTTATGTAGATCTTAGTAGTTTTCACCTTTGAGTTCAAAGTGTTCACGTTCGTGTTTGCAGGAGGGGCATACTTGCGGCGGTTCATAACCTTCGTGCAGATATCCGCAGACGCCACATTTCCAGACAACTTTTTGATCGCGTTTGAAAACTTTGTTTTCCAGAATATTGGCTTTCAGTTTCAGGAAACGATCTTCGTGAGCAACTTCAGCTTTTGCGACCATCAAAAATGTTGTAGCTACATCCTTGAAACCTTCTTCTTTTGCCACATCGGCAAACCCGGGATACAGCGTAGTATGCTCTTCGTTTTCACCATCGGCTGCTGCCTGCAGGTTGTCAACGGTTGTTCCTACCATACCGGCCGGATACATCGCAGTGATCTCAACGCCACCACCTTCAAGATATTTAAAGAATTGCTTTGAGTGCTCGTATTCGTTACGGGCAGTTTCATCAAACAGGTCAGCAATTTGATAATAGCCTTCTTGACGGGCTTTCTTGGCGAACATCGTGTAGCGACCACGAGCTTGTGATTCACCGGCAAATGCTTTCAAGAGGTTTTGCTCTGTTTTCGTGCCTTTAATTGACATAATATGGCTCCTTTCGTTTATGTAATCGTAGTAATTATACCATGTATCTTGAATAGTTCCATAGGAACAGGGATGATTATTGCGAAGAAAAAGGGCCCAATATTGGGCCCTATCACCCGTGGATCACATGTTCAGGCACTGGAGAAGAATAAAAAAACCGGCGATCGTCAGATCACCGGAATTGACAATTACTCTTCTCCGCCTGTCGGAATCAAGCCATCAGGCATCGGACTATAGGTCCGGGCTGCCATCGAATTGTTCATTTGCATCACAGCAGGTTTTGAACACTCAGACCAATTCAGTTGATCAACGATGCCGCCGAAGGTGTCTTCTTCTTCCACTTGTTCATCAACGAACCATTGCAGCATGGTGAAAGATTTGTACTCCTGATTATCCATAGCGATCTTCATCATTTCATCAAATTGCTTGGTGATGAATTTTTCATGTTCCAGCGCTTTTGCCCAAACATCCATTACACCATCAAACTCATTCATCGGGCGTTCGATCCCTAACATTTGGGGACGCTCACCCCGTTCGGTCAGGTGATGCCAGATCTTCATAGCATGATTCATTTCTTCCAGATGTTGATAATACATCCAGTTGCCCATGCCATCGAGGCCCTCATCATTAAAATAGGCGGCCATTTCGAGATAGATTTGAGCAGAGTGAATTTCTAATGCAATTTGTTCATTCAGTCTTTGTAACAATTCTTGATTCATTCGATACCTCCTGATAGAACAAACAAGCTGTATCAGCTTGTTTGTAAGTGTTTATTATCCTTCGTAAACCTCAAACATATCCTTGCTGACGCCACAGACAGGGCATACCCAGTCCTCGGGCAGATCGGCAAAGCTTGTTCCCGGTTCAATACCGCCATCAACATCGCCGACTACAGGATCATAGATGTATTGGCAGGCAGTACACAGATACTTGGTCTTATCAAAGTCCGCTGTTACTTCTGTTTCTTCAGCTTGCGGTGCGGCGGCTACTTCCTCAGCCGGTTTGACATCATGTTTCCCATGGTCAACACCTTTGAGGTCGTTTTGCCACAGACCGTGTAGGTTACAATACTCATACAAAAAGAGCGGTTCGCCTTGGATGAGGAAATCAACTGATGGCTCTTGATGCGGCTTTAAGAATGCAATGTGATTTTGATCGGCAGTGCAGAGTGCAATCCACTCGATGTAATGTTCGTCCGTCATCGGATGTAGTGTGCTTCCGACTGTGACACGATATCCGCCCTCTATTTCTTCAATAATCGGGACGTGTTTTTCGAGAGCCATTTCGGCAGTTTGCGGGGGCAAAAGTCTCATCTCTTCGCCACAACAAACAAGTGCTCCATCGCCTCCGTGCATTACCCAGACAATATTGCCACAGATATCACACTTATAAAGTTCGTATCGTTTTGCCATAAATTACCTACCCTTCGTAAGGTTCGAACATGTCTTTGCCAACGCCGCAAACGGGGCAAACCCAGTCTTCCGGCAGATCTTCAAAAGCGGTGCCCGGTTCGATTCCACCGTCAGCATCGCCCTCAGCCGGGTCATAAATGTACTGACATGCTAAGCAAATGTACTTCATATTATCTCCTTTTCTGATGTGATCTCTCTTATGATACCCGAGTGTTTTCCGGTTTAACAAACGAACTACCGGACTCCCGGACTATCGATCAATCTTTCCTCCTGATTATAGCATAAATCGACTGTCTTCCATAGCGGAAAAACATCCTCTAATCGTTACAATTTACCCAACAATGGGTTTACCGGGAGATTTGAAGAATGATGATTCAGTCTGGTCAATGGTTTTTTTCCCATTTGAATGATTCACCGGATATCGGAAAATTCATCTGCTTGGCGAACAAACACAATCCATTGGGTACATATTGACTAATAAACGAAAGTGAGAACAATATGTCGAACGGAGTAATTTTACAAGCCTTTGAATGGAATGTTCCAAACGAAGGTCATCATTATGAGTTTTTACAAGAACAGATACCACATCTGGCAGAGGCCGGCATAACCGCCCTGCTGCTTCCTCCTGTATCAAAAGCAACCTCGATCTGGGATACAGGCTATGGCATCTATGATCTGTATGACCTGGGCGAATTCGATCAGAAGGGTCAGGTCCGAACCAAATACGGCACCAAAGACCAACTGCTTCAGCTGATCCGTACTGCCCACGACCACGGCTTGCATGTATACGCCGATGTGGTGCTGAATCACAAAGCCCAGGCGGATGAAGAAGAGACCTTCCTGGCTGTTCAGGTCGACCCGGATGACCGGTCAGTCGAACTGGGTGAACCACATGACATTCGGGCCTGGACCAAATTTACCTTCCCCGGCCGGGGCGATACTTACTCCGATTTTAAATGGAATTTTAATCATTTTACCGGAGTCGATTATGACAGTTCGAGCGGTGAGAGCGGGATCTACCGGATTTTGGGTGAAAACAAAGACTGGTCTGATAATGTCAGCGCTGAAAAAGGCAATTATGATTATCTGATGTTCGCTGATGTCAATCTGGCACATCCCGAAGTCAGACAGGATCTTTTCAACTGGGCCAAATGGTTTATTGAGACTACCGGGGTCGACGGGTTTCGATTTGACGCACTAAAACATATGGATCATGCCTTTGTGCTCGATCTGATCAATCACATCCACTCGTTTGCACCTGATTTTTATTTTTTTGGTGAATTCTGGCAACCCGGACTGGGCGAAAAACAGTCTTATCTCGATGCCACGGAATATCAGACCGATCTATTCGATGTCGGATTGCACTTCAACTTGTTCGCTGCTGCCAGCGGCCCCTATGACATGCGTCAAATATTCAGTGGGAGCCTGGTAGAACACCATCCCGATCTGGCCGTGCCGTTTGTTGACAACCACGACACCCAGCCCGGTCAGGGCCTGACCAGTTTTGTCGACCCGTGGTTTAAAAAGATCGCCTATAGCTTGATCTTGTTGCGGGAAGATGGCTACCCGTGTATCTTTTTCGGAGATTACTATGGGCTGGGCGATCCCCATCCCATGGAGGGTCTCAAGGATATGATCGATAACCTGCTGTATATCCGAAACAAGTATGCTTTCGGTGAACAGGAAGATTATTTTTCCGGCGAGAGCCTGATCGGATGGACTCGACTGGGCAGTCCGGATCATCCCGGTTCACTGGCTGTGATCATCAGTACAGGGGATGCGGCGAACCTGAGAATGTTTGTCGGTCAGGATCAGACCGGTAAAACATACAAAGACATCACCGGTGCTTCACCAAATGAAATCATCATTGATGACGAAGGCTGGGGCTGTTTTGAAGTCGGCCCGGGTGATGTCAGCTGTTGGGTCGAAAAGTAATGGTAGGCGTAAAAAAACGCACGGTATTCGCCGTGCGTTTGTTTTTTGTGCCGTTAGACCTCTAGTTGAGATGTGCATTGCGGGCAACGTGTGGCTGCCAAGGGAACCTGCGACAAACAATGCGGGCATTCTTTGGTCGTAACTTCTTCTTCTGCCTCTTCTGCTTTGCGCATCGAGTTGAGTCCTTTGACGATCAAGAAAAGAATGAAAGCAATAATTATAAACGAAATGATCGCGTTGATAAAATTGCCGTAGGCCAAAGTGGCTGCGCCGGCTTCTTGGGCTTCTACCAGGGTGGCATAGTCTCCACCGTCCATCGCAATGAATTTGTTGCTGAAATCAGCTCCGCTCAGGACCAGTCNNGTCCTAAGATAGGCATAATAAGGTCGTTCACGAGACTGGTAACAATGGCGGTAAATGCTGCCCCCATGACAAAGCCTATTGCCAGCTGGATGGCATTGCCCTTTTGAATAAATTCTTTAAATTCTTTCAGCATAGTGATCTCCTTTCGATAAATTTTGATAGTTTCATTATATCAAACTAGTCGTCGATGTGCTCGATTTCACAATAGTATAATGTATGCATATTTTTTTCCGGATAATGTCGCTCCAGAAGGTCGGGTTTCAGATTTGTATCTACCATGTCCTGGCGCATGACGATTCTGGCCCGGTAGTTTTTACATCCGGTCAGTCCACCCTGCTCCGTACGGTGAAATCGATCTAGCTTGTCTGTGTCTCGTCCGCTCCGACTGCCGCAAAACGAGAGTTCTTCAAGCATCTCACCCTCCGGAGGCACAGCTACAATGAACTCGTCTACTCCGTCGAGCAATTCGTGAGTATACCGATTGGTCCGAACCGGGACCATCATGATGTCGCGGTTCCACATCCGGACTAAACCACCCCAGCCGATCGTCATGACATTGCTTTTATCCGGATGATCGACCAATACGAAGGCACCGGTCTTGAGTTGATCATGAAATTCTTTTGGATTCATTTAAACCTCCAGGTAGCGACGTAACAGTTCCATCGCCCGGATGCGTGCCGTCTCAAAGTTTTCCCTGAAGACATCGATCCCGCTTTGTTTTTCATTATCAGTGATCGTTCGAATGGCCAGAAACGGCTTGCGATTGACATAACAGGCGTGCGCCACTCCGGCCGTTTCCATGTCGACAGCCAACGGATCGAACTGTTCAATGTTCTGCTGTCTTCCCGCCCGATCAACAAAGTATTCTCCACTGGCGATCCGGCCGAATTCTACTTTATGCGGAAAATTCACGGCCGCCTGTTTCATAGTGGCGATCATGTCCGGATCTGCTGCAAAACAGCTGTCTTCACTATCCATAAAAGGGTAGCCCTCTTGTAGAAAGCGAGGTACCACGTCATGGTGACAAACTTCCGTGCTGACGATGGTGTCACCTATGTCATAATCGGCAATTGCTCCGGCTACTCCGCAGACTATCACTTGTGATATATCATAGCGATCGATCAGCATCTGTGTCACGATGGCGGGATTTACCTTACATATGCCAGTGATGACAGCAACGATGTCTTTGTCAGCATAGCGACCCCGATGGACTGTCAGCCCGATCTGTTCCTCTGTTATTGGTTGTTCTAATTGTTCAATAAAATCCATCAATTCTTCCGGGTTCGGCCCCAGGACCGCTATCAGTGAATTGGACATCTATTCCTCCCGCTCAGTTACAAGAAAAAAGCGCATCGGGCTTATCCGGTGCGCCTAAGGCTTACTTTTCGAACAATTCACTTAAGCGTTCTTTGTTGAAGCCTTGAATTGTCTCATCACCGATGATAATGACCGGAACTCCCATAAATTTCTTCTGGATCAATTCCTTCCTGGCATTAACATCCTGGCTGACATTTTTTTCGGTGTATTGAACTCCGATCGAATCGAAGTATTCTTTGGCAGCATGGCAATATCCACAAGTGTCGCTGGTGTAAATAATGACTTCGGGATTTTCTTTTCCCTCCGTTACTGTGTCTTTTTCTTCAACAACCGTATCATCACATAATTTTTCGTTATCCATGTTTCCTCCTAAATCGTGTTATGTGGAACTTATACCCCCCGAAGCAAAATAATCACAAATCGCTTGCTTGTGAAAGATGTGTAAAACAGAAAATCTGTTCGTTATACACAGTATCCACAGACTTATCCACAGGCAAAACAAACTTCAACAGTTAAGCAGATCTAACGGTCGAACTTGCCAATGCCTTGAAATATAGGATAAAATAGGGCAGAGGTGATAAATATGGCCTGGAGAACACGTGGTCGCCGCGGAGATGCACTGGAAGAATTAATTGATTTGACGAACACTTATTATAAGGACCATCAATTTGCCAGAGTCGATAAAATCAGTACTCCGGTGACGGTGATCGATGTCAATGAACGCTCTCAGATCACACTGGGATACTATGAAAAGAAGTCGACCGTTGATTATATCGGTATAGCGCAAGGTGTTGCGATTTGTTTCGACGCAAAAGAAACTAATCTGTTGAGTATTCCACTTTCAAATATCCACAGCCACCAGCTGGAATATATGCAAGATTTTGCCAAACAGGGCGGAATTTCATTTTTAATTGTCCATTTTAAGCGAAATAATGACTATTATTTAGTACCTTTGGAAATCATCGAAGAAATAATTAACGTTGGAAAAAGAAAAAGCATTCCCTATTCAGCCATGAAGAAGGCAATTCCGATCGGTTTTTTTCACGACCACTACCTGAACTATCTGGCGGCGGTCAATGTTTACTTGCAAAAAAAACAAGCTGCTGAACGTGATTAGTTCAGGCAGCTTGTCTGCAAAGCCTTTTTTTTACATTTTTTTTCGTGACAACCAGACAAAGCCTAAAATCAACAGACCGCCGATAACCAGTGGCAGCCAGTATGTTTGACCGAGATAACTGATCGATCGCGGCCCGCCGGATAGTGAATTATACAGTACGACCGCTGCCATCACGCAGACCCCGATGACTAATAATAAGAAAGCTTTAGTTGTCTGATTCATTGAATGCTTCCCCCAGAGCGATAAATTCTTCCAAACTCAGGGTCTCAGCCCGGCGGACCGGATGGATACCGGCCTGTTCGAGGGCCCGGGCGACCCTGCCGGAGGAATAAATATTTCGGAGTGAATTCTGGATCGTCTTTCTCCGGCTGGAAAAGGCTGCCTTGACCACCGGTATCAATTGTTTTTCCCGGAATGGCTTTGGCGTCAATCGAACCACCGCCGAATCGACCCGAGGTGCCGGCATATAACACTGGCTTGAAACATGAAACAGAAGCTCGACATCACAATAAAGCTGAGTGATCACACTCAACACGCCATACGTTTTCGATCCGGCCGATGCACTGATGCGTTCGGCCACTTCTTTTTGCATCATGATGACCAGACGATCAAACTTGAGATCACTTTCTAGAATGTGCATGATGATCGCGCTGGTAATATAGTACGGCAGATTTCCCACGATTTTGCTTCCCTCGGGAAATTGAACAGGATCAAGTTTTAGAATATCGGCCGGCATAACCTCGACTTCAGGGAAATCCATTTCCAGCTCCCGGGCCAGGTGGCGATCGATCTCGACTGCGATCAGTCGATCGACCCGTTCCACCAGCCGCTCCGTCAAGGAGCCCAGTCCGGGTCNNCTACTACGGTATCAGAAGGTTCCAATTCCAAGGCCGACAAGATATTTTCCACCACATTGCCGTCGATCAGGAAATTTTGTCCCAATTGTTTCTGGAAACGCAGCTGTTTGATATTCATTTTTGCTTTGATCCAGCTGGGACTGGTCCTGTCATAGCTCATCGACAGCCTCCTCCATCTCGCGGCGGGTAACTCCATAATGATTGAGTCGTTTTAAAAATTGCTTGGCATTGCCATAACCGATGCCCAGCAAAGCTCCCAGCCGATCTCTTCTTTCGGCCGCACCGGACGTTCCGATCAAATCATAATGAAACAGGTCGGCCTGAGTGAATTCTTCCGTCGCTTCCACCAGCGTCCTGACTCGTTCCAGTGCCTGGATGATCGCCTGACAGGAAGCATTTTCCACCCCGACGTCATCCCCTTTGGTGCTGTCAGCGCGCGAGATAAATGCATGCTTGGCATTGGGATAGACCGTTTGTAAGGTGGATCGGATCCTCTCCCCGACCACATCAGCATCGGTCATGATGATCAGTCCATGATTATCATAGGCCTGTTTCAGTTGCCGGTGGATCTTGGCATTGAGACCAAATCCGGATGTGATGATCGTGTCGACTTTAAGGCATCGTTTCAGGTTGGCGGCATCATCTTTTCCCTCAACCACAATCGTTTCTTTGATTTTCATAGCTGAAAGATCCGTTTGGCGTTATCCGTAGTGGCTTGTTCAACTGTTTCAGGTGACAGGCCTTTGATTTGGGCGATTTCTTCGATGATCAGATGGAGTAGACGGGGATCGTTCCGTTTTCCCCGCAAGGGATGCGGTGTCAGATAAGGACTGTCCGTCTCGACCAATAAATGATCCAACGGCACTTCCGCGGCCACTTCTTTCGGGACACGTGCATTCTTGAATGTCACCGGCCCGGCCAGTGAGATCATCGCCCCCAGCTTGACATATTCTCGTGCCATCTCGGCCGATCCGCTAAAGGCATGCATGATGACCCCGGTCGGAAACATGTCTTCCTGTTTTAGGATCCGAAAGATATCCTCATGAGCTTCCCGGTCATGAATGATCACCGGTAATTGATGTGTTTTGGCCAGTTGGAGTTGTTTTCTAAACAGCTCCTGCTGGCTGTCTTTATTATCTTTGACCCAATAATAGTCCAGTCCGATCTCTCCGATCGCTACCACTTTGGGATGGTCCAAATAAGCTTCCAGTTCAGTCAAGCGCTCAGCCTGATCGATTTCCGACGGGTGGATCCCCACGGCCATTACCAGATGGTCCCATGGTTCAACCAACTTGAGCACATTTGATACACCGGCAACATCCACTCCGGGGACCAGCGCAGCAATGTCCTGTCGTTTCATTTGCTGTACAATTTCTTCGATGTCTGGCCCGAATCGTTCATCATCGAGATGGGCATGAGAGTCAAATGCCATTAGCTCAACCTCGAGCCGGATGCCAGACTGCCTTCGATCATTCTGACATGCTGGCCGTCTTCTTCCGCCAGGAGCATCCCATGGCTCAAGACGCCGCGCAGCTTGATCGGTTTTAAGTTGGCGATCAGAATCAGTTTTTTGCCGACTAATTCGTCTTTGGTGTAATGATCTTTGATTCCACTGACCACCGTCCGCTCGGATTGTCCCACCTTTACATTCAGGACATACAGTTTGTCAGCATTGGGATGGTCTTCGACCGACACTACTTCCGCCACCCGCAGATCCAGCTTGGAAAAGTCGTCAAAACTGATCTCCGGTTTGAACGGTTCATCCTGAACTTCCGGCTCTTCCTCAGCAACTTCTTCGACCGGTTCCGGCAGACGTTCAAACAACGGGCTCGGTTTTCCGACGGTATGTGGTTGCTTCAGACGACCCCACGGCAGGATCGAATCATAGTCTATTTGATCCGTTGCCAATTGTCGCTGGACCTCAACCATGCTCTCAGGCATAAAGGGTGACAGTAGAATGCTAAGGATGCGCAGGTTTTCTGTTAAAACGAATAGTATCGTCTTCAACCTGGGGTGATCTGCCGGATCTTTTGCCAGTGTCCAGGGCATGGTGTCATCGATATACTTGTTTGACTTTTTCGCCAACTCGATGACTTCCCGGATGCCTTCTGCGACATGATATATGTCCATCTTCTGCTGATACTTATCTACCGTGTCTTCGACCGCTTTGATCAATTCAAGGTCGACCGGTTCCAGGTCACTTCCCTGTTCCACCACTCCGTCGAAATAACGCTGACTCATGGAAAGCGTCCGGTTTAGCAAATTGCCAAAGATATTGGCCAGGTCCTGATTGGTCCGAATGACCAGACTTTCGGGACTGAGGACACCATCTTCTGCAAACGGCATATCACGAAGCAAGGCATACCTTACCCGGTCCAGTCCATAAACTTTGACCAGGTCTTTGGCGTACAGGACATTGCCCAGACTCTTGCTC
>LSQX01295851.1_pt1 | contig 13218 bp, 10 predicted proteins | sample 654561 | NCBI WGS metagenome assembly LSQX01 (sample SAMN04489861, study PRJNA283612) | anaerobic digester metagenome | isolation source: 4 biogas reactors fed with cattle manure at either 37C or 55C with and... | place: Denmark: Kongens Lyngby | collected 2014 | reverse complement strand
CAGCCACTCGGAGTTTCCGCCGTTGCGTTGGGACGTCCCTGATACGACCGTTTGATGTCAAGGATGACATCAACGAGCCTACAGGGATGTATTCACGGCGTGTCGTAGCAGGGACGTACCAGCGCAGAGGCTTGCACGAGCTCGTAGCAGGAGCGCATCAATACAGAAGCCCGCACGGGCAAGCAGGCCTCAGGCCAGCACCCCGAACTCCGCCTGGAACTGGTCGCGCAGTTCTCTTTTCAGCACCTTGCCGATGGCGCTGCGGGGCAATTCGTCGGTCAGGATAAGGCGGTTCAGTCGTTGGGTCTTGCCGACCTGAGCGTTGAACCATTGCAGGATGTCGTCTGCCGGGGTGTCGGCGCCGGGTTTGAGTACGGCATAGCCTACCGGGGTTTCGCCCCAACTGGTGGACTGTACACCGATCACGGTTACTTCCAGCAGGTCCGGGTGTTGGCGCAGTACCTGTTCCAGGTCGCTGGGGTAGATGTTGAAGCCGCCGCTGATGATCATGTCCTTGCGTCTGTCCATCAGCGTCAGGAAGCCTTCTTCGTCGAAGCGCCCGACGTCGCCGGTGCGGATGAAGCGTTTGCCGGTGCTGTCGTACCACTCGGCTTCGGCGGTTTTTTCCGGCTTGTTCAGATAGCCGGTCATCATGGCGATGGAGTGCCCGACTACCTCGCCGATCTCGCCCCGGGGCAGTTCGTTGCCGTCCTCGTCGATCACCCGCATATCGTGGCCGTCCAGCGGGTGGCCGACGGTGTGCAGTTTGTCCTGGTGCTGATGGGCTATCAGCATGCAGGAGCCGCCGCCTTCGGTCATGCCGTAGAACTCCACCAGCCCGCCCGGCCAGCGGGCCAGGATGTCGGCCTTGAGCTCGCCGTGGAAGGGTGCGCTGGTGCTGAATTTCATCTGGAAGCTGGACAGGTCGTAGCTGTCGAAATCTTCCCGGGCCATGATCCGCTGATATTGCACCGGCACCAGCATGGTGTGGGTGGCGCGGTGCTGTTGGGCCAGTTGCAGATAGCGTTGGGCATCGAATTTGGCCATCAGCACCAGGGTGCCGCCCAGACCGATGGTCGGCAGGAAGGACACCAGGGTGGTGTTGGAGTACAGCGGGGTGGACATCAGGGTCACGCAGTCGGGGCCGTAGCCGAAGGCGATGCCGCGCTGGATGTGCGACCAGCGCATCTGGTGGTCGTGCACTATGCCCTTGGGCTCGCCGGTGGTGCCGGAGGAGTAGATGACGTTGAACAGGGTCTCGGGCTTGAGTTCCACTGGTTGCGGTGCACTGTCGGCCAACCATTGGCTGAAGCCGCATTCCGATTGACTGTCATCCAGACTCAGCAGGGGGATCTCGATGCGCTCGGTTACCGGGGCCAGCGCCTCGGCCACGGCGGCGTCGACAAAGAACAGTCTGGCGGCGGAGTCGCGCAGCATGGTCAGCAGGCTGTCATTGGTCGAGGAGGGCGCCAGCGGGGCGACGACCATGCCGGCACGCAGGGCGGCGAGGAATATGATCACGTAGGGGATCGAGTTGGCGGCGCAGATGGCGATGGACTCGCCGGGGCGCAGGCCGTCCCGTTGCAGCGCTGCGACCGCGCGGTTCACTTCGGCGTCGAGCTGGGCATAAGTGAGCTGACGCTGATCCTGAATCACCGCCGGGTGGTCGGCGCGGTGGATGGCATGCAGAGCCAGCAACTCCGGCAGGGTGGTAAAGGGGGATTCCAGGGTGGTCGGATAGCTGACTGATGCACTCATGTCGGTAGAGGTTCCGTGAACAATGGATAAGGTATTCCAGTGTCGCTGTTTAAGCAGGACGAATCCATGGACCGGAACAGACAGAATACTGGCTGATCAATCAGGCTGATGCTGCTCCGTACTCCCGCCAACCCAGCGCTCAAGCACCTGTATCAGCGCCCGTCGGGCCACCGGCTTGCTGAGGAAATCCTGCATGCCCACATCCTTGGCGCGCTGGCGTTCCTGGGGTGCGGTGCTGGCGGTCAGTGCCACGCAGGGGATGGGAGTGATGTCGGTCTGCGCGCAGTAACGACGGTACTCCTGATAGACCCGGTGGCCGTCCATGTCCGGCAGCTGGATATCCATGAAGATCATGGCGAAGCTCTGCTGCGGGTTGCGCAGTAGGTCAAGTGCCTGCTGGCCATCCCGGGCGACCACGGCGCTGTGCTGCAGATTGCGCAACATGCCCTCCATGACCATCTGATTGACCGGATTGTCCTCTACCAGCAGGATCGGCAGCGGCGGCGCGCTCAGCGGTGATGGGTTGTCAGCTGGCGCGTCGTCGACCGTGCTGGCCAGGGTCAGGGGAATGCGCAGGGTAAAGCACGAGCCCTTGCCCGGCTCGCTGCTGGCCTGCAGCGAGCCGCCCATCTTGCTGGCGAAGTTGCGGGCAATGGACAGTCCCAGCCCTGTGCCGCCATAGCGCCGCGAGGTGCTGCTGTTGCCCTGCTGGAAGGCGTCGAACATGCTTTCCAGTCGCTGGTCATCGATACCGATGCCGGTATCGATGACCTGACACATCAGCTCCAGCCGGCCCTGTTCATCCGCCAGCCAGTGGGCCTGCAGGCGAATGCTGCCGTGCTCGGTGAATTTCAGCGCGTTGCCCAGCAGGTTGACCAGGATCTGTCGCAGACGGGTCGGATCGCCGAGGACCTGGGGCGCTTCCGGCTCGCCCTGCAACTGCAGCTGCAACTGCAGTCCCTTCTGCGCTGCGGCGTAGTCGAAGGCGATGCTGGTGCGTTGCAGCAATGCCGCCAGGTCGAAGCGGATATGTTCCAGTTCGAAGGCATCCCGTTCGATCCGCGACAGGTCGAGAATGTCGTTGATGATCTTCAGCAGGTGATCGGTGGATTCGCTGGCGATGCTGATGTATTCCCGCTGCTCGCTGCTCAGCTCGGTGGTATCCAGCAGTTGCAGCATGCCCATGACGCCGTTCATCGGGGTGCGCAGCTCATGGCTCATCATCGCCAGAAAGTCGGATTTGGCACGGCTGGCCTGTTCCGCCTGCTCCCGGGCGCTGATCAACTGCGCCACGGTATCGGCCTGCTGCTGTTCGGCCTGCTGCAGGCTGGTGGCCAGGCCGTTGATATTGCTCATCAGCTCGCCGATCTGGCTCTGCTCGGTCACCTCCAGCCGGGTTTCCAGTCGTCCGTCCTGCAGCGCCTGCACTGCCCGGCGCATGCGGATCAGCGGCTGGGCCAGCGCCCGCGCCAGCCGGGTGGATAGCAGGAGGGCCGCGAGCAGGGCGATGGCACCAAACAACAGGCTGCGTTTGAGAATGCCATGCTGGCGCTCGATGAAGTGCTGGTAGCTGAGCCCGACCGCGACACTGCCGACCCGTTCCGGGCCGGATTCATGATCCTCGGTGTTAAGCAGGAACAGGTCGTAGTGCAGGGGCACCCGCTGGCGGCGAATATCGGCGGTAAAGGTGCGCAGGCGCGACTCATCCGGGTCGCCCTTGTGCAATGACGCCAGCAATCGGTTCTGTTGATCGAACACCTGGATCTTCTGCACGTTGGGGATGTTCAGCGAGCTGTTGACCAGGTTTTCCAGCAGGGTCAGGTTGCCGGTGATCAAGGCATATTCGGTGGCCGGGGCCAACTGGTCGGCAATCAACTGACCGGTGGTCTGCATCTCCTGATTCAGTGCATCGAGTCGCACGTGGGTGAAGTAGGCGACCAGCAGCGCACCCAACAGGGCGGCGGGGATCAGGGCGATCATGATCAGCCGCCGGTGGATGCTGCCTCGGTGTAGAAAACTCATGGTGAGGTGTGCTCCCTGGTCTCGATCAGTTGTTGCAAGGTGGCATCCTCCGGCGGTGGCAGACCCAGTGAGCGGGCTACCTGGGCGTTGCTGAGGACCGAGAAACGTTCCGGGTAGCGCAGTGCCCCGGGCTGCCATTGCTGTTGCAGCAGCAGATGGGTGCTGTGTGCCATATCCTGCGGTGAGCTGAAAGTGGTGCTGAGGCTGCCGGCGGCGATGAAGGGTGCGGAGGGGCCGATCAGTACCCGGTTGCGGTTGTAGCTGGTCAGCAGCAGGGGCTTGAGGGTGTCGGCGTTATAGATATCCGGGTCGTCCAGGCCGATGAGCACATCGCTGGCGTCCAGCACGCTGGACAGGCTGCGCAGCAGGTCCTGCTGGCGCGGCACCGGCTGCATTGCCAGTGCCAGTTGCTGTTGCTCCGCGGCCTGTTGCCACAGTGCGGTCTGCCAGTGCTGTTGGGGGCTGTAGAGCAGGCCTGCGGTTTTCAGCCGGGGCAGCAGCAGGCGAGCCAGTGCCAGTTGGCGTTCGGGCTTGGCACTGGCCAGCAGGATCTGCACGGAGGGCGGGTAGCGGGCCTCCGGGCCGAGCTGGTCCAGGGTGATGTAGGTGGCTATCGTGCGAGTCTCGATGTTCTGCTGCAGACGCCATTGCAGGGCTTCCAGACCCATGGTCACGATCAGGCTGGCGGGCTCGGCGGCGGGCGTGTCTCCCAGCAGTTGCACCTGCACCAGGGCATCCGGCTGATAACCCTGCAACGCCTCGATAAAGGCGCGGGTCAACGGGGTTTCACGCGGCTTGACGATGACCAGCCGGTCCGCCCAGCTGTTGAAGGTGGGCAGGCACAGCAGGATGAACAGCGTCAGGCGCAATAGCTTCATGGCCTGGTCCAGCATGGTTGGATGAATAGCATGGCGACATTCCTTGTCTGCTCGATCTGCTTCAGAAGTTTAACTCAGCAGTCAGATAATAGTGGCTGCGGCTGTCGAAAAGGTTTTCATCCCAGGTCAGCGCTTCGTCATCCAGTCGGTACTGCCAGATCAGCGCCAGTTCCAGACTGCTGCGGGCGCCAAGCTGAAAGTGCTTCTGGATGCGTGAGTCCAGCCGTTCAAAGCGTCGCTCGTTGAGCCGGTCGGCACCGTAGTACATCAGGCTGGTGCTGATATTGCCCGGCCAGTCCCGCAGCCAGGCGGCACTGCCCGAGTGTTGCGCAGTCAGGCGCTGGTCGTATCGGCTGGAGGCGTCGAACTCGATATAGGCATGGGTCAGGCGCAACCGATCAGTCTGGCTCAGCTGCCAGTCCAGCTCGCTTTCCACGCCCTTGAAGCGGATCGTGGATTCGTTGTTCGGCTGGAAATCGCTCACCTTCAATGGCTCGCTGTTCATCCCGGTAATCCGCTCATGGAAGGCACGGATATCCAGTTGCATGCCCAACTGGTGGAAGTGTCCGTGGTAGCCCAGCTCCCGGGAGCGCATGCGTTCGTGGTCCAGATCGCCCGGCCCCCGGGCCCAGGCATAGTGGTTGAGCGGGCCTGCCAGTGGTCCGGAAATATCGCTGATCTGGTAGCGCCAGTTGGCACTGTTCTCATACATGTCCGGGGAACGCACTGCCTCGGCGTAGACCAGCCGCAGGCTGTGCTGCGGGGCCAGGAAAAAATGGCTCGACAGGCGTGGCGAGAAGGAGTCGCCGATCATCTGTTCATGCTCATACATGCCACCGGCCTGGAACAGCCAGCGGTGATGGGGGCGGTACTCGAGGTTGCCGAACAGCTGGGTGACCTGGTTGTCCAGCGTGCCGCCGAAGTAGGTGTCGGACTTGACCCGGTCATAACGGTAGCTGGCGCCGCTGAGCAGACGCAGTTGCGGACTCAGGCGCAGCGAGTCCTGAATCTCCAGGTGGTAGCGGCTCTCGCGGATATTTTCGTTGATATTGCCGCATACCGGCTGGCCGTTCCGTTGCTGCTTGGCCAGATGCTCCAAGGCTGCTGACAGGTCGGCCATTTCGGGGGTGTAGGCAACACCTTCCTCGGCCAGTTCACGCAGCATATAGTTGTCGAGCGTATCGTTGAACGGTTCCCCCGGGTTGCTCCGCTCCCACCTGTGTCCATACCTTATAAAGCTTCTCACCCGCCGGGCCGCCAGCTGATTGATGGCGTTGAGTTCGCGCAGCTCCGGAGAGAAGGCCAGCGGCGAGTCGCAGATACGCCAGTCGCGCAGCCGTGCAGTGTGTTGGGCATAGGCCTGAACCTGCAGCTGGTGGTCAGGGTTGATGTCCATCTTCCACAGCGCCAGGGTGGAGGCGTCCTTGCCGCGGATATCCGCATTGGGCTGGTGGGCATTGATGGCCAGATCCAGGGGGTCACTGCCTTCGTCATGATCCAGATAGGGGCTGTACTCGTAATAGCTCTGGCGATTGGCCTCACTGGCGGAGAACTGCCAGTCCAGACTCTGGTTCGGCGTCAGTTGCCAGGCGTGGCGCAGGTTCAGCCGGGTGGCGCGCAGGTCATCGCGGTAGTGCTGTCCGTACTCATCATGATCGAAACCGTCGTCCTGCTGGCCGGACAGGCTCAGACGCCAGTTATGGCTCAGGCTGCCGCCGCTGTGGCTGGCGTACCAGTCACGCACACCCCGATTGCCCTGGGTGTATTTCAGGGTGGTGCCATGGCCCTCCTGGGGCAGGCGGGTAATGATATTGATCACGCCCATCAGGGCATTGGCCCCGTAGGCGGCGGTATTCGGACCACGGAACACCTCGATCCGGTCGATATCCTCCACCGCCAGGGCCAGTTCGGCCCAGTCCACCGTGGCCAGTCCCGGCCGATAGACCGAGCGACCGTCCACCAGTACCTGCAGGCGCCGGGCTTCGGTGACGTTGGTGCCGTGGTAGTTGACGTTGACCTGATTGCCCCGTCGATAGCCGATGTGCATGCCCGGGACCAGCCGCAGCAGCTCGGGAATGCTGCGCGCGCCGCTGGAGCGGATCAGCTCCCGGTCGAGTACCGTCATGCTGCCGGGCACCTCCGCAGGTGCCTGTTTCAGCCGGGTAGCGCTGAGCACCTTGGGCAGTTCAAGCGGGTCGAGGCTGCTGGCCGAAGCAGGGAGTACGGGCATCCAGAAACACAGCGCTGCCAGCGGTACGGACAGGGGCAGGGTCGACTTGGTCGGCATGGGGTAAAGTCCATTTTGCGTTGTGCCCATGGTAACCATGCAAGGCGGTTTTTTCATCATCGCTTCGCTGTTATTGTTGGTGAACATATACTGTGGGCTGTTTATCTGTCTCAAGGAATATGCATGAGTGACCTGAAGGGGCCCGTAACTGTATTAGGTGGCGGCAGTTTCGGCACCACCCTGGCCAACCTGTTGGCATCCAACGGTGTGCCCACCACTCTCTGGCTGCGGGATGAAGAGCAGGCGGCAGCCATGCGCGAGAAGGGGGAAAATACCCGCTATCTGCCGGGTATCAAGCTGGACTCGCGGCTGACCATCTGCAGCGATGCCGAGGCGGCGCTGGCACCGGCAAAACTGGTATTTCTGGCCATTCCCAGCGGTGCCTTCCGCACGGTGCTGCAGCAGCTGGGATCGTTACTGGTGGGCAAGGGCCTGATCAGCACCACCAAGGGTATCGAACAGCCGGGCTTTCTGATGATGAGCCAGATTGTCGAGCAGGAAGTACCCGGCGCGCGGGTGGCGGTATTGTCCGGTCCGAACCTGGCGCGGGAAATGGCCGCCGGGGCGCTGACCGCTACCGTCATCGCCAGCGACGACGCAGAACTCAACGCCCAGGTGCAGGCGGTGCTGGGCTGCTCCAGTCTGCGGGTCTACGCCAGCTCGGACCGCTACGGGGTGGAGCTCGGGGGCGCGCTGAAGAACGTCTACGCAATCATCTCCGGCATGGCGGCGGCCATGGGTGTGGGCGAGAATACCCGCAGCATGCTGATTACCCGGGCGCTGGCGGAAATGACCCGGTTTGCCGTGCACATGGGGGCCAATCCCATGACCTTCCTCGGCCTGGCCGGGGTAGGGGATCTGATCGTTACCTGTACCTCGCCGATGTCGCGCAACTACCAGGTCGGCAATGCGCTGGGCAAGGGCCTGTCGCTGGAGGAAAGCGTGGCCCGGCTGGGTCAGGTGGCCGAGGGGGTCAACACCCTGAAGGTCCTGCACCAGAAGTCCCAGCAGGAGCAGGTGTACATGCCGCTGGTAGCCGGGCTGCATGCGATCATCTTCGAACAGAAGCCGTTGACCGAAGTCATCGGCAAGCTGATGAGTGCGGAACAGAAACACGATGTCGAGTTTGCCGCATTCATGTCCTGCACCGTCCCGAACAAGGAGTCGTAATGAACAGTTTCAAAGACAACATCACCGATGCGGATTTCTGGCTGCGGCTGGTCTATACCCTGCTGTTTGCGCTGGCCTGGCAACTGGTGGAGCTGCTGCTGGCGGTGATTCTGGTGCTGCAGATCGGCTTTCGCCTGTTTACCGGCAAGCCCCATGCTGAAGTGGCTGGTCTGGGTAACAGCCTGTCGCAATATGCCTGGCAGATCGGCCGCTATGTATCCGGTGCCAGCGATACCAAACCCTGGCCGTTTATCGAGTGGCCTGCCGCAGATGCCCAGTGGCAGCCCCGTGCGCCGGAAGGCCCGGTAACAGTTGACCCGGTTGCCCCTCCGGCTGCCGCTGCACCTGCCGCCGAGGTTACCCCGGTTGCCGCATCAGCCCCTGTTGCTGCGCAAGTTGAACCGCCGCTGGTGGAGCCGCAGACAACAGCGGAGGACGAGCCGACAGAGTCCGAGCCGCCGCTGGTTCAGCCGCTCGATGAAAGCGATACCGACAGTCAGCCCGAGGACAAGCCCGCACCATGAGAATCTGGATATTGCGCCATGGTCAGGCCGAGCCCCACGCCGCCAGCGACTCGCAGCGGCGCCTGACCGAAACCGGTCGGCAGGAGGCCCTGAGCATGGGGCGCCATCTGCAGAACGAGCCGATCGATGTGATTCTCGCCAGCCCCTATATCCGCGCGCAGCAGACCGCCGAGCTGGTACGTGAGCAACTGGGGCTGCGCCGGGCCATTGTGACGGTGGATTGGGCCACGCCGGATGATGATCCGCTGGCGGTACTCGATCATCTCGCCGAGCGCTCGGAGCAGAGGGTGCTGCTGGTCAGTCACCAGCCGCTGGTCGGGCAACTGATTAGTCTGGCAGTTGATGGGCATCGTCAGGGCCATTACCCCATGCCCACTGCGGGGCTTGCCTGCCTGGAGGCGGCGATGCCCGCAGCGGGCGTCGCCGAGTTGCGAGAACTGACTGATCCGGCCAGCCTGGCGGAAAACAGGGACTGATCAACAACGTCAGCCCGATAAAAATAAGATATGGAATAACGGGGTGATGCATGGAGAATCAGACCGGGAGGCAGGTACTGCCAATACTGGAGGCGTTCTTCCGTCATGAACGGGAGCATCCGCACCGCACCTACCTGGTTCAGCCATTGGCGCAGGGGCGCAAGCAGACCCTGAGCTGGGCCGAGGTCGGTGATCAGGCCCGGCGTTTCGCCAACTGGCTGCGGCAGCACCCCCTGCCGGAGCGCAGCCATATCGCCATTCTGTCGAAGAACTGTGCGCACTGGATCATTGCCGATCTGGCCATCTGGATGGCCGGGCATGTCTCGGTCCCGCTGCAGCCAACCCTGACTCCCCAGGCCCTGCGCCAGATACTGGAGCACTCCGAAGCCCGGCTGGTGATCGTCGGCAAGCTTGATCGCTGGGAGGAGGTGCGCGCCGGGCTGCCGGCCGAACTGCCCCGGGTCGGCCTGCCGCTGGCCGACGAGGATGACAGCGTCCTGCCCTGGGCGCAGCTGCAGGAGCAGACCCCGCCGCTGCAGCAGGTGGTGCCCCGGCAGGATTCCGAACTGGCCACCATCATCTACAGCAGCGGCACCACCGGTTTGCCCAAGGGCTGCATGCTGAGCTTTGCCAGCATGTACTTTGCCGCCAGAAACTATCTGCGGCTGTTTCTGGTGACCCAGCAGGACAGGGTCATTTCCTGGTTGCCGCTGTCGCATATTGCCGAGCGCCAGTTTGTCGAGATGCAGTCCCTGCTGTCCGGCATGACGGTGTACTTTGCCCACAGCCGCGCCAGTTTCATCCGCGATATACGGCGGGCCAGGCCGACCCTGTTCCTCGGCCCACCGGCCACTTGGCATCAGATCCGCCAGGGCGTGCTGCAGGAGATGCAGCAGCGCATGCTCAACCGGGCGATGGGCATTCCGCTGCTGCGCAAACGTGCGGCGCTGAGGATCCTCGATCAGACCGGGCTGGATCAGGTGCGCTTTGCCGTGGTCTGCTGCGATACCACCCCGGCTGAGACCATGGACTGGTATCACCGGCTGGGTGTGCGGCTGTTCGAGATCTACGGTCTGACCGAGAACTGCGGCTATTCCCATGTCGGGCGTCCCGGGCGTTACCGCCCCGGCTGGTGCGGGCTGCCCAACCCCGGCGTGGAGTGTCGGCTGGATGAGCAGGGGCAACTGCTGGTGCGCAGTCAGGCCAATATGCTCGGTTATTTCAGAAACCCCCAGCGCAGTGCTGCGGTGCTGGACGAGCAGGGCTTTCTGCGTACCGGCGACCGGGGCGAGATGGATCAGGAGGGCTTCCTGCGGCTGAGCGGACGGATGACCGACCTGTTCCATACCTCCGAAGGTCGTCTGGTCGTGCCGCAGCCGATCGAGCACGGCCTGCTTACCCATCCGTTGATAGGCTATGCCTGCGTGGCCGGTAACGGTCTGCCGCAACCGCTGGCGCTGGTTTCCCTGAGCGAAGCCGGGCGCCAGATGCCCAGGCACGAGGTGGAAAAGGAGCTGGACAGTCTGCTGCACCAGGTGAATAACGGCCTGGCCCGTCATGAGCAGATGGGTTGTCTGGTGGTCTGTGATGATGGCTGGGAGCAGGACGGTGAGGCGATTACCGCGACCCTGCAACTGCGCAGCGGGGTGATCCGCGCGCGTTATCATGATCGACTGGGCGACTGGCTGGTCAGCGGTACCACCATCGTCTGGGCATGAGGCGACTGCTCTGCCTATGGCAGAGCATTCACGCTCGGCCGGGCGCTTGTCGTCGGGTCGGGCGCTTCCTTACAGTCGCGATGAATCCATTCAGATAGACGGAGACCCATGGGCAGTCACGAAATACGTTTTACCCTGCCATCCATTGAAATAGCCGGCAAGGTCTGGGGCGAACCGGGCGGCTTGCCGGTGATCGGCCTGCATGGCTGGTTGGACAATGCCGCCACCTTCGACCTGATCGGCCCACGGCTGAGCAATGTGCATCTGGTGGCGCTGGACCTGCCCGGCCACGGCCTGTCCGGGCATCTCCCGGCGGGCGGTTACAGTCTCTGGCAACAGGCCGCGACGGTATTGCAGGTGGCCGATGATCTGGGCTGGGAGCGTTTTGCCCTGCTCGGACATTCCATGGGCGGCATCATCAGCTGCATCCTGTCCGGCACCCTGCCGGAGCGGATCATCGGCGCGGCAATGATTGATGGGTTGCTGCCGATCACCGGTCAGGCGCAGGACGCACCCGAGCAGATGGCGCGCTTCTTCCATGCCAGCCAGGCGCTGGGGCACAAGCGCAAACCCATCTATGATGTGGTGGACAAGGCGGTCAGCGCCAGGGTACTGGGTGGTGCCTCGCGGATTTCCCGCGCGGCGGCGGCGCGTCTGGCCGAGCGCGGTCTGATGCCGGAGCAGGGCGGCTGGACCTGGCGTACCGATCCGCAGTTGATGCTGCCCTCGCCGGTGCGGCTGACCTCCGAACATGCACTGGCCTTCGCCGAGGCCATCACTACTCCCACCTGCCTGGTTCTGGCCTCGGAAGGGGTGATGACCCGGCGCGACGAGCTGGTGGAGCGGGTCGACAGCTTCAGGCATATCCAGACCCATCGGCTGGAAGGGGGCCATCACCTGCATCTGGAGGAGGCAGCGCCATCTGTTGCAACAATTATCGACAGCTTTTTCCACAGCCTTGCTTGACCCGGCGCGGCAGCTGGGCAAGTCTGAACACCTGCGGGGCTGATCCGGCCCCAGTGGGTTCAAAGCGAGTATTCCGGCAGATGTCCCGGGACTCTTGTTTCAAGGAGTATTGATGCGTTTGCCTATATGGAAGCGTCGGCGCCTGCTGCGGCCGACCCTGTTGAGTCTGGCGCTGCTGCTGGCAGCCCCGCTGGGTGCGGCTGAAAAGCTGGTGATAGAGCCCTTTCCCCGGGCTGAAGTGGCCAGAGAGCGGGTGCTGGAGAATACCGAGCACACCGTGGTCATCGGCAACATCCGGCGCATCAACAATCAGCTGCGTGCCGAGCGTGAGGTGCAGGCGGTAGGTGAGTTGATCCGCACTTCATGGCGCATTCCCAGCGGGCATGGCGCGCGCGAAGCGCTGGTGCATGCGGTAGCCCAGCTGCACCAGCACCCGCATACCACGCTGTTCTTCTGCGAAGGCCGGGAATGCGGCAGCAGCAGCCTGTGGGCCAACCAGGTGCTGGACTACTCCCGGCTCTACGGCCCCGAGGACAACCAGATGTACCTGGCCCTGCGGCTGGATGACGAACCCCAGCGCTTCATCAGTCTGTATGCCATCACCCGGGGTAACCAGCGGGTATATCTGCATATGGATCAGCTGACCCCGGAGCAACCGGTCACCGACACCCTGTATCCCACCCCCGCCACGCTCGGCAAGATACTGCACGCCGAGAACGAGTTGCTGCTGCCGGAGATGGAGCAGGCCGAGCAGTCCGGTGCCTGGCTGGATCTGGTGGCGCGCATGCTGCGCTCGGACAACCGCCTGCGTATCCAGGTAGACGGTGCCCACGCCCCGGAGTTCGTCCAGGGTCTGCTGGACCGGGGCATCAACCATCAGCGGCTGGAGATAGGCGAGCCCGAACCGGCCAGCACCATTCGCCTGGAGAAGCGCTGAGGCGGCTTGCTGATACCCCCTTTCGCCCCGAGGGCGGGGCTTGTATGGTTTCCCGGGAGCGTCGAGCACCAGCTCGATGAGCGGCTTGGTCCAACACTCCGCGCTATCCAGTAGCTCTGCATGGACGAGCTGGTGCTCGTCCCTCCCAGGGAGTTCCACCTCGACACAGCGTGAGCGCAGTAACCCCAACTGGTTGGGCTGGAACCCGGTCCTCCGTCTCAATTACGCCTGCGTGGTCGCAGGGTCAGCCGGTCGGGCAGGGCTTCAATGCCCAGCCAGTCGAACAGCTGGGCGCGGTAGTTGCCCTGGGCGAACAGCTGGGCCTGGTCGCGGTAGTGGCGGTCGAAGGGGTTGCCGGACTGGCCCATGGGGTTGATGCCCAGTGATGAAGCCGGGTCGGCCAGGTCGATCAGACGGCGGGTCGAAGGTCCGGCGCTGACTTCGTAACGCTCGCCACCACGATTGAACACCATGTTGTTCAG
>LSQX01211416.1_pt1 | contig 13218 bp, 9 predicted proteins | sample 654561 | NCBI WGS metagenome assembly LSQX01 (sample SAMN04489861, study PRJNA283612) | anaerobic digester metagenome | isolation source: 4 biogas reactors fed with cattle manure at either 37C or 55C with and... | place: Denmark: Kongens Lyngby | collected 2014 | reverse complement strand
CCGGGGCTCATGGCCTCTGCCGCTCTTCATTAAAAGGAAATCCCTATCTTTACTCTCCATCAAAAAGACAAGCCATGAAAAGACTCTATGTAACCTTAACGATTCTTGTTGTTATTCTTCTAATGCCAGTGTGCCTGCAGGCGCAGCGCAGAGATAGTGATAGCCAGGCCAGAGCAATCACGATCCCGGTTATCGTCGATGGTATGACACAGCCGATCCCCGAGCTAAAAGACCCGGGCAAATGGATCATTCACGATCTTTGGGTAGAGACAGAGTTTGACACCGATGGCGACGGTCGGCTCGACCGGATGCATGTGGATGTGCATCGTCCGCAACAGACAGAAACACAGGGTGTTAAAGTCCCTGTGATATACAATTCCAGCCCCTACTTTGCTGGTACCGGCACCGGAAATCTCGAATATTTCTGGAACCCTCGCCAGGAGCTGAATACCCAGCCCCAGCCAAGGAAGAAGTTCCCGCCGATCCAAGCTCGGAACAACCGTCCGGTGATCTCAAAATCACAGGTGAACCGCTGGCTACCTCATGGTTATGCAGTAGTCCACTCCTCCTCCCCCGGCACAGGTCTGTCGCAAGGCTGCCCCACCGTGGGCGGTGATAACGAATCGCTGGCCCCAAAAGCGGTGATCGACTGGCTCAACGGCCGGGCTAAAGGATTCACCACCCCCGATGGTAACGAAGAGGTGAAAGCCTTCTGGTCAACCGGAAAGGTTGGCATGATCGGCACCTCCTACGAGGGAACACTGCCAGTAGCTGCCGCTACTACGGGAGTGGACGGGCTGGAGGTGATCATCCCGGTGGCACCAAATACTTCCTACTATCATTATTACCGCACCAACGGACTGGTGCGGCACCCGGGTGGATGGCTGGGCGAGGATATCGATGTGCTGTATGATTTTATCCATAGCAACCCAGAAAATTGCGATTACTGCGATTCGGTGGTGAAAGCTAACGAGATGTGGGTTAACCATGATCGGGCAAATGGTGATTTCAACGACTGGTGGGCCGGTCGGGATTACCTAAACGATATGGGCCCGATGAAGTGCGCCCTGCTGATGGCCCATGGGTTCAACGACTGGAACGTGGTGCCGGAGCATAGCTTCCGCATCTACGATGCCGCTCGCGCTAAAGGATTACCCTCAAAAATCTACTACCACCAAGGCGGTCACGGTGGTGAACCTCCAGTAGAGATGATGAATAAATGGTTCGCGAAGTTCCTATATGGTGCTGATAATGATGCACTTGAAGGCCCTCGCGCCTATATCGTCAGGGAAAATGATGGTAACGATAAGCCTACTCCCTATGCCGATTACCCCAATCCCGACGCTCAGCCTGTTACGCTGTATCTTACCGCCGGGGCGCCAAAAGCTGGTGAGTTAATCACCGAGAAGCCTGCCACGCAAGGTCGTGAAACATTGGTGGATAATGTCTCGTTCTCCGGATCTGCCCTCGCACAGGCCGAATGGACCAATCACCGGCTGATGTTCGTCACCGCCCCGCTCCAGGAACCCCTGCATATCTCAGGAATACCGTCGATCACGATCCGCCTGGCCAGCAGCAAGCCCGCCGCTAACCTGTCGATCTGGCTGGTCTCCCTGCCCTGGACCGAAGGTCGCAATTCCCGAATCACCAATAATATCATCAACCGGGGCTGGGCCGACCCGCAAAACTATAAGTCATTGGCTGATGGGGAGCTGCTGGAGCCCGGACGCTTTTACGAAATGACCTTCAACCTGCAACCCGATGATCAGATCATCCCTGCCGGGCAACAGATCGGGTTGATGATCTTTTCGAGCGACCGCGATTTTACGCTATGGCCGGAGCCGGGAACAGAATTGACGGTGGATCTGGATGGCACTCAACTGGTGATCCCGGTTGTGGGTGGCGCCAATCAATTCGCTAAGTCGGTTAAGTAGCAGATTTACTGCATGTTGGGTTGTCCGGTGGCTTCCAGAACATTCCACCACAACTCACCATTAATGTCAATCTTCTTGCGCTTGCTCACGGTTACCGGGATGGGCAGCAGGGTGAACTCATTGTTCCAGTGGCCGACTACGAAATCAGTCTTCCCGGCCATTGCGGCATGAACGGCATTCTGTGCCAGCAGGCTGCAGAATTTACTATCATCAGCATAGGCAGTTGCACTGCGGATGATGTAGCTCGGATCAATATACCGGATCGAGTGATGAAATCCCTCTTTGGAGAAGGCCTCTGAAATCTTGTCTTTCAGATATAACCCGATATCTTTCTTGAGGATATTCCCCGATTTATCTTTCATCATCTCTTCGCCCTCAAAAAACTCCTGACCGGCTCCTTCAGCTACCACCACCAGCGCATGATGCCTGCGCTCCAGCCTCTGACGCAAAGCATCTATCAGCCCGCCTTCCCCCTCCAGCCGGAAAGGCACCTCAGGAACCAACACAAAGTTCACCTCCTGAATCGAGAGTGCTGCATAGGCCGCGATGAACCCCGAATCACGGCCCATGAGCTTAACCAGCGCAATGCCATTATACGCTCCAAACGCTTCATTGTGCGCGTTGCGGATGATGTCATTGGCAATACTAAACGCCGTTTCAAAACCAAAAGATTTGTCAATCAGGTTGATATCGTTGTCAATGGTTTTAGGAATCCCCGCAACGGCAATCTTAAGCTTCCGTCGGGTTATCTCCTCGTGAATAGCATGAGCACCTCGTAAGGTTCCATCACCTCCGATGCAGAATAAGATGTTGATATTCAGCATTTCCAGGGTGTTGACCATCTTGCTCACATCTTGTTGACCACGGGAGGAGCCAAGGATTGTCCCGCCGATATGATGAATCTGGCTGACGCTCTGAGGGGTCAGTTCGAGTACTTCATGTTTGGAATCCGGGCTGAGGCCTTCGTATCCATACTGAAATCCGACGATATTTTTGACTCCGTAGCGGTAATGCAAACTCATGACTAAACTACGGATCACATTATTCAATCCTGGGCACAGTCCGCCACAGGTGACAATCCCAACTTTCGTACGTGCAGGCTGAAAATAGATGTTTTCCCGCGGACCCGCTTTTTCGAACGAGATCGGCACTTGACCGTTTTTCCGGCACTTCTCGAAATGGGCCAGGGAAGTGTCGTACATTATCCGGTCTTTCTCCGTCACAAAACCAAACTTCGGCCGGCTGTGCTTATTTTCGTTCAACGGCGATGTAAGGGTGGCTTTTCCAAGCTCCTGCAGAATAAAATCTTCGTGTTTCATAGAATGATTAAGGAGTTGTATCTAAACTAGTAAAGATAGTTTTTTCCAACAATTCGCCTTGAAGTACCCAAGCTTCCTCCGATCTTTGCGCTCTCTTTAGTGCCGTGAACCCATTCACAGTAAAATTTACCCTAACTTGCGAAATATTATAAATATCCGAAAATGAATTACTTAGATAATCCTCATAAATTCCATATCCCAGTCATGGGCATTGGATACTCCATGGATACTGCCGTGCGGCTTGCTCCTTTCGGCATCTCCTCCGTTATTTCGCTGGTTGATGATCGCCTGATCGAAAAGATGCGGGAGTTTTACGCCCGTCAGTTCAATTTTCCTTTTAAGCCGATCTCGATACGTGAAAAGGATCACCGGGCTCAACGTATCACTTCCTATCTCAATCTGATCGACCGGATTGTGAAGGATAAGTTTGAGGAGCTGAAGAGATCCGTATTGGATAAGAAAAGCGAGTGTCAGCGATATATCGAGATGCTGCCTGATTTTTCTGACATACGGAAGGAGTTCAAATTGCTGATGGAGAGCCGTCCTAAGGTAGCAGAGATCCGAAAATGGATTCAGAACCGGCTCAGGTTGGGCTCTATTGATGTCAACATCATGACTAAGCTCGATAAAGCCAACTACTTACAAGGAGAGGTTTTGCCTCAGGAATACAATGATGCGCACGCTGCTTTGAGGGGTTTTGCTCAGAGTGATCTAGAATCCTCCATTGTTTTATCGGCAGGATTGAATCCCAGATTGTATGCCTACTTCGAGCAGTTCGATGATTTTTATCCCGATACTAACGGGTATATCAAGAAAAGAATCACCCTCAAGGTGAGCGATTACCGTTCAGCCATCATCCAGGGAAAATATCTGGCAAAAAAAGGACTCTGGGTTTCCGAATACCGCGTCGAATCTGGCTTGAACTGCGGTGGCCACGCTTTTGCCACGGATGGCTTTCTCCTCGGGCCGATCCTTGAAGCGTTCAAGAATTCCAGAAAGGAGCTGGTCAATGAGCTTTACCCGCTCTGGGTAAGTGCTTTACAAGCAAAAGGCAGGCCAGTATCAACCACGATACCAAACATCAGGGTTACCGCGCAGGGAGGAGTCGGAACTGCTGAGGAGCAAGATTTTCTGACGAATTACTACGAGCTCGACTCGGTTGGTTGGGGGACCCCTTTTCTCCTGGTTCCCGAAGCCGTTACCATGGATGAAACGACCCGCCAACAGCTGTGCGAGGCGGATGAAGAACAGGTCTATTTGAGTGGGATATCTCCGCTTGGAGTGCCTTTCTATTCTATGAAGAACAATACGAAAGACCAAGAGAAACAAAAACGGATCGACTCCGGTAAGCCAGGCAGCACCTGCCCGAAAAGATACGCTTGCCTCGATACGGAATTTACGGGGAAGCCCATCTGTACGGCGTCGCGTGAATATCAGGAGAAAAAGATCAATCAGCTCGACCAGCTTGGGTTATCAGAGGAGGAGTACCGTGTGCGGTACGATAGTATTGTGGAGAAATCATGTATTTGTGTGGGACTCGGTACCGCTCTGCTGCTTGCTAATGAATTGGAATACAAGGTTGAAGGACCAGGGGTATCGGTTTGCCCCGGTCCTAACCTGGCCTATTTTTCCCGCACCTACAGCCTGGAAGAGATGATTGGGCACATCTACGGAAGAACCAATGTCATGGAGCGAACGGATCGCCCCCACTTTTTCCTAAAAGAGCTGGATATTTATATCGATTATCTCAAGAATCATCTGGTGCCCAAAACCAAGCTCGACAATCCAAAAGAAAAGAAATCGCTCGATGCTTTCCGGGATAATCTGCTCGACGGGATCAGGTATTACAAAGAGTTATTCTCGGGAACGATGACTCAACTTCAAGGCCGGGTGGACGAGATTCTTCGTCAGTTGAACCAAAAGCAAAAAGAAATAGTCTGACGATTCACTGAGCTTCCGTACGGGATTTTCGTGTGGATCCGGTGGGCTTATTCCACAATCACCTCATCGGCAAACAGCCAGGCCTTTTTTCCGGCGCCGTGATGCCAGGGCGGGCAGATGCCGACACTTTTGGCGCGAACCTTAACATATCGGGCGGGTACTCCCATCACCAGCGAAGAGAAATAGCGAACACCATCAGTCATGGTGCCGCGATCAGGATAGTTATCAATAACTTCCATTTGGCGAAACTCCTTCCCATCCATGGAGAGGTAATAGCTTACCTCCACCGGATGGAAAATCCATACTGCCATGCTTTGCAGGAATCCGGCTGTGATGCGCCACACAGGCATTTCGCGACCCAGGTTGATCAGAACCTCCATGTCTTTGCCTTCAAAACCTTGCCACCGGCCATCGGTATAATCGAATGATCCGGTTTTACCATCCCAGAGCGCTTTATCACCCCCGGCTGAGTATTGCGGTGCATATTTCCCATCGGTTGGTTCTCCGGTATAGTCGATCCCAAACGGTGGATCCAGATAGTGAAGGCGAACCATCGGTGAAGCAGGATCGAGTGAGCTGCTGTAAAAATTTACGGCCATGGTCTCGCTCTCCTGATAGCCCTCCTGAAAAGCTTTTGCTCGGATTCTTGATGTTCTTGAAATTTCAAAGGGCTCCCGATATTGAGGGGAGGTGATCCTGGGTTCGGTTCCGTTTAATGTATAATGAATCTTTGCCCCGGGGGAGATACAGCCCATCTCTACCAAGTGACTCCTCCTGAAATAGACGTTCGTGTGCTTGATGTAAGGCATGAACAGCTGCCCCTCTCCTAATGGTTCGAGCTGATTCTCTGGTTCAATTGGCTGGGTAAAGGGCCGAAATCCGGATTCAATACCCCAATGATCGCTAGGCTCAGATGCCAGTACAAACTCCAAATTCCCACCCTTCATTAAATCAATGTGATTCAGGTAAGCGTATGGGTAATCTTGCTCGTTAAATCTTAATGACTTGATATACTGATATTTGATGGTGGATTCCTGGGTTTTTAAACCGGCACCGGAGGCTTTGATAACCAGCTCCTTATTCTCTGGAAGATTGATGGTGATGTTCTCGAAAACCGGGATCCCGATGGCATACTGGCCAGAGCCCGGGCAGACCGGATAGAAGCCCATCGAGCTAAACACATACCAAGCCGATAGTTGCCCGCAGTCGTCATTACCGCAGAGACCATCGGGAGCGGTGGTGTAGAACTCGCTCATAGCCCGTTGCAGAATCTCTTGGGTTTTCCAGGGGGCTCCGGCATAATTGTACAGGTAGGGGATATGGTGGCTGGGTTCGTTGCCGTGGGCGTACTGTCCGAAGATCCCTTCAAAATCAGAGATAGCGTGACGGCTGGCTGTTTTGACGGTGAAGAACGAGTCGAGCATGGAGATGAACGGCTCGTCGCCGCCGTGAAGATCGATGAGGCCTTGAACATCATGGGGGACGTAAAAGCTGTAGTGCCAGGCGTTGGCTTCGGTATAATCTCCCTGATCGAGCATGGTGACCTGGAATGGGTTAAACGGGGCGTGCCACCGGCCATCGGCATAGCGGGGGCGCATGAGTTTAGTTTCCGGATCAAAATGGTTGCGCCAATATTGTGATCGCAGAATATACTCCTGATAAATTGAGTCATTACCCATCGAGCGAGCCATCTGGGCAATGCACCAGTCGTCATACGCATACTCCAACACTTTCGACACCGAATTGGGGGAGTGATCGCGGGGAATGAACTGGTGCTTCCGGTAGGAGGCTATTCCCTCCATGCTTTGCGTGCCGCTGGTCACCATGGCCTCAAGGGTTTTCTTTTCATCAAAGCCCTGGTTGCCATTGAGCCAGGCGTCCGCCATCACTGGAACGGCATGATATCCGATCATACAGTTATTCTCGCAGGCAGCGAGCTCCCAAACAGGCAGCAGGCCCGACTGGTCGTACTGCTTCAGCATCGTGCGAATGAAATCCAGGTTACGATCGGGGCAAATAAGGTTAAACAGTGGATGCACAGCCCGATAGGTATCCCAGAGAGAGAAGACATGGTAGTAGTCGAACCCTTCGCCCGGGTGGATCTGCTTATCCATGCCCCGATAGCTTCCATCCACATCGGAATAGAGATTGGGCGTCAATAAGGTATGGTACAGGGCGGTATAAAAGATCTTTTTCCGGTCGCTGTCTTTGTCTTCGATGTTGATTTTTTCCAGCATCCGTCCCCAGGCCTTTTCGGCATCATTCACGGTGCCTTCAAAATCCCATCCGGGAAGCTCAGATTCGAGATTCTTACGTGCTCCATCCGGACTTACTGCCGAGAGGGCCACCTTGACCATCACGGGTTTATCGTGATTTGGATTGAAGGTAAGAACTGCTTTGACAGATTGTCCGGTGATGGAGTTCTTCCCATTGAATTCTTCGTCGTTCAGCAAAAGGCTGGCTTTTGTGAAGGGCTCAGAGAAGTGGGCAACAAAAAAGAGGTGTTGATTGGGAGCCCAGCCTTGAGAGTGGCGATATCCTTCAATCTCGGTGTCACTAACCACGCGGATATAACAGTCGTCGAACGGGATGTCGCCATCGCCAGAAATGTCGTGCTCCAGATCGACTAGGATCTGTTTGTTGCCTTCCGGGGGAAAAGAATATCGGTGTAGCCCAACCCGGTTGGTGACGGTAAGTTCTGCAAGTATCTGAAAATCATCTAATAACACGCTGTAATAACCAGGTGATGCCTGTTCCCGATCATGCGAAAATGCCGACCCCTTTGGTATCGTGGTCCCGGTGAAGGGCAGGAGCAGGATATCCCCGAAATCGGCACAGCCCGTTCCGCTCAGGTGCGTATGCGAAAACCCAAGGATTCGGTTGTGCGAGTAGTGATAGCCGCTGCAACAGCCAGTGTTATAGGTGTCGGGGCTCAGCTGAACCATGCCGAAGGGCATCGAGGGGCCCGGGAAGGTGTTCCCGGTGGCATCAGTACCGATCATCGGGTCAACCAAACTGATGATATCATGGTTTTCCTTCTGGCCACATGAACCTAGTAGTAAGGCAAATGCCAGTAGATAAATCAGTTTGCGGCACATGGCAAATGAGAGGTTATCCTTCTTGATGGTTTTACAAGGATAATCAAATCCACAAAACCGTCAAAGGGTAGTTATCAACACCTCATGATCATCCCCTGATTCGGGAAATTGCCGGTTATTCCTTCCGGTACTCTATGTATTCCCAATCGATCTCCTGGCCGAAAATTTTCACCATCACAAATCCCTCTTTCAGTGTGCCCAGGGGACCCTGCCACCATCCGGCTGATACGGCTCCACCGGTGATGACATGAACACCATCGACCACCAGATCTTCGAGATAATGCTGATGGCCTTGCAATATCAGCCTGATATTCCGCGTCCGTAACAAATCCATCACCTCTTTGCCATTGGTGATGACGCTAACCGGACTATTGGTATAGGTTCCGCCATGTTTCCACTGATCATACACGGTGATGAGCGGGATATGGACTGTTACAATGATCGGGGTTAGCGAATCAACCGCAGCGAGGTCTTGTTTTAGCCACTCCAGCTGTTCAGGGTTAATCTCACCCTGATATCGGCGGGTAGGGGTTTGCTCGATGGATTTCAGGCTGATGAAATGCCACCCTTTATGGTCGAATGAGTACCAAGGATCCCCGATATACCTGCGGTACATGCGATCGCCGTAATCGACATCCGTGGTGTCGATGTTGTGGGTGTAGAATGCAAAGAGCTCATGATTGCCTACGGTGTTGTACACCGGAACCTGAAATCCTTTTGCCATTTCGAGGTAAAGCTGATAGAGCGAGTCGGCCCGTCCACGGGTCTGACCCAACGCATCCATGATCAGGTCGCCACCGGTGAGGACAAAATCGGGCTTTAACGCATTCACCGTGTCGATCGCCTGCTGAAAACCTTCCGGAGCATTTCGATCGGGCGTGATGTGAATATCAGTCAAGAAGGCAAAGGTGAAATCGGGCTTGGGGCTCTTATCTCGGGTGCAGCCGGAAAATAAGATAGCTAGAATTAAGAATATACGTATTGTTTTCATGATAAAATATTTAGGTCAGACTACCAAGGGTGCAAATTCCCCACAAATTAGCTTAAATCTCTCAAAGTTCCTGACTCATTGAAAATAGTTCTTACTTATTGTTCTCTGATGACTCAATCCATTGCCTCACCTGATCTGTCCCATTGATCCAATCGAATGCCAGTCCTTCGAGCTGATATTCATAGGGTTGAATGCTCCAAAACGGTCGAATATTGGTATGATGGTAGAGGTATTTCAGGATATGGATCATGGTGTTCCAGGGTTGGAAGATGTTTGGGTTGGTTACGTGGATCTGATATCCGCCGCAATCCTCTCCGGTATGTTTTTGGAACATGGGTCTGAAGGTAACCGGACGGAGTACAAATCCTGATAATCTATTATTATTAAGATAGTTAACTAGATCTTCCCTCATCGTGTATGGTTCGATGGCGGGGTGGCCGAACAGTTCGAGGCTTCGGGTGGTACCCCGGCCTTCGGAGAGGACGGTTCCTTCGAGCATCACGGTTCCGGGGTAGAGGAGGCATCCTTCGGGAGTGGGCAGGTTTGGGGAGGGGTTGATCCAGGGGCGGCCAGTATCGCGCCAGAGCATTTCGCGCTTCCATCCGATCATCGGGATCACGTGGAGATCGAGATCCCAGCGGTTCATCTCCCGAAATCGCACCGCCAGTTCCCCGATAGTCATTCCGTGGCGCATGGGGATGGGAGCCATGCAGACGAATGAGAACCATCCCGGATCGGGCAGGGTTCCTTCGGTGATGACTCCACCGACCGGGTTGGGGCGATCCAGCACCACCACCCGGATATTTCGGCCGGCGCAAGCCTCCAGAGCAAGGTACATGGTCCAGATGTACGTATAAACGCGAGTCCCAACATCTTGAAGATCAATAACTAAGGTGTTAATGTCCTCCAGCATGTGGTCGTCCGGCTTGCGTGTTGCACCGTACAGGCTGTACACTGGGATTTGGTGTAGCGGATGGATCGTGTGCTCGGTTTCAATCATGTTATCCTGGACGACGGCACCGAAGCCATGTTGCGGACCGAAAGCTTTAACGAGCCTCTTACCGAACAGGGCGACCAGTTCATCCAGGCCGCTCTCCAGCCGCCACGATACGGCCGCCGCATGGCCAAGGTAGGCGATGCGACCCCGGAGTAAAGCTTGCTGCTCAGCGGAGGTTATCAGGTTATCCAAACCAAATTGCATAGACATAATCCAAATGTACGAATGTAAAAGCCTATTTTTGTCTCAAAATTAAACGAATGGTAACGATTGACCAGATTAAAGAGTTGGCAGAGCGCGGGCAGGCGCTGAGGAGGCATCTTTGACATCGACCGTAAACGGCTCGATTTGAAATCTGAAGAAGAGAAAACTCAGGACCCTGGCTTCTGGAATAACCCGAAAGAAGCTGAGGTTCACATGAAACAAATCCGTGTACTGAAAAGCTGGATCAAAGCTTATGATCAGGCTCAGTCAAGCATTGGGGATCTGCAGGTTGTTTTTGAATTCTACAAAGGAGGTGAAGCGACTGAGGAGGAGATTGACCACCAATATGCCGAAACAGAGCAGGTGGTGGAGGATCTCGAAACCCGTAATATGCTCCGTAAGGAAGAAGATGCCATGGGGGCCATCATGCGGATCAACTCGGGAGCTGGCGGGACAGAGAGTCTCGACTGGACTGGTATGTTGATGCGCATGTATATTCGTTGGGGTGAGCTGAACGGATATAAAGTAAAAGAGATTGATTATCAGGCTGGTGACGAGGCTGGTGTCAAATCCGTGATGCTGGAGTTTGTCGGGGATTACGCCTATGGTTACCTCAAGGCCGAGAATGGTGTTCACCGCCTGGTGCGTCTCTCTCCCTTCGATTCAAACAACAAACGGCACACCACCTTTGCATCCGTGTTTGTCTCTCCGGCCATCGATGATACCATTGAAATTGAAGTCAATCCTGCTGATATTGAGTGGGACACCTATCGTTCAGGCGGTCACGGAGGCCAGAATGTCAACAAAGTGGAGACAGCGGTTCGCCTGCGGCATCTGCCTTCGGGGATTGTCATTGAGAACAGTGAAACCCGAAGCCAGCTGAAGAATAGAGAGAATGCCATGCGACTGCTGCGCTCACAGCTTTATGAGTTAGAGCTGCGCAAGCGGATGGAAGAGAAGCAAAAAGTAGAAGCGACGAAGAAAAAGATCGAGTGGGGCTCCCAGATCCGGTCGTACGTGTTGCACCCTTATAAGATGGTCAAAGACCTCCGCACCGGATACGAAACCGGCAACACACAGGCAGTCCTCGATGGAGAGATCAATGGGTTTATCAAAGCCTTCCTGATGGAGTTTGGGAAAGATCTTTAGGCAACCATTGTTTTTATTGCTTTTTGCTTGGTTGGACTCATGCCTGCTGCTTCCAGTCAGGACTATCTTCCTTTACCCCAGTGGAATCCCACCAGTTCGGCCCAACTATTATCGAATATGTTTACCTTTAAACAAAAAACCCAGTGACATGAACTATCGTATTGAAAAAGACACGATGGGCCTTGTGGAGGTCCCGGCCGAAAAGTATTGGGGTGCACAAACCCAGCGTTCCATTAATAACTTCAAGATCGGAGCACCGGCATCCATGCCGCATGAGGTCATCATGGCCTTTGCCTACCTGAAAAAGGCGGCTGCACTGACAAATTGCGACCTGGGAGTGCTGCCGGAACAGAAAGCCAAGCTGATCGCCCAGGTGTGCGATGAAATCCTCGAGGGGCAACTCGACGACCAGTTCCCGCTGGTGATCTGGCAGACAGGATCCGGTACCCAGTCGAACATGAACCTCAACGAGGTGATATCCAATCGTTCCCATGTGATCCTGGGGAACACCCTCGGTGAAGGGAAACCCATGATCCACCCCAATGATGACGTGAATAAGTCGCAGTCGTCGAATGATACTTTCCCGACAGCGATGCATATCGCAGCCTATAAAATCCTGATTGAGACCACTATACCGGGTATCGAACTGCTGCGTAACACCCTGGAAGCCAAATCAAAAGAGTTTATGCAGGTGGTCAAGATCGGCAGAACTCACTTCATGGATGCCACCCCGCTGACGCTGGGGCAGGAGTTCTCGGGCTACGNNCACGGCCTTCGTGCCCTGAAGAACACCCTGGCCCATCTGCAGGAGCTGGCGCTCGGTGGGACGGCCGTGGGAACAGGCATCAATACGCCTAAAGGATACGCAGAAAAAGTTGCTGCCAAGATCGCCGAACTCACCGGTTATCCGTTTGTCAGCGCTCAGAATAAATACGAATCCCTGGCAGCACATGATGCCATCGTGGAATCCCATGGCGCTCTCAAACAGTTGGCAGTGAGTCTGATGAAGATTGGTAATGATATGCGGGTACTCTCTTCCGGGCCACGCAGTGGTATCGGTGAAATCCATATCCCCGAAAATGAACCGGGGTCATCCATCATGCCCGGCAAAGTTAACCCCACCCAGATCGAAGCCCTGACAATGGTCTGCGCCCAAATTATGGGCAATGATGTGGCTATCTCGGTCGGCGGCATGCTCGGCCATTTCGAATTGAATGTCTTTAAACCAGTGATGATCAGCAATTTTCTACAGTCGGCCCGCCTCCTCGGCGATGCCTGCGTATCCTTTAACAACAACTGCGCTGCCGGCATCGAAGCAAACAACGCAGTGATCAACCGTCACCTGGAAAACTCGCTGATGCTCGTCACCGCCCTGAATACCCATATCGGATACGAAAAGGCTGCCGAGATCGCCAAAAAAGCACACAAAGGGGGTGCTTCCCTCCGCCAGGCCGTCCTGGCTCTGGGCTATGTCACTGAGGAGGAGTTTACTGCATGGGGTGACCCGAAAAAGATGGTCGGAACCCTCTGATGACAAAAGTTTGGTTTCCGAACCAAAGAAGATCGTAATTTTGCTGCCTAATAG
>LSQX01234347.1_pt1 | contig 13219 bp, 11 predicted proteins | sample 654561 | NCBI WGS metagenome assembly LSQX01 (sample SAMN04489861, study PRJNA283612) | anaerobic digester metagenome | isolation source: 4 biogas reactors fed with cattle manure at either 37C or 55C with and... | place: Denmark: Kongens Lyngby | collected 2014 | reverse complement strand
TCAACCGATCACTACAGTTTCGCGCCGATGTGATTCCGTCGCCGTCTTCAAAGTGAAGCAACAGCCAGTATTCGAACATGGGGTTGCTCAGGGCAAAGCCGTAATTCTCGCGTGCCTGAGACCAAACATGAAGCTGGGTCAACTGTTCGTCGCTCCACTGATCCTTATCCACCACGAGCCAGGCTTCGTCAGTGGATCGCAGTTCCACCTGCCGCAGATGTTCCTCCATCCGTTTCAGCACCTGTGGCGGGGAGCTACCGTGGCTACCTTTAAGACAGTGCACCAAGATTACCGCATGCTGGTCGTTGAAGATGGCGAAATACTGCGGCTCAGTCTTCACGCCTTCCGCCGCAATGACAAACAGTTTGCGGTAGCGACGCTAGCCAAGGGGGCGTTGTAAACTGCGTCTTTTTCGCGCCATCACGCATCCACCCCGCTCTTTTCCTGGGCAGGACAGGGCTTGGCCAAAGCGTTTCCCAACAGAATTCGCGGAATCCCCCCCATCCGTCCCTGGAGATAGCTCTTGCGGATATCCTTGTCGTACCGGACATCCTTGTACTCGCTAAAGGAGATCAGGCTCGATGCCCCAGTGGAGTCTCTTTCGGCCACCCACATCTCGTCACGCCGCAAAAGCTGCTGGTCCATGAGTAGCACGTCATGTGTTGTCAGCAGCAATTGCGTCCTGGTTTCCGTGGAGCAACTGGCGAGGTACGTTTCAAGCAACCTACGCGTCAACAGCGTATGCAGGCTGCGGTCTATCTCGTCGATAACGTAGACTCTCTCTGCTCCACTGGTCTTAAGATCAATAAACGCCGGCAGCAGATTGATCAACCGCTGCGAGCCGTCCGACTCCTGACAGATCTCAAAATCGACATCTCCCCCATCGGCCTTCGGATGATAGGCGACCAGTTTTTTGGCGACCACCTTGCCACCTTTGCGAGACACCACAAAGCGTTCGTTTTTGGGCTCGGTCATAAGATTTAGGACCGCATCATCCTTCAAGTCCTCCAAAAGCTTGTTCTTAACTGACTCGGGCAGCGGAATGCTCTCGAAAGGAATACCCTCCCCACCCAAACGCGATATGCCGGTGTCGAGTTGCGCCAGCATCTCATTCATACGCGAATAGCCCGGATGGCTCTCGTCGAAAAACATATCGTAAGGGCCGAAGCGGGAGTCGGGCGCGATCATCACGAGTGTGTGCCTGAACCAGTCGTAAACCGGCCTGAAATTGTTGACCTTCTGCGAGACCGAGTTAGTTAGAAAGAGCTGGTTATCCCGGGTTCCTTGAAAGGCGAACTGCAGGAACTGATCCTTGGCCAGCGCATCATCAAAGTCGATCTTCCCGTCTCGGCGGTGGTAGAGCACTTTCTCGCTGGCACTGGAGATGAGCACCAGTTTCTCTTCCACAACCGCCTCGCGGGTGACCGCAAAGCTGAACGCGTACAAGGTCTCGTCGATCAGCAGCACAAATTCAAATCGAGACGGCTGGTCGGCCATCTTGCCATCCAACCGGAACGGCTCAACAAGAATCAGCCCATCAGGTCGTGTACCCACGACGATCAGATCCCTGGCAAAATTCAGCGCCTTGAAAAAATTGGTTTTGCCCGATGCGTTGCCGCCATAAATTGCCGCAACAGGAAGCACTCGCGTCGAGTACTTGCCAAGCCTGGGAACCCTGTCCCCATGCTGGCGCTCCCGGCTGGCAATCATAAAGAATGTCACCGGTTCACGGAACGACATCCAGTTTTCGAGCGAGAAACTGACGAGCATCTTATTGTTTCCCAAAGCGGAACATTCGCTTTAACATGTCGGCATTTTAGGTGTATGCACACCAAAAGTCAATCTTAAAGAGAAAAAATCTCGCAACCGGCGACAGGAGTGCGCGGTGGGCGCATGGAGAGCAGGCGACAGCCCCCCCACTTTGTCGCGAGCCTTGTCGGTAACTTTGTCGCCTTCGTCGAAAGCAAGAGGGAAAGCCCACGGGAAGGCGCGAAGCCGCGAAGAATTGGAACCACGAATTCACGCGAATTCACACGAATTCACACGAAAATGGATTAAGCGGGTGGAGTAAGCGTGCCGATTAAGAGTGGGTTTAAGAGTGGGTTTAGAGTGTGCGCTTCGCGCTAACACTTTATCTCAACACTTTGTCTCCACGCTTTGTCGGCTACGCTTCGTCCCCACACTTTGTCTCCACGCTTTGTCGGCCAAGGCGCCAAGTTTATGTTCCGGCTTCCCGTTCACTTACGATGCGCCTTGGAGCCCGCGGTCTCCGCGGTGTACTGATGCGGCGCATGAATAGCGAACGATACCGCCGGGGACGGCGGGCTCCACGTTGCGGCTTTTCCGTTCACACTACTGCGACCGTACCGTCAGCACAGCAGCAAGCGCCACCACAAGCTCACGGTACAGCATCTCGCCCTCGTCCTCGATCCCCGGTACTGCCGGTACTGCCGTGCCTGCCGGTACTGCCGGTGGGTATCGACAGGTATCGACGGGTATCGACAGGTGGCGACAGGAGCGATGGCATCTACGAAAGGTGCCCCAGTGTGGCGCGGACATTCCTGTCGGCGCGGGATTGCGCGGGCAGGCAGGAATGCCTGCCCCACACTGCCACGCTCCAGCACTGCGGCTAGCCGGGACCCTACTGCGCCAAGGCTACGTAGGACAGGCGGCGTCGCCCTACCTGCGCTTGCGCGCCTCTGCGGAAATTTCCCCGGACACTCGACCCCCATCGACCCCCATCGACCCCATCAACCCCCATCGACCCCATCAACCCCCATCGGAGCTGGCTATCGACGACGTCGACACCTCCAGTCTAACGGCGGGAACGAGGACGAATGCCACCAATCACAAATCACAAATCTAAAATCCCCCCCTGTGCCCTCCGTGACTCCGTGCCTCTGTGAGAGCTCCTCTCCTTTTCGTGCCTTTGCCTTTCGTGGTTCCCCAAAAACCCTCCCCATCCGCTCCGCGCAAATCCGCGTCATCCGTAGCTAAATCACCAGTCGCAGCCACCGCATCGCAAACGAACCCGCGCGAAGCACCCACCAATCACAAATCTAAAATCACATCCCCCCCCGTCTCATCGCGCGCGGGGGGCGGTGAGGCCGAGCTTGAGGACCGGCAGGATCTCGCGCGCCAGGGTGGCATCGAGATCGAAGAGCGCGAAACCGGCGGCACCGGCGGAGCGCAGTATGTTGACCTGATCGATCACCCCGGCGGCATCAAGCCGGCTTTCGGAGGCCGTCACCCCGATACCCCCCACCAGACGCGAGGCCTGGCGGCGTGCGCGGGTCTGCTGCCCGACCAGCGCGCCGAAGGCCTCGCGCTGCTCGGTGTAGTTCATCGGCAGCACGTAGTCGAGATAGCCCTGCTCGATCCACCCCTCCCAGTCCTGTCCGACCGACTCGACGCAGGTGGGATACTTGCCCAGCACGGCCGCCGTGAGCCAGGTGCCGGGCGCCTTGCGGCGTTGGAGGTGGCGTATTTCAGAGACCAGTGCCGTGGTCTGCGCGCAGCGCCAGCGCACCAGCTCGTGGAAGAGCGGGCGGCGCCGTGCCGCCTCGGGCCAGTCGGCGATCTTCTGTCCGCGCGCAGCCTCGAAGCGCCGCCGCGTGCCCTCGCCCAGCACCCCGTAGTAGTTGGGATAGCGCACGAAGTCGAGATGGATGCCATCCACGCGGTAGCGTTCGAGAATCTCCCTGGCGGCCTGGACCAGCATGGCGCGCACCTCGGGTTCGGCGGGGTCGAGCCACGCGGTATCGGATCCGTCGGTGGCCTGCAGCAGCCAGCCGCGCTTGGCAAACACCTGCATGCGGTAGGGTGTGGCGTGCGTGGTGCTATAGGCAATGATCCAGGCATGCACGCGTAGTCCGAGCGGCCGCGCGGCCGCGATACAGGCGGCCAACTGGTCGCCCTGCGTCTCGTAGACCGGCGAGCGCGGCAGCGCATCGAGGCGGCAATGGGCGAAGCCCGGTGCCGCCACGTTGACCATGATATCCGAGATGCCGGCCTCCTTGAGCATGCGGCAGGTGCGCGGCCAGTCGCCCGGATAGAGACCCTGGCCCGAATGATCCCAGACGGCGCGGATCTCGCCGGCCCGCGGCGACTGCATCATGCCGTAGGCCGTCATCAGGCGGCCAGCCGTCTCGTCGGCCACCAGCCAGGCCTCGGCACCGCGTCCGGCATTGAGCAAACGCTGCGCCTCGCGGCTGTCGCGGTAGGCCTGCTCGACGGCGGCAAGGGCAGCGGCGCGCCGTCTGGGGTCGGCAATGGCCCGCGCCTGCTGGCGCGCCTCCTCCACCTCGGCCCAGGGCGCGCCGTCCAGAACGCGCTTCAGCCGCGCGGCGGCGGCCTGGCGCCAGAGCTGGGGATGCCGGTCGGCGGCCAGCGCGACCAGCAGGCGTCCCTTCTCGGCCGCATCGCCGTCGGCAGTCAGGATATGGGTCATCCAGAATCCCGCGGGACTGCGGAGCCAGGCGGCCTGCCCGGTCGGCTGCCCCTGGCGGTCGAGCCACCAGGCCAGCACGGTGGAGCGTCCCTTGATGGCGGTGGCCGGGAGAATGTTGGGCGACGACTGCGCGATCTGCCGCGGGGTGTTGACCGGCTTGGGCTGCTCGAAGAGCATGGAGGCGAACTGGCCGGGCTCGGCCTTGATATAAGCGCCCAGGCGCACTCCCATGAGGTCGGCCAGTTCCGGCGAGGAGGAGTAGCAGACGATCAGCGTGCCGCCGCGCGCCACGAAGGCCTTGAGCTCACGCAACTGGCCGGCGGGCGGGCGATCGCAGTGGTTGAGCATGGCCACCTGGCGTCCGCGGAGCGCGGTGGCGAGCTGCTCGTCGCCGGCAATATCAACCTCCAGTCCACCCTCGCGGAACCAGCGCACGGCATGGCGCGAGAGCGAGAGCGCGAAACGGCGGTCGCCCTCGCTGCCCAGCGAGCGCTGGCCGTGGATGACCACCACGGGGGCGGTTGACTTGCGGGCGGCGGCACCCGGCGCCCCGTCGGCGCGCAGCGCGGCGACGGCAAGCGTCACAAGCAGAGACAGGAACGGAATAGACAGGAAGCAGCGGGGCAAAATCATTCTCCAGTAGCAAGGGGGGCTGCTGCGAAGGCAGCCGGTTCAGGGCAGGAAAGTCTCCGGGATGCCGGTCTGCCTTAGCCAGCGCCACTCGCGGCGGCGCATGGAGCGGCGGTCGGCGGGGGTCTGGTCGTCATGGCCGCAGAGATGGTCGAAGGCATGGGCCAGATAGAGCGCCAGCTCGCGGCTGGCCGCGGTACGGCAGCCGCGGCCCAGTTGCCAGGCGCGCTCGGCGTTTACGATCAGCTCGGCCGTCGCGCCCTCCGGCTCGCCGGGGATGGAGTCATAAGTGAGGGTCAGCACATCCGTGGAGCCCTCGTGGCCCATGGTGGCGGCATTGATGGGCGCGATACCGGCATCGTCGACGATCATGACGTCGATCTCACGCCAGACGCGGTGGGGTGCGGCACGCGCGGCGCAGGCCAGCAGGCCCCGGGCGAGCCGGAGCAGCGCAGCGCGGTCAAGCCGGAGGCGGCGCTGTCGGTTTCGTATCCGTAGGCGGGTCGTCATTGGGCGGGTAGGCCAGCCGCGCGTGCAGCAGGTGGGTGAGGGTGTAGATAAACGATTGGCGGACGGCGGCGAGCTCGGCCTGCGAGAGAATGCTCTGGTCGAGCTGGCCATCGATCCAGCGCTCATTGAAGATCGCCGTGACCATGTTCTCGATATGCGTCGGGGTCACCCTGGCGAGGGCGCGCGAGGCCGCCTCGACTGAATCGGCCAGCGACACGATGACCTCCTCGCTGCTCGACGGCAGCGGGCCGGGATAGCGGTAGTGGCACTCCTCGACGCCATTGGGCTTGCCGCCCTCCGTGCCGCCGGCCGCCTGGCTGAGCGCCTTGCGGTGGAACCAGCGGATCACGCTGGTGCCGTGATGGGTGGCGATGAAGCGCGTGACGACGGACGGCAGACGGTGCAGGCGCGCCAGCGCCAGGCCCTCCTTGACGTGGTTGACGATGATCATGCGGCTGATGTTGGGCGGCAGGTCGTTGTGCGGATTGCCGCCGCGCATCTGGTTCTCCATGTAGAAGGCCGGACGTCCCAGCTTGCCAACGTCATGATAGTAGGCTCCCACGCGCGCCAGCAGGCCGTTGGCGCCGATCCGGTCGGCCGCGGCCTGCGCGAGGGTGGCGACAACCATGCAGTGGTGGTAGGTGCCGGGCGCCTCCAGGCTGAGGCGCTGCATGAGCGGGCGGCCGAGGTCGGCGAAGGCGTTGAGGCTGATCGAGCCGGTGCGACCCGTCACGCGCTCGGCCAGCGGCAGAACCAGCAGCACCAGCAGTCCCGACAGGGCCAGCCAGATAAAGAGCGCCGCCAGTTGGAGACCGAGGCGGCGCAAGTCGGGATCCTCCGGCGCGACGATGGCCATGACCAGCAGGATGGGCGTCTGCCAGAGGCCGATGCGGAACAGTGCGCGCACCAGTCCGGCGCGGTAGCGCAGGCGCGGCACCTCGAGCGCCGCCACCGCGGTGGCGCAGAGCGAGAGCAGGAAGACCCCGAGGCTGAAATTGGCGGCCAGGGCCAGCACGACCCCCGTGATCAGGCCGATGACCACGGCTGTCTGCCCGCCATAGAGCATGGCCACCAGCAGGGGCACGAGGGCGTGCGGCGTGACAAGGTGTATCTGGTCAACAGCGGGCAGCAGCCGCGTCAGCACCCATTCCGACAGCCGCACATCGGCCATTGCCAGCAGCATCATGCAGAGCATCAGCATCCAGGCGCGGCGGGCGGGATCCTCGCGGGGCTGGATGACGGCCAGCAGCATCTGGCCGCCGAACCCGATGATGATCAGCGTGACGCCGCAGGCCAACAGCATCTGCCAGTGGTCCACGCCCAGCGGGGTCATCAGCGAGAGCCCCACCAGCCAGGCCAGCACACCCAGGATCACGCGTAGCGTGTCGCTATCGCGGAAGCCGCGCTCGGGCCGGCGCCGTCCCGCCTTGTGGGCGCGCGACCGGACCTTGCGGACGCGGAATCTGGAGATCTCCTCGTGCATCATTCTATATCCCCAGTTCTCCCTGCAGCGGCTGCTGGTCGGGAATGACCATCCCCTCCTCCCGCAGGCGCTCGCGGCAGAGCTGCGTGGCGACACGCCCGCGCGGTGTCCGCTGGATATAGCCCTCCTGGATCAGGTAGGGCTCGTAGACCTCCTCGATCGTGTCGGGCTCCTCGCCCACGGCCACGGAGAGGGTGTTGATCCCGACCGGCCCGCCGGCGAACTTGAAGAGCAGGGTCTCGAGCAGACGCTTGTCCATCTCGTCGAGCCCGTAGGGGTCGATTTCCAGCAGGGCCAGCGCCTCGTTGGCGACGACACGGCTGATGTGGTTGTCGGCGCGCACCTGCGCGAAGTCGCGCACGCGCCGCAGCAGGTTGTTGGCGATGCGCGGCGTGCCGCGCGAGCGCCCGGCAATCTCCATGGCCCCCTCGTCGTCGATGCTCACGCCCAGCTTGTCGGCCGAACGGCGGATGATGCCGGCCAAATCCTCGGCGAGGTAGTAATCGAGGCGGTTGGAGAGGCCGAAGCGCGAGCGCATGGGGGCCGAGATCAGGCCTCCGCGCGTCGTCGCACCCACGAGCGTGAAGCGGGGCAGCTCGAGCCGGATCGAGCGGGCGTTGGGGCCCTGATCGATCATGATATCGATGACGAAGTCCTCCATGGCCGAGTAGAGGTACTCCTCGACGGCACGCTGCATGCGGTGGATCTCGTCGATGAAGACGATGTCGCCGGGTTGCAGGCTGGTCAGCAGGCCGGCCAGATCGCCCGGCTTGTCGATGACGGGCCCCGAGGTGGTCTTGACGTTGACGCCCATGGCCTGGCCCAGGATGAAGGCCAGCGTGGTCTTGCCGAGTCCGGGCGGCCCCAGCAGCAGGACATGGTCGAGAGCCTCCTGGCGCTGCCGGGCGGCCTCGACGGCCAGCATGAGGCGTTCGGTCACCTTCCGCTGGCCGGCAAACTCCTCGAAGCTGGTCGGCCGCAGGTGGTTGTCGAACTGCGCATTGCGCTGATTCAGGGTGTCATTGATCCGTTCCATTGTGAACCGTAATAGAATATGGCAACCACCCGCCCCTGTCGAGCGCGCATTTCAGGCGCCACAAGCGGCTAGCGACAGGGGTGCGCATGAAGAGTGGAGGAAATGTGGATGGCTCGTCCTCGTCCTCGTCCTCGTCCTCGAAAGAGATTGAACCGCCAAGACGCCAAGGCCGCCAAGGGAATTTGATTTTAGACTGCCGCGCGGCTGCGCCGCGAGAAAACCATGTAGTGCGCGGACCCGGACGCGCTTTCTACCGCGGGACCTGGCCCGCCCAGAAGAGGAAACCGCCAAGGCGCAAGAGCCGCCAATGATCACTTAAACGGCTTACTCCACCCGCTTAATCTTTCGCCTTCGACGAAGGCGACAAAGTTACGGACAAAGCTCGCGACAAAGTTGTGGCTGCTAGCACCCGCTCCCCCATGCGCCATCCGCGCACCTCCCCTGTCACTAACCGTCACTAACCGATTACCATCTTTAGGGCTCTAAACATTGACTCACACGCCAGCCTCTGCCATAATAGCGGCTATTACAAGGACTGATTCATGCGCATTTTCGACAACGTTGTACAGAACCCGGCCGATTACAACTTCGAGATCGAGCGTCTCGGCCCCTGCAAGATCCCCTCGCCCATCCGCAACCCCGTCTTCGTGGCCGAGGACGCGCGGATGCTGCTGACGAGCGACACCGCCATCCTTAAGCGGTGCATCGAGAAGGGCCTGCCACTGCCCAGCTTCGAGGTCTCGGGGCCGCACGAGAAGATTTTCCACGATCCGGCCTGGAGCCGCGCCGCCATCCTGACCGCCGGCGGTCTCTGCCCCGGCCTTAACCACGTGATCAAGGGTCTCGTCGAGATCCTCTCCTTCGACTACGGCATCAGGACGATCTACGGCATCCGCTACGGCTACCGCGGCCTCGCCGCGCGCCACAGCCTCACACCCATGCTGCTGGATACCGAGGTGGTTGACACCATCCACACGCTGGGCGGCACGATCCTCGGCTCCTCGCGCGGACAGCAGGACACCAGCGAGATGGTCGACACCCTGCGGCGCATGAACATCAACCTCCTCTTCTGCATCGGAGGCGACGGCTCGCTGCGCGCTGCGCGCGACCTGGCCATCGAGTGCCGCAAGCGTAAGCTGGCCATCAGCATCGTCGGCATCCCCAAGACCATCGACAACGACCTCAACTTCGTGGGACGCAGCTTCGGCTTCGAGACCGCAGTGACCGCCACCTCGCCGGTGATCGAGTCGGCCCACATGGAGGCCAAGGGCACAATCAACGGCATCGGCCTGATCAAGCTCATGGGCCGCGACTCGGGCTTCATCACGGCCTACGCGACAGTCGCCAACCCCGTGGTGAACTTCTGCCTGATCCCCGAGGATCCCTTCACCATGGAGGGCGAGAACGGCCTGCTGAAGGCCCTCGAGCGGCGCCTCAACTACAAGAGCCACGCCGTGATCGTGGTGGCCGAGGGTGCCGGACAGGAGCTCATCAAGGGCGAAGAGCAGACCCGCGACGCCTCGGGCAACCTGCGCAAGAAGGATATCGGCGAGTTCCTGCGTCAGCAGTTCGAGGCGCACTTCAAGAAGCTCGGCACCGAGATTTCCATCAAGTACTTCGACCCGAGCTACTCGATCCGCAGCATTCCGGCCGTAGGTGCCGATGCCATCCGCTGCTACATGCTGGCGCGCGGTGCCGTGCATGCCGCCATGGCGGGACGCACCAACTGCGTCGTCGGCAACCTCCACGATGGTGCCGCCAACACGCTGGTGCCCATCGAGCTGGCGGCCTTCGAGCGCCAGCGCGTAGATCTGCATGGCGACCTCTGGCGTGCGGTGCTCGACGCCACCTGCCAGGGGGACTACTTCTACCCCAGCAACCGACCCTCCAATGCACCACCCTGATGGGACTGGTGATTTATTCCCCGCATGGATTAATCAGGAACTCAAGAACTCAAGAAGGGTGCAAGAATGCGCGGTTTCCACAAACAAATTCCTGATTTCATGAGTTCCTGATAAAAAAACAGCAGGGAATTGCAATAAGTCAACACTCCCTGATGGCGGATACGGCACCGGAACCGATATGACTGAAGCATCCAAGACCGCAGCCACTCCCGAACCACGCAATGCGGTGGTCGGCATCGTCGGCCGCACCAACAGCGGCAAGTCAACCCTCGTCAACCAGCTCGTCGGCGAGAAGGTCTCGATCGTCTCCCCCATCGTCCAGACCACGCGCAACACGATCCGTGCCGTGATCGACGAGGAGCGCGGCCAGCTCGTGCTGACCGACACCCCCGGTCTGCACAAGGCCGTCGGCCCGCTGGGCACGCAGCTCAACCGCATGGCGCGCCACGCCGCCGCCAACGTCGAGATTCTGGTGCTGGTACTGGATGGCTCGCAGCCGCCGCAGCTCGAGGACGACGGCTGGATGCGGCGCCTGCTCTTCGCGGAGCAGCCCTGCATCTTCCTGCTCAACAAGTCGGACCGCTCCGGGTTCGCGCCCGAGGCCTACCATCAGCTCTGGGAGTCCATCCAGACCGAGAAGGAGAAGCGGCGCGACGACATCTCCTGGTTCGAGGGTTCCGCCGCCACCGGCGCCGGACTGGAGCCGCTGGTTGATGCCCTCTTCGCCCTCGCCCAGCCCGGCCCGCGCCTCTACGACCGCGACATGCTGAGCGACTACCCGCGGCGCCTGGCCATTGCGGACGCGATCCGCGAGAAGTTCCTGAAGCATCTGCGCGATGAAGTGCCCCACGAGCTGGGCGTCCGCATCGAGCATTTCCACGAGACCCCCGACAAGTGGCGGGTAGATGCCACCATCCTGGTCAACCGCCCCTCCCAGAAGCCCATGGTCATCGGCCCCAGGGGCCGCATCATACATGAGGTGCGCAAGGCCGCCGAGAAGGAGCTCGGTGAACAGTACGGCGTGAAGGTCGCGCTCTCGCTGTGGGTCAAGGTCGAGCGCAACTGGATGGGCAATTTCTGGATTCTACGGCAGATGGGGTATGCTGGCAAATAGCGGCACCCCTGCCGGAAACGAGGAGAACAGCAATGAAGTACGTATGCGACGTCTGCGGCTATGTCTACGACCCCGAGGCGGGCGATCCCGACAACGGCATCCCCCCCGGCACGGCCTTCGAGGACCTGCCCGACGACTGGCTCTGCCCCGACTGCGGCGTCGGCAAGGACGAGTTCAGTCCCGCGGAAGAGTAACCCCTGAGTGCGCGCCGCCGCCCCTGCGGGGCGGCGGCAGTATTCCAACCTACACCAGCCGCGGACGGATAACCTCGACCTGCATCGCGCCGAGGCGCTCCTTGAGCCGCTCGAAGACGGCCTCGTCGGGATAGATTCCCACGATGGCACCGCCGGAGCCCGGAAACTTGGCGCTGGCGCCGGCCTCGCGGGCCACCTGCACCATGCGCAGGTTGCCCTCGCACAGCCTGTAGAGCCTGGCGCGGCGGTCGAAGTTCTCATCCATCATCCGTCCGAGGCGCTCGTAGTCGCGCGCCTCCAGTGCTTCGCGTGCCTTGTCCGTGAGTTCCGCCCATGCGCGCATGGCCTCGACCACCTCGGAATCGCCGCGCTGGAAGCGTTCGCGGATGTTGTTATGGAACACTTCCGACCCTTCGGAGAGATCGGTGCGGTAGGCGATGTAGAGCGGCGGCATCAGCGAGGGATCGAGCGACTCGTAGCGCCCGTAACCCTGGCGCTCCATCAGTTCGCGGTTGAAATCCATGTAGACCAGCCCCTGATAGACCTGCGCCACCCGGTCCTGCAAACCGGCCGCGATTCCCAGCTCGCGGTTCTCCACGTCGCGGATCAGGTTGGCAAGCTGGGGCTTGGGTATCTGAACCCCGTAGAAGGCCATCACCGCACGCATGCACGAGGTAATGATGGCACTCGAACCGGCCAGGCCGACCAGGTTGGGAATATTCGAGCAGTAGCGGATCGTGAAGTTGCGGTCATGCAACTGGATGCCCTTCTCACGGCAATAGGCATGAAAGCACTTCAGCGCCGCCTTGATCAGGCGGATACCGCCGTAGTAGCCGAAGAGCCGCACGTCGTCGGCCAGCGCATCCAGGCTCTCGAAGAGCGAGCCATCGCGCGCGCTGGGCTGGATCTCGAGCTCGGGCGACTCGAACAGCGTCGTCTCGGCGCAGAAGTTGTCGAAGGTGAAGGCCAGCGTCTTGCCGAAGTAGCCGTCCGAGGGGTTGCCGATGAGGGCGGCACGCGGATAGGCCTGGGCGCGGATGATCATGGCGTCGGGCTCCTGACCGTTCGTTGCCGCGGGCGGCTACTGGCCGACCGGCCGGGCCTGGCGCGCCTCCAGCGCCGCCTTCAGCGCCGCCAGGTCGCAGGCCGGCGCGGCGCCCGAGGCCACCGCCGCCTGCGCCACGGCCAGCGAGACGTTGACCAGCAACCGGCGGTCGAACGGCTTGGGAATCACGTACCGGGGCCCGAAGGCGAGCGTCTCGCCGGGATAGAGGGCGCTGACGGCTTCCGGCACGCGCTCGCGCGCCAGGGCCGCCAGCGCCTCGGCCGCGGCGACCTTCATCTCGACGTTGATCGTCCGCGCGCGCACGTCGAGGGCGCCGCGGAAGAGGAAGGGGAAGCCGAGCACATTGTTGATCTGGTTCGGGTAGTCCGAGCGGCCGGTGGCCATGATCCGCACGTGCTTGAGCGCCCTGTCGGGGTTGACCTCCGGATCCGGGTTGCTCATCGCGAACACCATCGGATCGCGGGCCATCTTCGTGAGGTCGTCCGCATCGATCACGTCCGGGCCGGAGAGCCCGATGAACAGGTCTGCGCCTTCGAGCACGTCGGCCGGCCCACCGAGCAGGTGGTCGGGATTGCTGTTCTCCGCGTACCAGCGCTTCATCGCATTCATCGAACCGTCCTGATAGTCGGCGCGGGTGGTACTGAGCGCGCCGCGAGAGTCGCAGCCGATCACGTTGGTGACACCCGCACTCATCAGGATCTTCGTTACGGCGATGCCGGCGGCGCCAAGACCGACGCAGACGACGCGAAGGTCCTCGATCTTCTTGCCGACGATCTTGAGACCGTTGTAGAGCGCGGCGAGTGTCACGATCGCGGTGCCGTGCTGGTCGTCG
>LSQX01176611.1_pt1 | contig 13223 bp, 12 predicted proteins | sample 654561 | NCBI WGS metagenome assembly LSQX01 (sample SAMN04489861, study PRJNA283612) | anaerobic digester metagenome | isolation source: 4 biogas reactors fed with cattle manure at either 37C or 55C with and... | place: Denmark: Kongens Lyngby | collected 2014 | reverse complement strand
CGCCGAAGGTATCGAAGCGACTACCGGTCCTCTGGGTCAGGGTATCGCGATGTCGGTCGGTATTGCTTTAGCCGAAGCTCACCTCGCCGCTCGCCTGAACAAGCCCGGCTATCCGGTGATCGACCATTACACCTACAGCATCGTCGGTGACGGTTGCTTAATGGAAGGTGTTTCGAGCGAAGCGTCCAGCTTGGCTGCGACCCTGAAGCTCGGTAAGCTGATTGCTTTCTACGACAGTAACAATATCACCATCGACGGTTCGACCGATGTCGCTTTCACAGAAGACGTCGCCGCCCGCTACCGTGCTTACGGTTGGCAGGTTATCGAAGTCACCGATGCCAATGATATGCCTGTTATCGGCGAAGCGATCGAAAAAGCGAAGTTAGACACAGAGCATCCGAGTTTGATCATCGTCCACTCAACGATCGGTTACGGTTCACCTCTGGCCGGCAGTGAGAAGACACACGGTTCACCGCTGGGTGCCGAGAACATCGTCGCTACGCGTAAGGCATTGAACTGGCCGCTTGAAGAAGCGTTTGCAGTTCCGAGCGAAGTCTACGCTTACATGGATCAGGTCAAGGCGAAATTAGTGAAGCCGTATGACGAGTGGAACGCGTTGCTTGAGAACTATAAGTCAGAGTTCCCTGAAACCGCCAAGCTGTTTGATCAGCTGACTGCCGGTTCTACCGAACTCGTCGATGACGAAGCTTTCTATCATTTCGAAGGTAAGATCGCGACTCGTAAGACGTCCGAAACCATTATCAACCGTATTGCCGAGCAGTTACCGAACTGGGTCGGCGGTTCAGCCGACTTGGCTGCTTCCAACCTGACGACCATCAAGACGGACGAATTCATGTCTCCCGCCGATTACAGCGGTCGTAATATCCACTTCGGTGTTCGTGAATTCGGTATGGCGGCTGTCACAAACGGCTTAGCCCTTCATTCCGGCTTACGTCCTTACTGTGCGACTTTCCTGATCTTCTCCGATTACATGAAGGCAGCGACTCGTTTGTCTGCACTGATGCAGGTTCCGGTCACCTATGTCTTCACACATGACTCCATCGGAGTCGGCGAAGACGGACCGACCCACGAGCCGATCGAACAACTCTCGATGTTACGTGCTACACCGGGCATGATCGTCTATCGTCCGGCAGACGGACCCGAGACGGCTGCGGCTTATGCCTTTGCCCTCAGCCAACGTAAACCTGTTTCAATGGCTCTGTCCCGCCAGAACCTGCCTACACTCGAAGGTTCCGGTCAAGCAGCCAAGAAGGGTGCTTATGTCCTGAAAGACGCCGAGCTGGGCGATGGCGAAGTGCCTGAGATCATCTTGATGGCTTCCGGTTCGGAAGTGCACAAGGCTGTCGAGGCTTTCGACCGTCTCGTCGCTGATGGCGTCAAGGCACGTGTTGTATCCATGCCTTCGATGGAAGTCTTCCTCGCACAGAGTGCAGAGTATCAGGAATCCGTGTTACCGAAGGCCGTGCGCAAGCGTGTGGCTATGGAAGCGGCTGCAACTCAGCCTTGGTATCGTTTCGTCGGTCTCGACGGTATCGTTATCGGTATCGATCGTTTCGGTGCATCTGCTCCGGGCGATATCATCTTCGAGAACTTCGGTTTGACGACCGACAAGTTTGTCGAAGCTGCGAAGAGCTTACTCGAAGACTAAACAGCCAGACAGCAAGATAAGATAAGATAAGATAAGATAAGATATTTTCTTTTGCAAGAAGGAAAAATTATAAAAAAATACTATTTATTTAGGAGTGTCGTAATATGGATTCAGTGACTAAGAAATTATCTTTTTTCCAAAGTTTAGCTATCGCATTAATCTTAGTTGTATCAGTTTTTAGTATAAATGTAGTTCTAAAAGAATCAATCGTTTCAGATGTTAAGGACAATTTTAGAGATAGAATTGTAGATATTAAAGCAACTTTTGAAGTTTTAAATGACTCTATAGAAGAGTCAGCAAAAGTAATTTCAAATGTATTTAGTTCAATATTGCCAAATATACAGATTGATTACAATGATAGTGTAAAAATAAATGAAGTTGAAACTCCAATTTTAAAATCAAATGGAGTAGTTTTAAATGGAAATAATGATTTAATCGATGAATTCACAAAAACAACGGGTGCTGTTGCAACAATCTTTGTAAAACAGGGTAATGATTTTTATAGAGTAGCAACATCTTTATTTAAATTAGATGGTACAAGAGCAATAGGAACATATTTAACAAAAGATAGTCCAGCATTTGATAAAGTTATGAATAAAGAGAATTATGTAGGAAGTGCAAAGTTATTTGGTAAAAACTATATGACCGTATATAAACCTATTATTCAAAATAATCAACTAATAGGTATTTTATTTGTTGCTTACAATTTTGATGAACTATATAGTATTTTAAAAGATAAATTAGAAAAAATAAAGTTTGGTCAAAATGGATATTTATATACTATAGATTCAAAAGAGGGAATTTTTACTCTTCACCCAACACTAAAAAATAAAAAAATACATGAATTAGATAAAGAGTCACAAACTGTTCATAATAATATTATTAAAGAAAAAGATGGTGTACTTATTTATGATTTTAAAGAAAACAGTACTAAAACTGAAAAAATATCTGCATTTTCAACTTTTGATAAGTGGAATATAGTTCTTGTATCAAGTGCAAATTTAGAGGAGTTACTTGAACTAAATAATACACTAAGAAACTACTCAATCCTTGGTGGATTTTTCTTATTATTTATCTTAATAGGAGTTAGTTTTATTATTCTTAAAAAAACAGTAGTTAAACCTTTACAGACAATAAATGAGGATTTAGGTGAGTTCTTTGCATATTTAAATAGAGAAAAAGATGATATAAAATTTATTGATATTGATACAAATGATGAGTTCGGTAGAATGGCAAAAATTTTAAACCAAAATATCATAAAAACAAAAAAAGGAATAGAAGAGGATAGAAGATTAATAGATGAAACAATAGCTGTATTAGGAGAGTTTGAGCAAGGTGATTTGTATCAAAGAATAAATATAGAAGTATCAAATCCAGCACTAGTACAACTAAAGAATGTTTTAAATCAAATGGCAAATAATTTAGAGAATAATATTGAAAATGTACTTGATATTTTGGAACAATATTCAAAATATAACTATTTGAGTAAAATTCCAACAAAAGATTTAAAAGAACATTTATTAAAACTTGCAAATGGTGTTAATACTTTGGGTGAGTCTATTACAACTATGTTAATCGAGAATAAGAAAAATGGATTAACTCTTGGTGAGAGTTCAAATGTTTTACTTGAAAATGTAAATAAATTGAATAGTTCTTCAAATAGTGCAGCAGCTTCTTTAGAAGAGACAGCAGCTGCTATTGAAGAGATTACATCAACTGTTAGAAGTAATAGTGAAAATATTACAAAAATGGCACTATTATCAAATGATGTTACAAAATCAGTAGTTGTTGGTGAGAAATATGCAAATCAAACAACAGTTGCAATGGATGAGATAAATACTCAAGTAAATTTAGTAAATGAAGCTATAAGTGTAATTGATAATATTGCATTTCAAACAAATATTCTTTCACTAAATGCTGCTGTTGAAGCTGCAACTGCAGGAGAAGCTGGAAAAGGGTTTGCAGTAGTTGCTCAAGAGGTGAGAAACCTAGCAAATAGAAGTGCAGAAGCTGCAAATGAGATAAAATCTATTGTTGAACTTGCTACAAAAAAAGCAAATGAAGGTAAAGAGATTGCAAATAGTATGATTGAAGGATATAAAGAGTTAAATTCAAATATTTCTCACACTATGAATTTGATTACAGATATTCAAAACTCTTCAAAAGAACAACTATTGGGAATTGAACAAATTAATGATGTTGTAAATAATCTTGATAGACAAACTCAACAAAATGCACAAATTGCATCACAAACAAATGAGATTGCAAAGCTAACAGATAGTATTGCAAAAGTAATTGTAGATGATACAAATAGTAAAGAGTTTTATGGAAAAGATAGTGTAAAAAGTAGAGATATAGGGATTTAATTAAAAAAAAAGTAAAAAGGATAAAGAAGCTTTTTCCTTTTTCTTGACAAATAAAAAAGAAATAGTTATAATTCACCAATTTTATAGATGATTAATTTAATCATCTATTTTTTTGTCCAATTTTAACATTCACTAATCTAGTGTATGTTATATAAAAAGGGTTTATATGAGATTAAATTTTGGAATATTAAAAAGACCAAATTCACCAATTCCTGGTTTTGGTTTGACTATGGGATATACGGTATTTTATTTAAGTATTATTGTAATAATCCCACTAATTGCACTTTTTACTGAAGCTTTTAGTATGGGATTTGATGCTTTTATAAATGCCTCAACAGACGCAAGAGTAGTTGCTAGTTATAAACTAACTTTTGTTACTTCACTAATAGCTGCACTTATTAATACAATTTTTGGAGTTATTGTTGCTTGGTGTTTGGTTCGATATGAGTTTTTTGGAAAAAGAGTCTTTGATGCAATTGTTGATTTACCTTTTGCTCTTCCAACAGCTGTTTCAGGTATTGCACTTACAACACTATATTCAAGTTCTGGTTGGTTTGGGCAATATTTAGAACCACTTGGAATTAAAATAGTATTTACACCAATTGGAATTACAATTGCTTTAATATTTATTGGGCTTCCTTTTGTTGTAAGAACAGTTCAACCAGCTCTTGAGGAGATTCAAATTGAGCAAGAAGAAGCAAGTGCAAGTTTGGGAGCAAGTAGATGGCAAACTTTTTATAAAGTGATACTTCCTACAATTTTTCCAGCTGTATTAACTGGATTTGCTCTATCTTTTGCAAGAGCTTTAGGTGAGTATGGTTCAGTTGTTTTTATAGCTGGAAATATGCCGTTTAAAACAGAGATTAGCACACTTTTGATTATTACAAAGCTTGAACAGTACGATTTTGCAGGAGCAACAGCAATTGCAGTTGTTATGCTTTTAATCTCTTTTGTGATGTTACTTTTAATTAATATTTTACAAAGATGGAGTTCAAAAAGAAAAGGAATGGAGGCAATATGAAAACTATAAGTAATTCACAAAGTTCACAAACAGAGTCAAGATTAGTAAAATATTCATTAATTTTTATAGCAGTAGCTTTTTTGCTTATTATGCTTGTAGTTCCTCTGATTACAATTTTTGCAGAAGCATTTAGAAAAGGTTATGAAGCATATTTTTTAAGTTTTAATGATGAGTATGTATTAAGTGCAATCAAACTTACATTTATCACAGCAGCCATTGCAGTACCACTAAATGTTATTTTTGGTATTTGTGCATCTTGGGCAATAGCAAAATACTCTTTTTTTGGTAAAAGTTTTTTAATAACTTTAATTGATTTACCCTTTGCTGTAAGTCCAGTTATTTCTGGATTTGTATATATTTTACTTTTTGGAGCACAAGGTTGGTTTGGACACTATTTAATAGAAAACGATATTCAAATAATTTTTGCAGTTCCTGGAATTGTACTTGCAACTATATTTGTAACATTTCCATTTGTGGCGCGTGAGCTAATTCCTTTAATGCAAGAGATGGGAAATGATGAAGAACAAGCTGCACTTCTTTTGGGTGCAAGTGGTTTTCAAACATTTTTAAAAGTTACTTTACCAAATATAAAATGGGGATTACTTTATGGAGTAATTTTATGTAATGCAAGAGCAATGGGTGAATTTGGAGCTGTTTCTGTTGTTTCAGGGCATATTCAAGGTGTTACAAACACAATGCCACTACAAGTTGAGATTTTATACAACGAATACAACTTTGTTGCAGCTTTTGCTGTTTCAACACTTTTGGCGATATTAGCACTTTTAACTCTTGTTTTAAAATACATTTTAGAGTGGAAAGTACAGAGAAAAATTAAAAAATTAGATAATGAAGAATAAAGCAGGAAATAAAAAATGAAAATAGAAGTAAAAAATTTAACAAAATATTTTGGAAATTTCAAAGCATTGGAAAATATCAATTTAGATATTGTTGAAGGTGAATTATTAGCACTTTTAGGACCTTCAGGAAGTGGAAAAACTACACTTTTAAGAATGATTGCAGGACTTGAAACGGTTGATAGCATAGATAAAGGTGAAATATTATTTAACAATATTGATGTTGCTAAAAAAGATATTAAAGATAGAGATATTGGATTTGTATTCCAACATTATGCACTTTTTAGACATATGACTGTATTTGAAAATATAGCTTTTGGACTTAGAGTAAAACCTAAAAAACAAAGACTTAGCAACAAAGAGATAGAAGAGAAAGTTACGAAACTTTTAAAACTAATCCAACTTGATGGATTTGCTTCAAGATTTCCTTGGCAACTTTCAGGTGGTCAGAGACAAAGAGTCGCTTTAGCAAGAGCTTTGGCAGTTGAACCAAAAGTATTATTACTTGATGAACCTTTTGGTGCACTTGATGCAAAGGTGCGAACTGATTTAAGAAGATGGTTAAAAGAGCTTCAAGAGGAGCTTGGAATTACAACTGTTTTGGTAACTCATGACCAAGAAGAAGCGCTTGAAGTTGCTAATAGAATTGTTGTAATAAACAAAGGGAAAATTGAGCAAATAGGAACTCCTGAAGAAGTATTTCATAATCCTAAAAATGAGTTTGTAATAAACTTTTTAGGAAATGTAAATCTATTTCACGCAAGAGAGATAGAAGATGGTGCTAATATAGAAGATACAACAGATAATAAGTATCTTATTCGTCCTCATGAATTGGAAATTGTAGATATAAATGATAGTGAAGCAATAATTCATGCAAAAGTAAAATATATACAACTTGCTGGTTCTTTTGTAAAAGTTGAACTTACATATTTAAATGATGAAAAAAGAGTTGTTTTAGTTGAGATGCCACACTATGAATTTAGTAATAAAAAGATTCAAAAAGGTGATATTTTAGGAATTAGAACTAGAAAATTAAGAAGTTTTGAAAATGGGGCTGGGATTTAATTGATGTTTATCAACACCTCTTTTTTATTTATTATGTAAAATTAGATTTTAATTTTAAGGAGAGAATATGCTAATAGATAAAAATAGTCTGCCTTTGGTTGATGAAGATTTTATGAATAATACACATTTTGAAGATGTTGATTTGATAAATAAAATATATGAAGATATTGAAAAATATGAGAATAGTAATTCAAATGAGAATTTTGAAAATCTAAAATTCTCTTATTTAGCTTGGATAAACCATACTATTGAACACTTTAAAACAGAAGAGGATGAGATGCAAAAAAGAGGTTTTTTTGCTTACCCTTTTCACAAAGGTGAACACGATAATAATATAAAAGAGATAAAAGAGGTTTGGGAAGATTTCTATCAAAACAAAGATATAAAAAGTTTAAAAAACTATATTGAATATGATTTAGTAAATTGGCTTATAAATCATATAAAATCAATGGACACTGTAACAGCAAGATTTTTTAAAACAGGAATGAGTCCATGCTCAATGATGTAATTTTTTACAAAATTAACACTAAATTAACACTTTTTTAATACTATTCAAAGAAAAAAAGGTGTTAATATGAAAAAAATTCTACTTCTAATCTCACTAGCAGCAACATTTCTAACGGCTTCAACTATTGAAGTAAAAGATGCTTATGCAAGAGCTACTCCACCAAATATGAAAAATAGTGCCGCTTTTATGGTTTTGGAAAATAGATCAAACAAAGATATGGCAATTGTAAAAGCTACTTCAAATGTAGCAAATGTTGTTGAACTTCATACTCATGATATGAAAAATGGTGTTATGACTATGTATGAGATTCCTCAAATTGATATAAAAGCAAAAAGTACAACTGTTTTAAAACCAGGTGGTTTACACATTATGTTAATAGGACTTCATAACTCTTTAAATGTTGGAGATAAAGTTGAGATTGAATTAGAGTTTAACAATGGTTCAAAACAAAAAGTTGTTGCAGATGTTAAATCTGTAATGAGTGGAATGAAACACCACTAATATTTATGGAAAAACAAAACAGTAGTCTAAAAAGTACAATAATCTCAATAGTTGTTGTACTTTTTATTGTAGGCACATATTTTCTAATCGATTTTAATCAACTTATTCAATCATTTAAAGGAGATGTTGATTATGTAACTCAAGATAGCTCTTGTAATTTAAAAAAAGAGTCTTGCAAAATTGTAATTCAAGATGGTACGGAGTTTATTTTAAGTGTTGATCCAAAAGAGATTCCACTTATGAAAGAGATTACATTTTCTATAAAAAGTAATAATCCAAACCTAAAAAACTTAACTTTAAATATCTATTCAACAACTATGTATATGGGAGAGTATTTTTTGGATATTAAAAACTTAGGAGATGGAAATTATGAAGCTATTGGAACTTTACCTACATGTTATGTTGATAATATGAAGTGGAATGCAGATATAATAGTAGATAAAACTACACACTCTATTGGTGCAAGATTTCAGTTTGAAACGAGGATATAAAAATGAAATTTTTATTTAAGATTTTAGCTATTTTTTTGGTATCTGTTATTTTAATAGTTATTTTAAAACCTTATGTAGATGATTATAAAGAGAGAAAAAACTACGATTTTATTTTAGATACTCACGATGGCAAAATATCTAAAGATGATTTTAAAGGTAAAGTTGTAGCTTTATATTTTGGATATACATTTTGTCCTGATGTTTGCCCTACATCTTTAAGCTCTTTGGCATTTGCTTTAAATAAATTTGATAGTTCACAAATCGAAGATTTTGTTGGAATTTTTGTGAGTGTTGATCCACAAAGAGATAGTTTAGAAAATATAAAAAACTATGCAAAATATTTTCATAAGAATTTTATTGGAGCAACTTCAAATAAAGAGTATATAGATGATCTTACAAAAAGATATGGTTCATATTATGAAAAGGTTGTTTTAGAGGGTTCTGCTATGGATTACTCTGTTGCTCACACTTCATATATCTATATTTTTGATAAAGATGGAAAATTTGTATCAAAAATTGACCACTTCTCAAATCCAACAAAAATAGAGGAGATTTTAAAAACTATCCTATAAGATTAAGGATAGTTATCTCGCTGCTAGCCCCCAATCTCATTGGTGGTCCCCAAAATCCAGTTCCTTTATTTACATAAACTTGCGTATGTTCATTGTGAGTATTTAAACCTTTTACATAAGGTTGTTCAAGTTTTACTAAAAAATTAAATGGAAAAATTTGTCCACCGTGAGTGTGTCCACATAAAATCAAATCTATATTTTGTGTATCTTCCAAAGAGTTTATATATTTTGGTTGATGAGCTAAAAGAACTGTTGGATGATTTTCGCAATTTTCTAAAGCTTTGTTTATATCTGGAATATATGAGCCATATCTGTGACCAAATCTATCATAAACTCCAGCTAAATAAAAACCTTGATTTTCTTCTCCAATATATACATTTTCATTCTCTAAAGTTTTTATTCCTAAAGAGTTTACATAATCAATTATTGGTTTAACTCCATGAAAATACTCATGATTTCCAACTATAAAGTATGTTCCATAAACTGTATTTATATTTTTTAACTCATCTAAAGCAGCTTTTGCAAACTCTAGTTTGGTATCCACTAAGTCACCAGTTATTACAACAATATCGGGTGTTAAAATATTTATCTTTGCTACTAAATCTTTTATAAAATCTTTATCAATCAATCCACCAATATGAATATCGCTTATTTGAACTATTTTATATGGTTTTTTTAGGTTTTTAATCTTTACATCTACAACTTCTAGTTCAATATTTCTAGCATTATCCATGGCTTTTAGATTTGTCGCCAAAATAAGTGATGTTGCACCAATATCAAGTGTTTTTTTGAAAAAGTTTCGTCTTTTTGTTGATAGTTTTGATTTTTTGAAACCAATTGAGATGAGGTCATGAAAAATAGTGATAATAAATGTTAGAAATATCACCCCAATTGGTAAGGAAAGGAGAAAATAGAGCCAGTTTGGCACTAGTGGAAAGTATCTAGCAAGTGGGTACAAAAGAGCACCAAAAAATGTTAAATATAATACAAAGCTAAAATACTTCCTAGTTTTATGTTTAAAATCTAGTTTATCTATAAACCGTTTTTTAATTATATAGGTTTGAAAAGAGAAGGCTATCAGATAAACTGAGAAAAAAATCACAAAACTCATGAAGGAATTATAAATATATTTGATTAATAGTATTTAAATAAAGAGTTAATCAAATATATAATTTAACCTTTATATAACAAACAAATAAATATAATCTTTGCTAAATTTTAATAAAAAGAGATAGATATGTTTAAAAAAATAATTTCAAGTTTTATAATCTTTTTTGCTATGAACTCTTCTGCTATGAGTTTTAACACGGATACTTTTGTAGGAGTTGGAACTGGACTTGGTTTTGTAAAACAGAGTGAAAAAGGTGGAAGTAAAAATGAAGATGGTACGGATACAGCTACTTTGCTTATTTTAAAAGCTGGAGTTGTGATAGAGGATTTTAGAAGAGTTTCATTTATTTATAATCCATCATATTTAAGTGGTACAAGAATAAATACTTTTCTTGGTGCTTTTGATTATATATTGCCAATAGATTATAGTAGGTCAAAGCTATTTTTAGGAGCACATTTAGGATTTACAAATGTTGAAAAAAAGAGTCTTGAAGGCTCAAATGCAACAGATTTTGTATATGGAGCACAATTTGGAATTTTAAATGATATTGCTCATAATTTAGAGTTAGAGATTGGGACTAAATTTACAAAATATGATATAGATAAAAATTATAAAGAGAATGGTGCTGATGTAAAATATAAGCTTGATAGAGTTATTGATTTTTATGCAACTATAAATTATAGGTTTTAAAAATAAAGGTAGCTAGAAGCTATCTTTATTTTTTATAATCTCATTTGTCCCTTCAAATAAATCTTCAATACATACATCTAAAATTTTTGCTATTTTGAAAAGGTGTTCCAAATTAAATTTTTTATCATATTTATAAATTTCTGCTTTTGCAATATGTCCAACAGAGTCATATCCCATGGCATTTGCTAGTTTTAATTGAGTAAATCCCTTTTTTGTTCTAATATTTTTAACATTTTCACCAATCTTTTTATAAAAAAGCTCTAATTGTTTATTTTGGTTACACTCTTGCAATGTTTTCAATGTTCCATAGGTATTAATTTAATCTGTAAGTTTATATAAGTTAATATCCTTATACAATGTTCAATAGAACATTAAATATACATGGAGAATTTAAATGAAAAAATCATTAGCAATGGCTAGTTTATTAGCTTTAGGAACATCTGCAATGGCACTTGATGTACAACCATTTGTTGGAGTTGGTATAGAAAGAACAACATTAGATTATAAAGGTTCAGTAAGTGTACCTGGAATAGGATATAGCAATAGCTATAGTGATGATGACTCAGATACGGCATTAAAATTAAAAGCAGGGGCAATATTAGATAAAACTCATAGATTATCGGTATCTTATGCTAAATATAGTGATAATGGTGCAGATGTAAGAATACTTTTATTAAATTATGATTACTTATTTCCAATAAATGAGAAATTTAATTTATATGCTGGTGCTCATGCTGGACAAGCTAAATATGAACAAGATGTAAATACTGATATTGGAAAAATTGATATAGATATGTCAGGAATAACTTATGGATTACAAGTTGGAGCTCTTTTTGATATTACAAAAAATATTGAGCTTGAAGCTGGTTTAGCTTATTCGAAATATAATGTAGATGATACAATTAGTGGAACTTATTTGGGAGTTGATTATAGTTTAAAAACTGAGCTAGAAGATTCAACATCTATGTTTATTGGAATTAACTACAAATTTTAAATCAAAGCTTCTTTAAAAAATCGAAATTATAAAAAAGAGATATAAACTATTTTATATCTCTTTTAATCTCATCAACCAAAGCTTTTATCTCATCTTTTGTTTGAATATAGTGAACTCCAACTCTAAGCCATCCTGGTCGATTTTTCATAGATACTTTTTTAAGTCCCAGTAAATCATGCCCATAAGGTCCAGCACATGAACAACCAGCTCTTGTTTGGAAGTTTTCTTTATTTGCAAGATTTTCACAAAGTAAATAAGGATTAAAATCTTTTATATTAAAAGATACAATACCAATATTTGGGGCATCTTTTACACCATAAATTAATAAATCATCAATACCCTCAAGCTCTTTTAACAAATAGCTTAAAAGCTCCTCTTTTTTGTTTTTTATAAACTCTAATCCAATCTCATTTCTAAGTTGATAAGCTAAAGCTGCTCTTATTAGTTGAGTAATAGGTGGTGTTCCAGCATCTTCTCTAGTCTCTATATCATCTTCATATATTTGAATAGATTTATTCACATATTTTACAGTTCCACCACCACAAAATGTTGGTGGAAGTTTTGTATCTACTAAAGATTTTTTTACAATTAAAATACCACAAGATCCAACTCCACCCAAAAGTTTATGAGGTGATAAATAGAGTGCATCATAATATTTGCAAGGAATATTCATATAAGAGCTTGAAGCTGCTGCATCAAAACATACAGTCGCATTATATTTTCGCAATAGCTTTGAAACTTTTTTATAGCAAGTAATTATTCCTGTAACATTTGAAGCAATTGTAAAAGAACCAATAATCTCTCTATGTTTGTTTTTTTCAAGTATCTTTTTGAGATGTTTTAAATCAATTAAACCTTCACTTGTAAGTTTTACTCTCTTTGTAAGAGATAGTGATTCTCTAAATGATATCTCATTTGAGTGGTGTTCATAAGGTCCTACAATTACCAAAGGCATAGATTTTTTAATATCTTTTAATCCTTTTTGTTTTAATCTCTCTTTAGTTTTTGGTGGAATATAAACCCCTAAAATCTCTTGAAGTTTTTTTATAGCTGCTGTTGCTCCAAAACCACTTGGTAAAACTACAAAATCATCATCAAGAGCTAAAGAGTTTCTAAGGCTTTGTTTTGCACCTTCATAATATTTTGTAGTAATTTTTGCATTTGTACTCTCTTTTGAGTGAGTATTTGCGTAGTATTCTAAAACTTCATGTATTCGATTCTCTATTGGTCTAAACGCCAATCCTGAGGCTGTAAAATCAAAGTATTTCTCTTTGTTTTTTCCAATTGTGTTGTATCTTAAATAGTTTAAAATATCAACATTTTCATTTAAAAATGGTCTAAAAATATCTTTTTGCATAAAAATCTCTTTACAATTATAATC
>LSQX01360375.1_pt1 | contig 13224 bp, 8 predicted proteins | sample 654561 | NCBI WGS metagenome assembly LSQX01 (sample SAMN04489861, study PRJNA283612) | anaerobic digester metagenome | isolation source: 4 biogas reactors fed with cattle manure at either 37C or 55C with and... | place: Denmark: Kongens Lyngby | collected 2014 | reverse complement strand
GTGCCGTAGCCTCATTCTTGTTAGCGTTCATGGCTGGAGATGAAATAATTCATCCTGTTGTTTTAATAGATAATGTCTTTTAAATTATTACTGTACTTTTTTTAATTTTTAATGATGCGAAAGTATATAATCTGACAATAGGTTGTACCACCTGAGAGTTATAAATATTAACAGGGGATCTGAATTATCAACACGACATACTGGCTACAAGCCTGATAAGGATGTTGCGTCTGTGTCCGGAATTTGATGGATAAGTAACAGGCATAATATGCCCTGTCCTGTCCTTTCCTGTACTTTCCTGTCCGGATAGTATGTCAGAGTCCGGTTCTATTCAGTGTATTCAAAGGTATATTCACCTGATCCTTTCAGAATACCGGTTCTTCTGCCTTCCCTGGTTTCCTCACTGATGACGGTCTGGTTTTCCAGTCCGGTCAGGGGCAGACCGTCCAGGGTTATTTTTGCAGGATCATCAACAGGCAGGAATACAACTGCATCGGCATTCACCGGGATCTTCACCCTTACAATTATCTTTCCATCTTTTCTTTCCCATCCCGAGGCAACTGTTCCGTAGGGCGTTTCGTAGCTTGCCCTGGCATAATCCATCATTTTGGCCGGATGAGGCTGCAGCAGGAGATGCCGGTATCCGGGTGTTTTTGTTTCTATACCGGCAGATACCCTGTACATCCAGTCGCCTATTGCACCATATGCATAGTGATTGAAAGAATTCATTCCCGCATCCTGGAATGTGCTGTCGGGCTTCTGTCCGTCCCATCTTTCCCATATGGTTGTGGCACCCATTTTAACCGGATACAACCATGAGGGATAAGACTCCTGAAGAAGGAGATCATAGGCAATATCAGTAAATCCTGCATTGGTGAGTTCATGGCAGATATATATGGTACCAAGGAAACCGGTTGATAAATGGTTTCCTCTTTTTTTAATGTCCTCCACAAGGAAGCGTGCGGCATTTTCACGCAGCTCATCCGGCAGAAGTTTGAATTTAAGTGCCAGAATATATGAAGTCTGTGAACATGTGCCGACTCTTCCTGCCGCTGTTACATATTCCCTTATGAATACTTCCCTGATTTTACTGAACAGTTCATTATAGTATTTTTCATCTTCCGTTTTTCCAAGCTCTCCCGCAGCTTGTGCAAGAAGACTTGCAGAATAGGCGAAGAAGGCTGTTGCAATGAAATCAGGTTCAGTATACCCGTCAGCAGCAGTATGATTGTTTACCGGCGGATGATAAAAGAGCCAGTCACCATATTTGCTTCCGCCTTTCCACTGGTAGGTATCGCCGGCTTTTTTGCGGATATATTCAACCCATTTTTTCATGCTCGGATATTGAGTTTCCAGCAATCTTTTGTCCCCGTAAACAAGGTACATGGTCCAGGGGGCGATGACAGCCGCATCTCCCCAGCCTGCTGAAGGCTGTGCGCTGACTGCGTTCTGAGGGTTAAGAACATCGGGAATCACATCAGGGACTTCTCCTCCCTGTTTCTGATCAAGTGCAAGATCCTTAAGCCATTTGGTAAAAAAGGGAGCAACATTGAAATTAAAGGCGGAAGTTCTGCAGAATGCCACCACATCACCTGTCCATCCCAGGCGTTCATCTCTTTGCGGGCAATCAGTGGGGATATCCAGGAAATTTCCCTTTTGTCCCCATACGATGTTATGCTGTAACTGGTTGACAAGCGGATTCGAGCTTTCATATGTTCCGGATTTTTCCATATCGGAATGAACAACAATTCCCGTAATGTCTTCAGTGCTGAGACTACCCGGGAAGCCATTTATTTCAAGGTATCTGAAGCCCATAAAAGTAAAACGGGGTTCAAATATTTCATCTTCACCCGTTCCGGCAAGAGTCAATGTGAGCCGGGCTTTTGCGGCTCTCAGGTTTTCCGTATAGAATTCACCATATTTATCGAGAATTTCGGCATGTCTCACCGTGATAACAGTTCCTTTCGGACCCCTGGCTTTCAGCCTGATCCATCCGACCATATTCTGACCCATGTCAACCAGCAGGCTGCCTTTGGGTGACCTGAACACCTTTAAGGGTTTGATCTCTTCAATCTTCCTGATGGGAGCTCCTTCCGGTGCAACAAGATTATCATTATAATTACCGATGCTTACCCTGGTCCATCTGCTGTCGTCATAACCCGGACTGTTCCATCCTGTAAGCCGTTTTGTCGCATCATAGACATAACCGTCATAAATATCAGACATGCGGATGGCCGGATCATTGTGCCCTTTCCATGATTCATCAGTTATGATCATTGTCTCGGTTCCATCTGTGTGAACAATTTTCAGCTGCACAAGCAATCCGAGCCTTTTCCCGTAAATAGCCCAGTTATCGCCCCAGGCCAGTGTTCCCCTGTACCATCCGTCACCCAGAAAGGCGCCGATGGCATTCCTGCCTCTGACGATCTGAGATGTTACATCATATACCTGGTACTGAAGTCTTTTTCCATAGGATGTCCATCCCGGCATCATTTCCTGATCACCGACCTTCCTCCCGTTGCAATGCAGTTCATATAATCCGTGAGCACTTACATATACAGTGGCTTTTCTGACAGGTTTTGATATTGTGAATTCTTTTCGGAAATGAGGTGAAGGTGCATATCTGAGAGTATCATTTTCCAATTCAATCCATTTGGCTTTCCAGTCGGAAGGGGAGAGAAGGCCCATTTCCCAGAAAGCGGTTTCACTCCATCGTGTTGACCGGCCCTTGTTATCCCATATCCTTACCTGCCAGTAATATCTCTGTCCTGATTTCAGATCCGGCCCTTTATAAACGAGCAGATGGGATTCATCTGAAGTGATTCTGCCTGATTCCCACACAATATTTTTCGAAGCAAAACGGGAATCTGTTGCAACCCTTACCGAATAGGCTGTCTGAAGAATATTGTTGCCTGTAGCGTTTATCTTCCATGAGAAACGCGGCTGCAGTACGTCTATACCTTCGGGATTGATTTTGTATTCACACCTGAGGTCCCTTACTGCAAGATTCTGTGCGGAGAGACATACAGTTAAGGCCATCAGAAAAAGAGAAATTTTTATTGATTTCATGATTGGTTATTTTAGGTTATAAACTCCAAGATCATAAAAATTATGTAAATAAAAAAACAGATCTGCTGCCGTTTTCCTGACTGAAAGTTGTTAAATTGCAAATTACTTCAAGAAATATACAATTATGGGTCCAATCAGTGGTATTTTACTCATCGCACTTGGCAGTATCGGAGCAGCAAGTTTTTATGTTCCCTTTAAAAAAGTTAAGTCCTGGGCCTGGGAATCCTACTGGATCAGCCAGGGTCTTTTTGCATGGATAATTATTCCCTGGATTTTTGCTTTTATATTTATTCCAAGTGGTGAACTGATACCCATTATTAAAGAATCCCCTGCTTCTGTTAAGCTTATGGTTGCATTTTTCGGAATGTTATGGGGATTTGGCGGACTCACCTTCGGACTCGCACTCAGATATCTGGGAATAGCTCTCGGACAGAGTATTGCGCTCGGCCTGTGTGCTGCCTTCGGAACACTTCTTCCCCCAATCATTGCCGGCGAAAATCTTTTCTCAACAAAGGGAGGTATTCTGATCGTGATAGGAGTAGCAGTCACTGTTGCGGGAATTATAATAATAGGATATGCAGGATCCCTCAAAAGCAGGGAAATGCCTGAGGAAGAGAAAAAAGCGGCTGTCAGGGAATTTGCTCTGAAAAAAGGGATCCTGATAGCTGTATTTGCCGGAATTATGAGTGCCTGCTTCAATTTCGGCTATGAAGCAGGAAAACCAATAGAGGAGATAGCCCTGGCACATGGAACAAATCCCCTGTATCAAAAAAATCCATCCCTGATTTTTATTCTGCTCGGAGGATTTTTGACAAACCTGGTATACTGTGTATTCCTGAATATAAAAAACAAAACATATAAAGACTATTTTACGGTTTCCGGCGGCATATTTGCCAATAATCTGTTCTTCACCTTTCTTGCCGGATTGCTGTGGTTTCTGCAATTTCATTTTTTCGGTATGGGATCCAGCAAGCTTCCTGCCGGAATGGCAATTTTCGGATGGAGTATCCTTATGGCGCTTAATATATCAATCAGCAATATATGGGGAATAATACTGAGGGAATGGAAAGGTGTTTCAACAAAAACAATTGTAGTCCTGATAACCGGAATAGTCGTACTTATTCTTTCAGCATTTATAGTTAAACTGGGATAAGCCGGGGTGTGCGTTTTTCCTTCCGGGAGGCACAGGATGTCATATCATAAAATACTGCAGTTATGAAAAAAAGGTTCGGATTCAAAATGAAACTGTTTCCCGGATTCAGGGAAGAATACCGGCAAAGACATAATGAGATCTGGCCGGAGCTTGTCAGGCTTCTCCGTGAGGCAGGTATCGGCAATTATTCAATCTGGTATGATGAAGAGACAAGTTTTCTTTTCGCTTACCAGGAACAGTCCGGCGAAAGTTCGTCCCAGGATATGGGGTCGGCAGAAATAGTTAAGAAATGGTGGAAACATATGGCGGATATAATGGAAACGAATCCGGATAATTCTCCCGTGAGTATTCCGCTTGAAGAAGTATTTTACATGGAATAATCATAAATGTTAAAGAATATGAAACGACCATGAAAGAAATTAATACACAGATTCATATACATGGGTATGACTTTTTATTCATGGGAGGTTCCCGATAAACGGGGCAGGTTCCCGATAAACGGGGCAGGTTCCCGATAAACGGAACAAAGAATCCGAACTATTTAATTTACAATAACATAATAATATTTTCGTATGAAAAAAGAGCTGATTGAAAAGACTTATAAGCTTGCAAAGGACCAGTATGCAGAACTGGGTATTGATACAGACCAGGTGTTGTCCGTTCTGTCGGAAATAACTATCAGTCTGCATTGCTGGCAGACGGATGATGTCGGCGGATTTGAAAAGGAAGGAGCCGAGCTTGGGGGAGGCGGCATCCAGGCTACGGGAAATTATCCCGGCAAGGCAAAAAGCATCGGCCAGATGAGGGACGATCTCGATAAGGCAATGTCTCTCATTCCCGGAAAAAAAAGACTTAATCTTCATGCAATCTACGGAGAATTTGGCGGAGAATTTATTGACCGTGACAAAATAGAGCTGAAGCATTTCCAGGGATGGATCGACTGGGCAAAGGAAAGGGATACCGGCCTTGATTTCAACTGTACCTGTTTTTCTCATCCCCTGGCGGATGACGGATTCACACTTTCAAGTAAAAATGAGAAGATCCGCACTTTCTGGGTTGAGCATGTAAAAAGATGCCGGGCTATCGGCGCTGAAATGGGGAAACAGCTGGGAACACCCACGGTTCATAATCTGTGGATACCGGACGGCTCCAAGGACATACCCGTTGACAGATATGGTATCCGTAAATTACTGAAGAAATCACTTGACGAAATATTTTCCGTTAAATATCCGAAAAAGTATCTCAGGGATTCTGTGGAAAGCAAGCTTTTCGGTATCGGATCCGAAGCCATGGTAGTGGGTTCACACGATTTCTACATGGGGTATACCCTTACAAACGACCTGATGATTACTCTCGATAACGGACATTTCCATCCGACAGAATCGGTTGGTGACAAAATATCATCACTCCTGTTGTTTTATGATGAGATCCTGTTGCATATGACCCGGGGTGTCAGATGGGACAGCGATCATGTCACAACCCTGAATGATGAGATTATTCTGATAGCCCAGGAGATTGTTCGGGCAAAAGCCCTGGGGCGCGTCAATATCGGACTCGATTACTTTGATGCGAGCCTTAACCGGGTCGGAGCCTATGCCCTTGGAACAAGAGCTGTTCAGCAGGCTTTTCTTTTTGCCCTGCTGGAGCCCCATGCAAGTCTTGTAACAATGGAAGAAGAGGGCAAAACCTTTCAACGGCTTGCAATATTGGAGCTGATGAAATCCAAACCCTTTGGTGCTGTATGGGATTATTATTGCCTGAAGAACAATGTGCCGGCAGGCGGGGATTATATTGCTGAAATAGAAAAGTACGAAAAGGACGTTCTTCTTAAGAGATAATTTGTATATTGAAGGTTTTCGGATAATCTGGTAAAATTCCTTCGCGTTACTTCCGGAGAATAAAAAAGACCAGAGGCAGCTGATGCTCTTTTGCCTCCCTTGTCCCCTTGTTTTTTATAAACATCACAACCCGTATATGAAAGAAAAAGTAATTGCTGTATTTGATGTGGGTAAGACCAATAAAAAAGTTATTCTCTTTGATTATAATCTGAAGCCGCTTTCTGAAACAGAGGAAAAGTTTGCCGAGACAATCGATGATGACGGATTTCCTTGTGATGACATCGGGCATATCGAAAGATGGATCAGAGAATCAATAGTAAAACTTATCCGGTCGGACAAATATGATCTGACAGCAATTAATTTTGCCACATACGGTGCCACCATGGTATATCTTGATGCCGAAGGAAAAAGAGTGACTCCGGTTTATAATTATCTCAAACCCATGGATGACAGGCTGCCGGAAAGGATATACAGGAAATATGGCGGACAGGATGAGTTTTGCAGAAGGACCGCATCACCGGCCCTGGGAATGTTGAATTCGGGAATGCAGATAGTATGGCTCAGGCATGAAAAGGGGGAATCATATTCGAGAGTCAGGTATATTCTCCATTTTCCGCAGTATCTTTCGTTTCTTCTTACAGGGAAGATATATTCGGAACATACTTCCATAGGCTGTCATACTGCCTTGTGGGATTTTGACAATATGGCCTATCATCCCTGGGTGAGGGATGAGGGCATTGTTCTGCCTGAACCGGCAGATGTGGGCACTCTTGAAGAGGTAGAGATTGAAGGCAAAAAAATACTGGTTGGAATAGGCATCCATGACAGTTCTTCATCGCTGGCACCATATTTTTCAAGCAGCAAAGGGAAGTTTCTGCTGATTTCAACCGGCACATGGTGCATAAACATGAATCCTTTCAATACGGAAATCCTGACAGCCGGACAGCTCGATCATGATTGTCTGTGTTATCTGAGTATTGCAAAACAACCCGTCATGTCTTCCAGGCTGTTCCTCGGAAACCTTCATGAGACAGCCGTAAGGAAACTCTCGGATTATTTCAAAACGAAGCCTGACCATTATAAGACTGTCAGACCCAACAGGAAGCTTGTTGAAATCTGCAAAGCCAGATCAGCTGAAAGCAGATTCTTTTTCGACATGCTTCCATATTCCAGGGAACTCAGGGGAAAGCCCGATTTTTTTGTTTTTAATTCCTTTCAGGAAGGTTATCACCAGCTCATGGTTGAGCTCACCGAACTGACATCAGAAGCAATTGATCTTGTCATCCCTGAAAATGACGACACAGAAAATATTTATATCACCGGTGGCTTCTCCGCCAATCATCTGTTCCGCAAACTTATTTCCACCTCATATCCGAAGAAGAAGGTGTATACTTCGGAAATATTAAATGCTACTGCCCTGGGTGCTGCACTGGTAATACTCCGGACAATAAATCCCGGCCCGGACCCTGTCCTGAATCTGGGACTCAGGCAATGCTGAACGGCAAAACAACAGATGCTGCTTATTCTTTCCGCAGACGGAAGATCAGTTCACTGCTTTTTATTCTCCTTACAGAAATATAAAGAACAGCTGTCCCGGTAATAATTATTAGAAGTATCATTATAATTACCAGGCACCAGGGCATTTCATTCCCGCTGCGGACAGATGGTATAGTAGCTGTAATGCCGGAAACAGCTCCGCTTATTACTCCCCATACAAGGATTATCAACTGATCCCTCAGAATAAGTTTTCTTATACTTCGGATAGTAAAGCCGGTTGCAGAAAGGAAGGCAAACTCACGCTTCCTGATGTTATAATTCCGAAGAAGAACAAACCCCAGTCCTGTTATCCCGAGTATCATTCCAAAGGCGCCGAATACTGCGAACACGTTCAGATATGTATTGGTAACACGGAAAAAGGAGGCAAGTTTTTCACCGGCATCTGTTGCAGAAAAGCCGTAACCTGACAACCGTTCATTGAGTGTGTTCCTGTAGAGCCCGGCTGATTCATGCCTGCCATCCACCAGAAAGACTGAACTGCCTTCCACTGAAGGGAAATATAATGAGAGGTTTTCTTCACTGATAAGAAGATATCCCTGAAAAACAGAAGATTTCAATCCTGCCCCTATAATAATGTTCAGAGGCTGGCCGTTTTCAGCTCTGAAGACAAGGGTGTCCCCGATACTGATCTGAAGGCCCCACTGAAGAACCGTTTGATCAGCTATCCCGTAAACCGTGTTACTGTCCGGATTATTGCCGAGAAGTTCCCAGGGACTGCTTTCTTTCTGAAGCCTTATATCTGAGGCAAAGGAAAAAGCTTTCTTTTTTATAAACTCTTCCGGATCAACACCCAGGAGAGGGGGAGATGCAACATAGTTGAGATTGAGGCAGCTTGCATCATCGCCCGGAACCCTGCTGCATTGTACTATGAACATGTCTTTCAGCTCTTCTTCATCGAGATCATATTCCATTCTTCCTGATTCAGACATCAGGTCTTCCTTCACCGGAACGGCTGATTCGGCCCATAAAAGATATCCTCCCGTACCCCCGGGACGATCAAGCATTTTATCCGTCAGTATCAGTTTATTGGCACCTGTTATCATCACAGCAAAAATGCCTGCTGCAATAAAAACAACGGGTGTGACTATATGGGAAGGATGAAATGAATAATATTTTCTCTGAAAACTTTTTCCGGAAAGGGTTTCAATGTCTGATCCGCTGCTTTCTCTTATATAAAAATACCTGGCAAGGAGTATAAATGCGGTAAACAGGAAGATTCCCGAAGTGAAGAACAGTATTGTTTCGTAATCTGTTACAGTAAAGCCGGAAATAAAGAGGCTGATGGCACAAATCAATACGACTGAAAAAGCGATCAGGTTTTTCCCGGGGGAATGTTTTTTAAGCTTGCCACCTTCCGGCAGTGTCATTTGCTTCAGGAAGTTCCCCGACTTGAAGAATATAAGAACAGCAGAAATTATCAGCACTGATGAAAAGCCATATGCAAGCGGAATAATACTGAAATCCGCTGACAGTGCCGTTGTCTGAACCGCACCGGACCATACAGAGTTTAACGCCTTGATGATAAGCAGGTTCAGTAAATAACCCAGAAATACTCCGGGTATTGCTCCTGCAAGTGATAACAGGAATGACTCTCTGAAAAGGAGGTTTTTTAAATATTTATTCCTGAATCCCAGTGCGTACATAATACGGGTCTGTTTTTTTCTGGTGTCGAAGTACATTGATACAGCCAGTGACAGGAGAATCAGGCAGGATATGATCATGAAAAAGCTGAGACTGAGAAAGAGAGAACTGAAATCCACGCTTTGCCCGGCACCTTCCATGGCTGAATCCCTGGCATCTGTAACGCTAAGGCCGGCAGTGGCGGGATCAAGGACGGTCCTGAGCCTGTCAGTGATTTCGTGGAGAGAAAGTGATTCGGGAAATCTTATGGCAGTAGCTGTTCCGAAATTATTTCCCCAGAGCATTTTCCCGGTCTCATAGCTGATGAAGGCTTTCGGCGTTCCCCTGTAGCTGTTCCAGTAATCCTCATCCTTTTTCCTGATCTGATCCAGGAGAATGGGCACGCCGGCATTCCATCCCGAACATGTTGTACTGCCCGATATTCCCGGAAAATCCGGCATAAGTGAGGGATCTGCATACTTGTCGTCATTCTCTCCGATGGCAGCTATATAAAAATCCCTGCTTTTCTCTTTAAGGCTTTTTCCGGATAAGGGATCATACCAGTCGAGTGTCACCGTATCCCCGGGAACAGCATCAAGATCCTCCGCAAGCCATCTGTTGATAATTATTTCGTCTGCGCCAATGCCGGGATACAAATTTCCGGGAAGAGCTGACACAAAAGAATAGGGAGTTGATTTTTCGTTGATCCTGAAACTGTTGACAAGGTAGGTCAGGACGGCCTCACTCCCGGGTATCTTTTCAAGTATTTCCGAAACCAGGAGTCTGTCGAGGAATATCCGGTCAGAAATGAGTTCTCTTTCACCTGTTTTTGCGGATAATCTCAAAGTAAGCCCGATATCATCCGGCGAAAGGACAGCGGATAGTATTTTATTATAATCAGCCTTATTTACCTGATCTGTCAGTATCCTGTTTGCCTGAATCTTTTTTTCCGGTCCCGGGGCAAGATCACTTATGTTAAGAAACAGAACCATAGGGATCTGCTGGCTGACACCCGGAGAAAAATCACCTGCATCTTCAGGGGGAATGATGCGGCTTACTTTCATTACCCTTGATCCATGGTTATCTTTTGACGGGGCAAAAGGAGCATTTGCCGGCAGAGGATCGGTCTCCCTGAAACGCACAATTATTTCTTCACCTTCATTTATGTCCAGGTGCCGTGCCAGGGCATTGTTTATCCCGGCTTCACCCGGACTGACAGGAAGTGAGCCGGATCCGTGGAAAGGAAAGAAATTTCCATCAATACCATATATTTTTACATTCAGGGCAGTCAGTCCGCTTGAGAAATTACTGCAATATCCTTCTGTTTCAAGAATTGAAACAGAAGGATTACCTGTCTGTTCCGAGATCTTTTCTGCAAGAGAGGGATCAAAATATCTTAATCCTGAAGTAATTATGATGTCAGTATTACCAAGTTTTCCTTCTGATGTCCGTTTCAGGCTGCTTCGTACGGAATGGCCGGTAAAAAGGGAACCGGCAATTACTGCCGAAAGAATTAATATAATAATAACTTGATAAACAGCATCTTTTCTGTGATAAACAAGAGATTTTAATATCATTCTGCAGACATCCGGCTTCATTCTTTTTCAATGTTATTCAGTTAATGAGTCTGCCGTTTTCCAGTTTCAGATGAATTTTCATTCCGGAAGCCAGGGCGGCTGAATGAGTGACAACAAGCAGCGTGAGACCCATTTCCCGGTTTATCTCTTCAAGAAGTTCAGCAAGTATTCCTGCATTTGCTGCATCAAGTGAACCGGTCGGCTCATCGGCGAGAAGAAGTGAGGGTTTGTTAATCAGGGCTCTTACAAGGGTAACTCTCTGTGCTTCTCCACCCGATATCTGAAAGGGATATTTACCGGAAAGGGATTCGATACCGATCCTTTTCATCAGCCCGGATGCATTTTTTTTCCTTTCTTCATATTCAGCAGTTTCAATATCCGAGGCAAAAAGCGGAAGAAGGATATTTTCCCTTACTGTCAGATGGGGAAGGAGAAGATGATCCTGAAAAACGAATCCTATATTCCTGTTCCTGTAGGCAGCTGATTCATCAGCATTAAGGGAACAGGCAGATCTGCCCCTGAAGACGACATCTCCCGAATCGGGATAATCAAGTGTGCCGATAATATTAATCAGGGTTGTCTTTCCCGAACCTGACGGTCCTGTAACAGCAACAGAGTCACCGTCCTTTATGACAAGGTCCAGGTTTTCGAGAACAATTCCCCGTTGTGAGTATGACTTTGATATTTTTTTAAGCTCAAGCATCCTGTGCTGTCTTTATTGATTTTTTATATGATACGGAAACAAGGATGTTTCAACTTTCCCTGTAAATTTCTGATATGGCAAGCGACATTTTGTCAAGAGAAAATTCTGACAATACCCGCTCTTTTCCTTTTTTACCCAGTTCTGATGCCAGTTCCTTGTCTTTAAGCAGCTTCTTCAACGATAAGGAAAGCTCTTCAACAGTGTCGGGCAGATATGTAATTCCTCCTCCGCTTGCTGCAATTATTTCAGGAAATGCGCCGGTGGCCGGCTGTACAACAGGTATTCCGCTGCTGTTGGCTTCGAGTATATATAAGCCGTATCCGTCGTATTTCCGTACGGGAACACTTATCACGTCAACATCGTTGAAGAACTCCATTTTTTTATTACCCTGGAATTCAGGGTAAATCTTTATGCTTTCTCGGAAACCCTGTTCCCTGATCTTTCTTATCTGATCTGAAATGAATGCTTTGTCAGTGCCGGTATAACCTCCACATACATTGAGGGTAAGATTGGGCATTGAATGTTTTGTTTTCAGCTCAATGAATGCATCCACCAGTTTGTCGAACCCGTTGTAATGACTTACACGGCTGAAAAAGCCCAGGGCAGGAGGACGGTTTATTTTTTTCCCCCCGAAGGCCGGTTCCGGATCGAAGCCCAGCGGGATAACATGGATATTGTCTCCGTTCACACCTGTCTTTGAAATAAACAGCTGCCTGTAATAATTACTGGGAGTGATGAAATGATCAACATGAACAGATTCCCTGCCGATCATTTCCCAGGCTTTGCTTTGCCATGGCTCAGACATGTCATCAATCCAGTCATCCTCATTGAGAAGGGAACATACCACCTTAACCTTCATTCTGTTCTTCAACTGCCTGGCAAGACCGAGGATGAGTGCGTTGGAGAGATGAATGACATCCGGTTTTCCTTCCTTCATCAGATATCCCACCAGTCTGTCAACCTCTTTTTTCCGGAAGGCATTATCACCTTCTATCATGTTTATCGTGAGTTCCTCATATCCTTCCGTACTGGTTGTCCCTGCCTGCCTGGCAGCAAGTTTCAGAAAAGGCTTCATGTCAAAAAATTTTTCCAGAAAGTCCGGCATGTTTTTAAGAAAGCCAACCTTTTCCCTCAGGAACATTGAGATGGCACCAAAAAAAATATGCTCGTCAAAGCCTGTTACGGTACCGGCATCATCCGGCGGGAGATAAAGCGGAATAGCGCTTGCCGTGATTCCCGGCATTTTTCGTATAGCCCTGAAATAAAGCATATCGCGATAGCAGTTTGCACAGTAAAATGATCCTCCCGATCCTGTTATCAGATAAATGACTTTCATGTTTCTGCTCTTTCTGTTATATTTTCTGAACCTTTGCGCGATTTCCTGCAAATCCGTGTCCGGTGCCGGCAATTTTTATTTTGTTCCAAAGGCCAGCAGGCGTCCGTCTTCGGCAAGAAAATAAAATCTGCCTCTTGAAACTGCCGGTGAACTGCTGACAGGAGCTCCTGTATTAAAACTCCATTGTTTCTTCCCGTCCTGTAATCCCAGGATATAAATATTTCCGTCCATACTGCCGAAAAGCACACCCGATGGCGTAATTACTGCCGAGCCCGTAATCCGGCCGTTTGTCCTGAATTTCCATACTGCTTCGCCTGATCCGGATTTGTAGCAATACAGATACTTATCCTCATTTCCCACAACAAGGATAT
>LSQX01285510.1_pt2 | contig 13228 bp, 9 predicted proteins | sample 654561 | NCBI WGS metagenome assembly LSQX01 (sample SAMN04489861, study PRJNA283612) | anaerobic digester metagenome | isolation source: 4 biogas reactors fed with cattle manure at either 37C or 55C with and... | place: Denmark: Kongens Lyngby | collected 2014 | reverse complement strand
GAGATCACCTGACGTAGAACACAAAAGGGATTCTCTTGAGCCGTCAGGTGAAGGGAACATCGAATGCTAGCCCAGGCGGTAAACATCTTTAGTAGCGGTTCACGCAGCCCCTGGGATTCGACTGATTCCGACGAAGGAATACCCGAAAGTGACTTGAATGGAGATGGTTAGGTGGAACCTCGGGCAAGACAACGGTGGCTCGTGGGTGGAATCTCAATGAAGCTCATTGGCATGGTTACGTTTGTGGTTTTCCTGATCGCGCTGGTGAGTACGGTCCGTTCCTTCGTGCGCATGCGCGGGTGGAGACTAAAAGCCAGGTCTCTTACAACCCAGCAGATAATGTGGCGAATCGCACCGCACCTCTTGGTTCCGGCTATCATCATATTCGTGTTGTATCGCTCTCTCGGTAACGTATTGCTCAGAGAGCCAAGGGCCTGGAATTTCCGAGTTGTGGGAGCTTACTTCATGCCGGACATCGCACTCTTATTGCTTCTGGCTATCGTGCCAGACCTGCTGCAGGGCATCTACATGACAGCGGCTGTCATGGTCGATCGCGTCACCTGTCGCACGGCTCAACCTGGCGGCAACGCTCGGAGACGGCAGTAACTGCGCGTGTGGCGGATGAGCAGGGGTCAACTCAGTCCCCCCCTGGACACAATCTTCGGGTGCAACTGGCCCACGCAAGGCCCCATCGCGCCTGTGCTAGGCGCTCATACAGGAAGAGGCCTTGTAGGCTTAGTCTTTGCCCCGAAGGGGTTGTTCCCGCAAGTGCCATAGCAGGGTTTCGTGACTGTGTACCACACAGGGTCATGATAAAAAAGAGGAATAGCCATTAGTGTAGACCCTGGATTTCTTGGCGGAAGACTTCCTTCCCTCTGCGCAACCAGTTACAAATCGAACTTGATGAGCTTTCCCTCCTCTCCCCACTCCGCCAGCACCTCCTCGAGGTACTTCTTGACAGGTCCTCGTCTCAATTTGTCGTGAGCGAACTGGTTTCTGTATGACCTGAGACACCCGTAGCAGCTCGAATCTAGGCCACAGCCACATTGGCCTGAAACTCGATCAAATGCGCTTTTCAAACAAGACTCCATAAAAGCAGGATCTTCCAGTCTTGTAACAAGGCCTGCGCCTGCAGGCACATTATCGTAAACAAGCAGAGGATGGACTTCCCATGGCCTTCCTGTGCTATACCGGACGGTGACGTTCAGATCCGTAAGCGGGATCCCCAGTCTATTTGTGACACCTGCAAGAAGGGCATAGGCCAGGGAATAGGAAAACCATAGCGCATCATACGGCCTGTATGAAACATGTTCCTCGACGCCCGTTGTTGTGAAACCGGGGGTCTCGCCTGCATGCGAGCTTTCGCTGGAGAAAGGCCATAAGAATCGAAGCTCCACCACATCTGTAACAAACTCGTGGGCCAGAGATACTTTCTGAAGAGCCCCGGCGCACCTTCCACCCAAAGGAGTATCATGCTCGCCTGGGTAATTGCTCTCTCCTGAGAATCCTGCGCCGCATTTGAAACAAACCCAAAACTGGGCCTTGGATCGTCCTTCGCAGAGCTCAACCATCTTCCCGGGAAAGGCCCGCTTTAGCTCTATGAGCCCTCTTGAGCTTGAAGGCACAAGAAGCGTGCCTGTGTCAGGACCTACTGCGCCCGCAAAGTAAGGCCTGGTAGTGTACTGTCTTGCCGGCCGCCTACTAGGCTCATTGGGAACCTGTCTTCCTGTGACGAAACCAAATTCCGGCACCACGTATGTTTTTATTGGCGAGACCGGACCATTCCCTTTGGTTTCGCTTTCAGCCTTGTCCCAAATCTCAAAGAAATTGAGGTGATCCAGACTCCGGTATTTCCGAACAGGCCATTTAAGTCCCGCAATTGTCTTGAGACCCGCCGAACGCCACTCGTTCTTGTTGGCTATGACTTTACTTTCAGGCGCATACTCAGCTATTGCCATTGACAAGCTTCTGTTGAGCTCAACACCATACTTACGCCATGCCTTGCTTCCAAAACTCCCCTTCTTGGACCATCCAGTCCTTAACCGCGTACCGCCACCGTCAATTTCTAAGGCAACCACATCAACCGGAAACCCATATTTTGGAATCACTGCATTCCGGGATAGGAAACTCAAGACATCCTGGGTCTCCAGAGTCTTAAGCCTGTCTGAAGCCCATTTTGCGTCATCGTAGTTCTTACCCTTGGAGCTGTGCTCCTCAAATTCGCGAAGCTTTCTCCACTCAGAACATGCGACCTTTTCCGCCCTCGCCAATTCGCTGTCATCTCCGAGAACGCGCTGAACCCACGGTGGTTCAGCTCCTCTCACATGGCCCTGCAATCCAACATCAGTCCAGACTTCCCCGGGAACGACGTCCTTTATCATAGCTTCCACAGAATCCAGCTTCTCAACAATGAGCTCTCTTACATCCTTGACCATAGAAGGGTTATCAAAGTCTCCAATCAGCGCCTTAACCGATTCGAATCTGCCACTATGTTGCTGAAAAAACACACGCAGGCAACAAGCAGTCACATGCCTCAGGATGACCTTTTCATTCTTGATTGAAGTCGCCGGAGCATGGTCCAGTCTTCCTGACATCATGCGTTCAGGATGGGTGAAGTGGTACAAGTCATGAGGATTTCGCCTGCAGTAAGTGATGGCGATACCTGGCTTTCCAGGGCGTCGACCTGCCCGCCCCACTCTCTGGACATAGTTGAAGGGCTGAGGCGGCACATTTCTCAGAAACACCGTATCCAAATCGCCAAGGTCAACGCCAAGTTCGAAAGTCGTAGATGAAGAAAGGAGATGGATGTCCCCATTCTTGAAATCCCTTTGATATTCGCGGGCTTTATCGACATCAAGCTGCGCTGTATGCTCCTCAGCGCGATAGCCTCCGGGAAAATCCGATTGGTAGAGAGTCCGGTAGTGGTCTCCTGGGAGATCTCTTACCAAAACCGGTTCAGTCTTGCCTCTGCACCTCGGGCGCATACATAAACCGAAAGCATCCACAGCCGAGATTCTGGCACATGTATCACACTTGTACACTGTCTCAGTATGATGTACAGGCTCAAACCGCCACCACGCAAGGTTAAGTGCAGCTCCTTCGCTGCCCTGCTCAAAAAACGGGTCCTTTTGCACATTTGAGTCAGCTTCACGAACCTCTGTCCAGAGGTTCTCCAAGGCGACAACTGCTTCATTCAAGGCGCTTTGTCGAGATAGCCCACGATAAGTCTCCAGTAGTCTTGCCAGGAATACCGCTCTCCTTGCACCTTTGCCCGCCCAACTCCTCTGTTTTTTCCGAGAACGAGGAGATCCGGAAGTATACCAGCACTGCCGAATCTCTGTGTCAAGGTTGTCCCACCGTACCTCATTCCCGGAAACTTGCGGCCACGAAACCGCCCCATCAGCACGTGCGGTGTCGAATAGCAGGGTTGCAAGATGCCATCCCTGTTCCGGATTAAGGTTCCAAGGAGGCTCGGTAAATACTACCGGATAGGGCACCCACGGCGGGCGCTGAATATCAAATCGGACAAGGCCGACTCCCTCAAGGGAGAGTCTTGGCGATGAAGATAGGACTTCTGAAAGTACGCCGGCCTTCGCTACTCGATATATTTCTTCTCTGCTTGCGGCAGGCCCGAGGACATCCCTGGCCCGGTACTCGCCAATCAGTAGATGGACCAGATCGTTCAGCGATAGCCATGACCCGGCGTGTTCCGCACGTTTCATTGCATTCAACATGTAAACACGATTTCTATGCGACTCATAACTATACTGCGCGTACCACGCAAAAAAGGCAGCCTCTTGTCTTCCGTCCGCAAACGCAAGAACCTTCCGCCTTTGTTCCGGAAGCATGGAATGCAACGCTGTGGCTACAACACTATGAGGGCCTTCAGACCCGTGAATAACTTCTTTAACAGGATCTCTGCTACTCTTGCCGCACATAGCGCACTTTCTTAATTCATCGGGAGCATCTGCACCCGATTCTTGGAGGCTTACCTTAAGAATAGGCGCTGTCTTGTGTCCACAGCCCAGAGTCTCACCTGTCTCCGCTATTCGCCCGCATAATGTGCAAAGCATGTGGGAAGGGCAAAATCCTCGCTGCATGTTGAAACCTTCCAGTTCGTACCCATCCATCAATTGCTCTAATTCGCAGTCATGCTCTAGTTCAAGTGTCGGTTCTTCTTGATCCGCTTGCTTTTCACTCCTGACCGGCCTTTCGAGCCTAACAGGCAGAAAATACTCAACGCCAAAATCATCGCTGGCAGGATCGCGCACTGCCTCAAGTAGCATGCAATCACGGACTCTTCCCACAAGATAATGCTGCCCGCAATCTCGGCATATGGCTACCTCAAATTTTGCCCCTTCTCCATTTGAACCTCTACCGAGGGATATGGCAAGTCTCGGGTAGTACGATATATGTGCCCCCTCCAGAGCTCGAATAAAATGGTGATACCTGAGAGTAAGAAGAGGTTCCCCGTCAGAATCTCTGGCTTGTTCCAAAAGCCAGATTATGTCTGCCAAAGCTTCGGCCCTTTCAACTTCACACTGCAATTCAGGAAAGACCTCTGCGGCTGCATCGGTTATCCTTACAGGCTCTCGCACCATGTCCAGGAGCTTCAGACTACGGGAATCCGAAAGCAGAACCGATGCAAGAGACTCTCTCTCCCCCTGTTTCACAGGCGTCTTCTGGGAGAAGGTATCAGCCCTGGCAGACGGAAGGCACCCTTTGAAGCCGTCCTTTACTCTCCGGTAATCCAAATGAGTCAACTCTGTTCTTGATTCCGGATCTCCGGTGACACCGTCAAGTTGACCCGTGATAACCTGGTGCGAGTTGAAAGCCTCTCCGAACAGAGTCGAAGCAAAGCCTGCAACTTCATTCATGTCCCCCTCCCTATCTGCAAGAGTTGCGCTTGTGACAATACATCTGAAGCCGCTTTTTCGTCCACCCTCTCTGAGACGCTGTTTGAGACGGCGTATGAGCATTCCCATTTCGGTACCGCGAATGCCCATGTATTGGTGAGCTTCGTCCATCACCAATGTTTTCCAGTGACGAGAAGCGCCGCAGTCGAAAAGCGCACTGTCGTCAGGACGTATGAGCAAATACTCCAACATGGAGTAATTTGTCAGGAGAATATCCGGAGGAGTCTTCCACATATCCTCACGGAACACTACCTCGCCCAGCGCTTGGAGTTCACTGACTTCGCTGAGCCAATGCTGCGTTGCCCTGCCGTCCTTTGCATTGCGGGGAGTAGCTCCGATGTACTCGCCAAAAGTGAACGAGAAAGGCGAGCCACCGTCTTTGAGTCTACGCGCAATCGTCCGCAACCTTTCCTTTTGGTCATTAGCCAGGGCATTCAGGGGGTATAGAATAAGCGCTCGAACCCCCGGGACAGTCCCAGCCCTTCTACCCCCAATGAACTCTCGGTACAGATCCAGAAGAATGGGAAACAAGAACGCCTCTGTTTTGCCGCTTCCCGTCCCTGTCGCAACTATGACATTGCCTCCCTGCAATGCTTCCCGTATGGCAGCCTCTTGGTGGCTGTAGAGAGGCCTTCGCCCGTGATGCCCATCCAGGGCATGAAGAAACGCTTCGTCAGGGCTCGGCGTGAACAGCTCCTGACACAACTCCTTCAGGGTTATGCCTGTACGAAAAACAGGCTTGCCTTCAATGAAGGGGCCTTCTGAAAGCGACCCGCTATCATCCAGGGCCGCCTCAAAAGACTCTCGCAGCGCCGGATCTCGAAATAAGAAGGTTGTATTGAGATACCTCTTGTAACGCGTTTCTACCTCTCTCAACAACCCTACAGGATCGAAATACGCCAATTCCTATCACCTCACACGCAACATACATGTGTGAAGGACCCCGCATTTGGACCCTAAAAGAGGGCTTGAACCCTTCCCTCCTACATTTCGCCGATGTTCGTGGATCCTCGCTGTCCGGATTTCTTGAGGACGGCTCCTCCCAGCCCCAACTTCTTGAGCCTTGGCGCCAAAGATGGATTCTGCTGCTTCAGGGCATTTGCAATACTGTGCGCTATTGCTTTGCATTTCCTGACAGTGGATTCTCTTCCGCCGTAAGTGGCAACACTGACTGAACAGCTCCTTAGCACATTGCCTATGAGCGGATCTTCCAAGAGCGTGTCCATCAAGTCAAGCCCTTTATGCCTCCGTTGTCTCAGGCGAAACTCAGCAATTCTAAGACCATCGCAGGTCACGGCGCCATTTCCAGGATAGGTTAGGTAAGCGACAGCATGTACATTCTTGCTGCGTCCGCAAGCCCTATACTGTTGCACGGGCGTACGGGGTTGAACCAAAGCCAGACAATGAGAGACGTCAGAATCGCTATCCCGAATCCACATAGACACGGGACCCTCGACGTTAGACCTGAGTTCGCTCTGATCATAGAAATCCCGGAGGGGAATGGCAAAAGGTTTCCTTGCGGCCGGGGACAACGTGTACCTCTTCGCCCCTGACTCAGAAAACCCGACGAAAAAGGGCTTACCGGCGGCGCTGACAGGCGCTTTCAACCAAATGACGCGCCGCCTGTTGGCAAGAAAATCCTCGTGTGACAGAGACACCGGCAAGTCGTGCCAATACAAAGGCTCTTTGGATTGATCGCCGACAGCATACCACAGGCGGTTTATGGGAACAGAGATGCAGGGTTCCTTATGAATCTTTCTGCCTTCTTTGACGCGTATGGTGAGAACCTCGTAGTCAGGGTCCGGCGGGATTTCTATCACTGTACTGCTTGGCGTTTGCTCAACGGTGTAGAAATCGTCCACTGCCGACGTTACACTATTATCGTGAGTCACCCTGACATAAAGTGGCTCGTGGCCTTCCGGTCCGGGAAACAATGTCTCTTTCTCCCAGGATATCTGCTTTATTGACCTGACCAGAACGAAGTCGAGGCTGTCCATTAAGATATCGTCATCTTCGTAAATGCGGGCAAAGAACCAACCAAGAGTCTCCTCCTTGAACGGGTTTTCGGCGTTGTCTCCGCAAGTGTCGTCCAGATGCAGTCTCATCTCACCGGGCCTCGCGAAAAGTTTGGTTTGAAACCTTCTCCTTCTACCGGGCCCTTCGCTCCCGACAACCACTGTCGTACCCTCTTTGAAAGGTTCCGGAGAAACCAACACGGGTGCGCTCCCTAGGAAGAAATCTCTCTGATCCAAACCGGAACGAAACACAGTGCCTTCCAATGAAAATGCTTGCTTTCGGCTCCATTGGTATCTTTCGCCTGTGGGCAGCGCAATCTCTGGTAGAGTTTGGCCTGTTTCAGCCACCTCCATCACAAAGGCCCGGCAATTCTTGACACCGCAACTCAGCCAGCTCACCTCACCGGCGACCTCAAATGTGGCGGGACATACTGCCACGTATTTGCCTGTGGAAATATAACGAACACGCCGCCCACGTCTACCTTTTTCTCCGGTGATCCTGAAGAGAAGCAAGTCGTTAGGGTCCAGTTGCACGTGGCGGGTAATGTCACCCAGTCGAACGATTACCGGCTCTAACCTGTTGATTGTGCACAGCGACTCGTTGGAATCAGTTCGCGCAAATCCTAGACGTGAAGCCTCTGCATGACCAACAGGTTCCAGTTTCTCTTCACTTCCGGCATAGCGCGCTGAGCAATCAGATAGGCTGAACGTCTCTGAGACGGACAAAACCAAGCCTACGCATTGCCGCCCTCGGTGTTCCCAGGTTACTACTTCAGGCCGTAGCACCTCGCTCCTCCGCCCTTTCCTGGCCGCCTCAGCCTCAGTCCCCTCTGAGGTTATTGGAGATGCGGCAAGCCTCCCTGACAACACTCTTGGTGACCCGCCGCGCTTTTCGGTGTCAATACGAACACGCGGTGGAGATTCGCTTCGTTCAGGTTCGTCCGCAAACTCAAGAGCAATGTCAACCGCAGGTAGCTCCACGCTGCTCGGTTTGTCACCGATGGCCTCTTCTGGCCCTCGGCCAGTGTCCGGCTTCGGATCTCTATGTATGGCCTGTGTATCACTTTCCTCGACAGGTTCAACGTCAATAGAAACGTGATGGGCGCCACGGGAAGGATCTGCAACCTCCCAAGGACGATCTCGAAGTCTCTTCATGATCCCAATCAAAATCAACAGGCAGGCAAAGGCGGCTAGTACATATAGCATGATAGGCATTGTGGGCTCACCTCGATCACCCATTGTCCTAATCCAAAGGGTTTCGCAGAGATTCGATTCTAAAGTCCTACGGCTGTAGAAGAGAGGTGTATCCCTTATTCTAAACCTCGGTAAGCGGTGGCAATACAAAGCGACGTCTGGCAAGTTTTCTGGAGGAAATCATGTGGTTCTTCTTGGACATAAATGCGCGACAAGTCTACTTGGAGTTTTGTGAGCTGGGCCTTTTAGCGCTACTGATTATTTGTCTTCAGGACAGTTTTCGACCTGACAACCGTAATCTTAGTCCCTAGATTCGTGTCTGTTCGGCAAATTCCCTTCTGAAAAAACCCATATTAGCTGAATATTTTGCAAACCCGGTTTGCAGCGATATAAGCTCGCCTTGGTAGGTTGATAGTGTCGAGCTATAGGCGGGGCTGGATACCCCCCCCCCGCATGAACGCGTGGGAAGAGCCATTTTTTATGCTACCTGTAGATGAGAAGCGAAGATTGGTAAAGAGAGACATGCAAATCACTATTGACTATGCCGGGCATTAGCAATCATCATATGATACTCATATAATTCCCTTGAGATCACTCAGGAGGCTGACATGAGACGCCGGGATAATTCAAAACCTTCGATAGAAATCCCACGCGAAGCAGAAGAGAAGCCCTTTGATTTTGATTCCATGCCTTGGGTCGATGAGGATGAATACTATCCTCGCATCAATAGTCTCCGGTCAGCGTTTGGCCAATTCGACATGGTCCTTCAAGTTAGGCAGTTCCCTCGTGTGTCATGGGTTCTTTGGGCCTTGAAACCTGCAGGTGAAGAAACCGCTGCCGATGATGACGCGGAGAGCATCAGCAAGAGGATTCTAGCCAAGAATCGACATGCCCTTAATGAGCTTGCAAAATGAAACCCGCCCTCTTCTTGCTTCACCTATCTACAGACTCATCATGACAGAAGGGATCCCGGTATAGGCACTCAAGTGCACCCGTTGAATTCAGCAATCTGCTCGATTATCGAGTCGGAAACGGACAATTAAAACGTTACCCAACTCAAATCATTCGAAAGGAGGATTGTTGTCCTCATGCGACACGTGTTATGTCATGGACTGAAAAGATGTTGACATGTCTTGGTCATACATTAACTGAGCAGGAAACACGCACCATATGTCGAACCATATGTTCGGGACTTGCGATGCCATCGTCTGTCACACTTGAGAATCAAGCCGGAGCTGTCAAGGACAAAACAGCCATCTGGTCTTTACGGGATTATCGTTATTGGAAAGCTAGGTTCTCCAATGAAACGCAAGGACCTTAGAGAATTTCATTACATAACCCACATAGACAACTTGACATCAATAGCTCAACATGGGATTTTGTCTCGCAAGTTGGCTTCAAAGATAGAACATACATCGATCGCTATGCCAGAAATTCACGATCGACGAAGCAAGGTCACTGTTGATAAAGAATACTCACTACATTACTACGCCAATCTGTATTTCGATGCCCGGAATCCTATGTTGTATAAGATAAGAGATCAGCACAGGCAATTGTGCATACTGAGCATTGATACTGCAACCTTGGATTTGTCAGGCGTCATAATAGCTGACAGGAACGCCTCCAGTAAGAATGTTCAATTCGCTCCAGCACCGAAAGGTCTTGACCTGATTGACGAGGAATTAGTATTCGCTCCATACTGGACGCGTTCATCAGACCCAAGTGAAGAATTGTACCGTAAGGCAGTCAAGTGCGCAGAAGTCTTAGTGCCAAGGCTAGTACCACCCGAATTCATAATCGGAGCTTATGTATCGTGTGGAGAGGCATGTGACAGAATACAGCAGGAATTAGCGAAGTCAGGCATCTCGTGTTGTCTGTCAGTAAATCCGAACCTATTCTTCCGCTGAGGAATGAGGGATATTAGTGGTTCACATTATTAAGGGTGACTTATTCAATTCAACCGCACAGACGCTGGTTAATGCGGTCAATTGCGTAGGAATCATGGGTAAAGGGCTGGCCCTGGAATACCGGAAACGGTTCCCTGATATGTATGACGATTATGTTCCGCGCTGTGCTGCCAAGCAAGTTCGACTTGGAGAACCTTATGTCTATCAGAGTCGAACCCTCCCCTGGATTCTGAATTTCCCGACAAAGAAGCATTGGCGAGCACCGTCACGACTGGAAGATATCATAAGTGGGCTAGACCATTTGGAGACTCATTACGAGGAATGGGGCATTACGTCTCTGGCTGTTCCTGCGTTGGGGTGTGGCGAAGGCTTGCTTGACTGGACAATAGTCGGCCCAATCTTGCTCCAACGCCTTTCACGTCTGGAAATTCCGGTCGAACTCTACGAACCGCTTAGTATGACTCATCATGAGGATAGACACTCTTTTGTGAGAGATGGTGCGACGTCCTACAACGATCTCATTGATGCAAAACCTGGTCATAAGCGGGACTCGATTAGGCAAGTCTACCCATCCCATGTTGCTCTTGTCCTGGCCGTAGACAAGATTAGACAATCACCGGATCATTCACCCGTAGGACGCACATTGTTTCAGATGATTGCATACTTCGCAACTGTTCTGGGACTTCCAACCGGTCTCAGATATGTGAACGGCAAGTATGGCCCGTTCGCGCCTGAGCTGAAACAGATTACAACTAAGCTTATCAATAATGGTCTCATATACGAAGATCGTGTTGGCCGAATGATCGAGATCAGGGTAGGGCCTACCTATCCGCAGTCACTCAAGGTATACTCAACCCCATTGGTTAGCTGGGATCCGACAATTGAGAGAGTAGTCGACCTCGCTCTGCGTTTGGACATAACTAGTGCAAAAACCGCTGTGTTAGCTCATTATGCTGCACAGAATCTTGCAAATAAGCTGCATATTGCCCCTACAGAGTCAGAAGTGCTTGCGTCTGTCACTGAACAACAACGAGGCCGGTTAACGCTTACCGAAGAGTCCGTTGCCAAGACCATTCGAACTCTCTCATCCCTTGGATGGCTGGATGTCAAGTCTGGCGCTGACAATCATACTGTTGCGGGTATTAAGACAGTGCAGTTGTGATGTTGAGATGGTTATGAAACACATCTTGGCTCGATGAGTATGAATACCATCCTCGCGTTGACAGTCTCCTCCCACGCCCTGCAATTAAATGCTATTATCTATAGGACACTATATCTTCTGTGTATGGCAGTGAATAATCATGACCTGCCAGGACAGGACGATTTTGAAGTAACCGTGGTAGGATGTGTTGTTTTTTGCAAAACGTGAACGATCTCGATAAGGCATGCACACAATGCAGCCTTAGCCGGGCCGACGGAACCGCAGCAGCCCATTCCGCGGACCGAACCGGTGCCTCAAATCGCATGAGGCTTTTTGGATTCGGGTTGTTTGCGGCGATCTATTTCTTGTCTTTTCTTCAGCGTGTGGCAGTATCGGTGGTCGCCGATAACCTTGCAATGGAACTTGGGCTTGACAGCGTAGCGCTGGGTTTTATGTCATCGGGCTTCTTCATAGCGTATGCGCTGGCGCAGCCGGCTATGGGGCTTCTTTCTGACAAGGTGGGCCCGGGACGGGTAAGTGCCGGTGCATTGGTGATCGCAGCCGTGGGATCGTTTATGTTCGCGGGCGCCAAGGGGTTTACCCCGGCCTTCCTGGGACGGATCCTCATGGGCGTAGGCCTCGCAGCCGGGTTCATCCCCGGTATGAAGGTTATATCCTCCACGTTCCCGCCTGAGGCATTCTCCACATATAGCGCCTTGTTCCTTGCTATTGGAAATGCGGGCACTCTGGTGGGAGCTGCGCCGCTGGTGTGGCTGACAGTCGCTGCCGGATGGAGGCCAGTCTTTGCGGGGCTGGCTGTCTTGGCAGTATTGCTGGCCGCACTGTGCTGGGCATTCGCTAGGCGGCAATCTACGCACACAGCGCCGAACCCGGATTCAGGCGACGATCCTGGCTCCTACCGCGATGTAATACGCAGCCGCGAGCTCTGGTTGCTTGCCTGGTTTCTGTTTGCAAAATACGGCTCTCAAGTGGCTTTCCAAGGCCTGTGGGGAGTCCCGTACATCTCCAGCGTCTATGGCGTGAACCCCACTTCGGCTGCTCAGGCGGTGACAATGGTTGCCATAGGTTATGTCCTAACTGCCCCGCTCGTAGGGAAGCTTACAGATGACATGGCTGCACGAGGTGCAGACCTTTTCGATGCCCAGCGCCGGCTACTCGTAGGGACTACGCTGTTCTACGTTTTGGCGTGGGTACCCATAGTCCTGGCCCCGGGGATCCTGTCCTTCGGCGCCATGTACGTGCTGCTGTTCATCATGGGTGCATCCGCCAGTTCAGCAAGCCTTGTCTTTGGAATAACCAACGACCTATTCCCGTCGAGAGTATTAGGGCTCGCTACAGGGCTTGTGAACGTTATGTCCATCCTGGGCGGAGCTGCGATGCCTCCTCTTGTGGGCTGGTCCATAAAACGCCTGGGCGCCCAAGGACTCCGGGACGCAGCAGTGTATGCAAGGGCGCTGGGCCCATGCCTCGTGGGTGCTGCTTTATGCCTGGCCCTCATGTTGATGGTACGGAGACCGGTTCAAAAACTGCCCGGTGTAGGACAGGAAAGGTATTCTGAATACGTCAAGGATCAGACACAATCCCTTGATTAACATGCTCTTTAACCGGCGACTCATAATCTGCTCGTCGACCCTACCCTAGGCAGTCTCCTCTTTATCGCATTTTTCGAGAATTAGCTAGTGTTGTAGTGATTTAAGTGGTAATATTGAGAACAAGCACGACTATATAACGCATGTTTCGTAGATTCTCAACACGACACGTATCCTTACACCGAGGAGGACAACTGAATGCAGATCGTCACAGATTACGCCGCGGACCTCTCCACTGAACAGCTTGAAGGTATTGAAGTGCACTACCTTCCCTTGATGATTACGATAGACGGCAAAATCTACCGGAGCGGAGTGGACATTACTCCTGACGAATTCTACGACCTACAAGCAAAGGCGGAAGAGATCCCAACCACGTCTCAACCGTCACCCGGAGATTTCCGAGACCTCTATCGCAGCCTTGCGAAGAAGGATCCGGATATCCTCT